>VFQS010000067.1_pt1 | contig 153430 bp, 154 predicted proteins | sample 3512361 | NCBI WGS metagenome assembly VFQS01 (sample SAMN10412375, study PRJNA504923) | tailings metagenome | isolation source: Relicate 1 Philex TSF3 active mining | place: Philippines | reverse complement strand
GCCGTAGAGACCATCCGAGCCGTAATGTCCACAATAGGGATGACCCGATCATAGGCCATACGGGTCGGGCCAATCACACCGAGCGTGCCAATCACCTGGCCATTGACCTCATAGGGGGCGGTCACGATCGAGAGTTCCTCGACCGGCACCAGAGACGACTCCCCGCCGATAAAGATCTGAATGCCGTGTGCAGTGTTGGTCGAGCTCAGCAGCTGGCTGATCATGGTCTTTTGCTCAAACAGGTCAAACAGCTGTCGCAGTCGGTTCATGTCATCGGACAACTCCGAGACATCCAACAAACGCCGCTCACCGGAAATCACCAGGTCACCCGACGGATCCGACAGGGCGGCACCACCCTCCTCAACCGCCTTCAACATGAGACGGCTGACGTCTTCGCGCAGAGAGGCCAACTCCTGACGCAGACGCCGAGAGACCTCATCGAGCGAGAGCCCTGCATAGTGACTGGTCAGGTAGTTCCCCGCTTGGATCAACAGATCCGCGGAGTAATCCCGATCAGTCTGAATAACCTTGTTGTGCACATCGCCCTCGGGCGTGACCAGAATCAGCAACAGCCGGCGCTCACCCAGGCGCAGAAACTCGACGTGGCGAAAGACACCAGCCCTGCGTGGCGAGCTCACCACCCCCGCAAACTGCGACAGGCTGGAGAGCAGGGACGCGGCATGGGTCATGATGCGACTGGGGGCATCTGCCGGAATGCCGCCCTGGATCATGGCGGCCTGTTCGGGCTGCAAAGGCTGCACGGTCAGCAAGGTGTCTACAAACAATCGATAGCCCTTGGGGGTGGGGATCCGGCCGGCTGATGTGTGTGGGCTGGCCACCAGGCCCATCTCTTCTAAATCGGACATCACGTTGCGAATCGTGGCTGGCGACAAGTCCATGCCCGAGAACTTGGAGAGCGAGCGCGAGCCAACCGGTTGACCCTCGGCGATGTATCGCTCGATCAAGGTCTTTAGCAGTCTGCGAGAACGGTCATCCATGGCCCAATTGTAGGGCGGCTGTGGTCTAATGCCAGCCATGAAGGCGGCCTTTTCTCACATCGCTGTGTTTGGCCGGCCCAATACCGAAGGGCTGGCCACCCCGCTGTCGGCCATTCTCAACACGATTGCCAAGACCCTGCCCAAGGCCAGGGTTAGCCTAGAGGCCCAGACCGCTGCCTCGGCCGGTCCCATCTCGGGACACAAACCGGAATTGGCAGACCTGCCCACGCTGGCCCAGTCCATCGACCTGGCCATTGTGCTGGGAGGCGACGGGACCCTGCTGGGGGTCGCCCGCCAGCTGGCCCCCTTCAACATTCCCATCATTGGCATCAACCAAGGCCGGCTCGGTTTTATGACCGACCTAGACATCGCCCAGATCGATTCTCAGTTGCCGGCTGTTCTGATGGGTCAGGGCGTACCCGAAGAGCGAAGCATGCTGGACGTGTCGGTCATGCGCAAAGCCGCTCACTCGAGTGATTGGTCTGCCGTCTTTCAGGCCACCGCCCTGAATGACGCGGTCATCAGCCGCGGGGCCATCAGCCGCATGGTGGAGCTCGACGTCTTTGTTGACGGCTACTACATGCAGACCCTTCGGGCCGACGGCCTGATTGTGGCCACGCCAACGGGCTCAACCGCCTATGCCCTGTCGGCCTTTGGGTCGGTGCTACACCCCAGGCTACAGGGCATTACCCTGGTACCCGTTGCACCTCAGGCGCTCTCCTCTAGACCGATCGTGCTGCCATGGCCTGTGCAGGTCACCGTGATGGTCAACGATGGGGCCGGCACCGAGCTTCACTGCGACATGCAGGCACTCACATCCCTCAAGGATGGAGATCGCATCGTTATTCATCCATCGGCCCACCTGGTCCGCCTGCTTCATCCAAAAGACTACGACTACTTCTCGACCCTGCGACGTAAACTGCACTGGAGTGCCAACCCGGTTCTCGTGGGTCGTCCAGACCCACTGTTTCCGTCCGAAAACGCTTAACCAACCTGCCGCAACCGCCCATGCTGCGCACCTTGTCGATCCGTGACTTTGTCACCGTTGAACAGCTAGAGCTGGACTTTCAGGCAGGCTTTACTGCGCTGACCGGCGAGACCGGTGCGGGTAAATCCATTTTGTTCGATGCCCTGGGTCTGCTGCTGGGTGATCGGGCCGAAACCCACCAGATTAGATCCGGTGCTGCCAAGGCAGAAATCAGTGCCGAGTTCGGACTCTCACCGACCCAAGCCATCGACTTACAGAGCTGGTTTGACGAGGCAGGGCTCGATGCCCTCTCAGCCGATGAACCCGGTCTGTTGATTCGCCGAAACATCGAGGCCACCGGCCGGTCTAGGGCCTGGATCAATGGCCAATCCACCACCCTGGCCCAGCTCAAACAACTGGGCGAGCAGTTGGTCAACATTCATGGCCAGCATGCCCACCAGGCCCTGTCTGATCCACAGTCGCAATTGAGCATGCTCGATCGCCATGCAGGCCTTGGCCCCCAGGTCAAAGCCCTACGCGAGGCCCATCGCCAATGGCAGGCAGCCGAACAGGCGCTAGAAAAAGCCAAAGCCCAGGATCAGAGCCTGGCTCAACAGAAAGAGACACTGACCTGGCAGATCGAGACGCTCGAGTCCCTCAAACTCGCCGAAGGCGAATGGGAGGAACTCAGCCAAGAGCAGCAGAGACTGGCCCATGGTGCCGAGTTACTCGAGGCGAGCACTGCGGCCCAGGCCCTCATCGATGCCTCTGACCAGGCCATGACCAGTCTGCTGCGCCGACAGCTCAGTCGACTGGAATCCTTGGTCAGCAAAGACCCGGGCCTAGCCGACGCGGTTGCCTGCCTGCAAACGGCTGAAATCGCCCTGTCCGACGCCAGTCGAGAACTGAGCCGCTACATCGACCGAAGCGACTTGGACCCCGAGCGACTCTCCCAGATCGAGGCACGCCTTGGTGACATCTATGACACGGCCCGCAAGCTCAAGACCAAGCCCGAACACTTGATCGAGGATCTGGCCAAAGCACAGGAGTCCCTGGAAGCCCTGATGCAAGGCAGCGATGTCGCTGCCCTCCAAAAAGCGGTCGATCAAGCAAAGGCCCAGTACCAACAATTGGCTCAGCCCATCTCGCAGACCAGACAGGCCGTGGCAAAAAGCCTAGGCCAAGAGGTCAGCCACTGGCTGACCGAACTGGCCATGGTGGGCGCTCAATTCACGGTCATGGTCAACGCCCGGACCACACCGGCCGCACATGGCCTCGAGGACATTGTGTTTGGCCTGGCCCACAGCGCTCAGTCGGCCAGCCAGCCCTTGGCCAAGATCGCCTCCGGTGGTGAGTTGTCACGGGTGAGTCTGGCCCTCGCTGTCGTGGCCGCCCAGGCCACGCAGACGCCCACCCTGCTCTTCGATGAAGTCGATGCCGGTATTGGTGGCAACACCGGCCATGTGATTGGTCGCCTGCTGAGAACCCTGGGTGAGACCCATCAGGTCATGGTGGTCACCCACCTGCCCCAAGTGGCTGCGCGTGCACATCAGCAACTGCGTGTTCAGAAGTCCCTCAACGGGCAAGGCCAACCCACCAGCCAGGTGCTGGTGCTGGCGTCTGATCAGCGTGAGGAAGAGATCGCCCGCATGCTGGGCGATGAGGGCCTGGCCAACCCCTCTCGGGAGTTGGCCAGAGACCTCTTAAAGCTGGCCTAGTCCCAGCACGTCAAACATGTCGTACTGGCCAGCGGGCTGGGACATCAAGAATTTCGCCGCTCTCACAGCACCCTGAGCATAGGTGGCCCGAGACGATGACTTGTGGGTGATCTCGATGCGCTCACCCTGCCCTGCAAACAAGACGGTGTGATCGCCCACAATGTCGCCGCCACGAATGACCGAAAACCCAATCTCGGCATCGGTCCGGGCCCCGGTATGTCCGACACGAGAGTAGACCGCGTCTTGATCAAACTGACGGCCGGCCGCCTTGGCCACCACCTGACCCATCTTCAGGGCCGTGCCCGACGGTGCATCGACCTTCTGACGGTGATGGGCCTCGATGACTTCAATGTCGAATCCTTCAGACAGGTGACGACCAGCCAGCTCCAGCAGCTTGAGGGTGATGTTCACCCCAACACTCATGTTTGGCGCAAACACCAGGCGTTGCTGACGGCCAAAGGCTTCCACTGCCTCAAGACCCCTGGCATCAAACCCGGTCGTACCCAAGACCAGACCGGTCTGGTGACGAAGGCAGGCTTGGATATGCAACAGGCTGGCCTCTGGACGGGTGAAATCAATCAGGACATCGGCCTGCTCAAGGGCGGACAGGTCATCGCTGACCATGACCCCGGTGGCCAATCCCTGCGGCAGACCAGCATCACAACCCTGAAGGGGTCCACCTGCCCGGTCGAGCGCCGCGACCAGCGTGACTTGTGGGTCCTGATGGGCGACGGAGATCAACAACTGACCCATCTTGCCGGAGGCACCGGCCACAGCCAGTTTGACCATCGAAGAAGAAGAGTTGGATTGGGCCATGTGGGCTCCTAGCGGGCCGGCCGCATGGGCAGCACCAGGTCACCAGAGACCTCGGGCAGGTCATCCCCACCCCACTTGATGAGCTGGTCTTTTTCAAAGGCCACATAAAACCGACGACGATCCCGCTTGCCATCACCACGCTTGATGTCGAAGACATAGTCCCAACGGTTGTCACGGAAGGGATCGACCAGTAACGGGGTGCCCAACAAGGCACGGACCTGCTCACGGGTCATCCCAGCCTTGAGGCGAGAGGCCTGTTCCTGGGTGATGAAATTACCCTGACCAATATCCGCCCGATACGGCGTTAGCCAGGTGGGAGGATTCTCACGCAGGCGATCCATCGACCCACAACCCGACAAGGCGAGCATCAGCGCACCAGTGGTGCAGACCAGGGCATACCGACCCTTCGTGTTCTGTACTAGGAATGACCCCATAACCATCCGTTTAGGCAGTAAATGTCATTATGATAGCCGCATGGTCAACCCAGACGTCCTAGCAGCCGGCATCAAGAGCACAGGCCTCAAGGTCACGGTCCCCCGTGTCAAAGTGCTGTCCATCTTCGAAAGCTCCAAGGTCAGACATCTGAGTGCTGAAGACGTCTACAAGCTCATGCTGGCCGAAGACATGGACATTGGCCTGGCCACGGTCTATCGAGTGCTAACCCAGTTCGAACAGGCCGGTATTTTGCTGCGCTCAAACTTTGAGTCCGGTAAAGCCGTCTTTGAACTCAACGAAGGCAGTCACCACGACCATCTGGTCTGTCTGGATTGTGGGCGTGTCGAAGAATTCTTTGACGAGAAAATCGAAGACCGTCAGAAAAAGATCGCCGAGGAAAAAGGCTTTCAGCTCCAAGAGCATGCCCTGGCTTTATACGGCCATTGCACCAAGCGCAACTGCGCCCACAAACCCAAAAAAGGCTAAGCCCTTAATTTTGTAGGCCAGCCTCGCGCAGCGCGGCCATCACCGCATCAGTCGACAACCACTCACCCAACACGATGGGTTTGCTCAGCTTGGGACCATAGACCAGGTAGAGCGGCACACCATTTCGACCGTAGCGCTGCAGCTCCTTGGTAATGGCTGGGTCTTGCTTGGTCCAGTCAGCCATCAAAGGCACCACAGCGACGCCGTTTAACTGATCGACGACTGGACTGGTCTGCAGGACCCGAATCTTGTTGGCCTGACAGGTGATGCACCAAGCCGCTGTGAAGTCCACGAACACCACACGACCTTGGGCCGCCAATGACTCGGGTTTGCCGCTGGCCCATGGCTGCCAGGCGATGGTGGACGTGGACGCACCAGACGATGAACTGGTCGAGCCATTGGTCACGGTGTCACCGGTAGATGGCTCGCCCACCGGACGAACCAGCCAAATCGAGGCCAGTAGAGCCAGCACAATCCCCACCCATCGCCAGAGTCGACCGCCACGAGACAAGCCGGCCCCCGGGCGAGCAGCCTGTAAGCCGCCCCAGCACCAGGCCGCGAACGACAGCAAGACCAAGGTCAACAAGACCGGCATAAGCACCGAGAGGCCCTGCTGTTGGGTCAAGACCCAGACGAGCCAGGCAACCGTCGCGAGCATGGGGAAGGCCAGGAATTGTTTGAACGTCACCATCCAGGGGCCAGGTCTGGGCAAGCGGGTCAACAGGCCGGGCCAGATCGCCGCAAGACCATAAGGCGCTGCCAGTCCAAGGCCCAGGACAGCAAAAACAGCCAAGGTCTGGGCGGCTGGTGCCGTGGCGGTGTAACCAATGGCCGATCCCATAAATGGTGCGGTACACGGGGAGGCGACCACCACCGCCAAGACCCCAGATCCAAAGGCAGCCAGAGGACCATGGCCGCGATCAAACTCACCCAACTGCGTCAGGCTGGTGCCGACCTCAAAGACACCCAATAGGTTGAGGCCAATACCCGTAAAGAGCACAGCCAAAGACAAGACCACCCAGGGGTTTTGCAGCTGAAAGCCCCAGCCCACGGCCTCACCGGCCGCTCGCAGACCGAGCAGCAAACCCGCCAGTGCCAGCATGCTGACCAGAACGCCTGCAGTAAAAAAGGCGGCGTGTCGCCAGGCTTGACCGGGTGAGTGGGCCTGCTGGCTAAAAGCCAAGACCTTGAGACCCAATACAGGAAAGACACAAGGCATCAGGTTTAAGACCATGCCGCCCAGAAAGGCCAGACCCAGGATCACCCAGAGCGATGAACCAGAGATAGAACCCGGGTCAGCACCATGGGACTCCTCCGAGGCCATGGGTGATTGCCAGACGGCCTTGGCCTCGCCCAGGACGGGCGCTGCCTGCCTAACAAATTGCAGTCGGTAACCACTGGGTCCTGGCGACTGCGCAGCTGGGGCGGCGCTTCCGGTCCCACTGGTCCCACTAGGCTTTAACACCGCCTGCAGTTGCCCGGTTTTTTCGAGAGTCGCGAGCGCACGTTTGGGTCTCTCGGACAAGGGAATCTTGACCAGCCAGCCCTGAGGCAAGGCAAACCAAGACTGACCTGCCGCTGGATTGATGAGCTCTTCGAGTTCGACAAACCACAGGCCCTGTCGTGACGACCACTCCCCCTGGCCCCAGAGCATCAGTACATTGGCCTGCAGGTCCACTGCAAAGCCTTGGCCCCAATCGGCCTCTACTGGCAGGCGGCCTCGCATCTGGGCAAAGAGCGGCGCATCCGGACCCGGTGGGGCCTGCTGGGCCGTCGCCACAACCGGCAGGTCGATGGCGAGCTTGGCCTCTCCAGGAATACAGACATCCTTGCAGACCAGCCAACTGGCCTCGGCGATCAGTTGGCGCGAGCCAGTCAGACCCTTGGGTATCTCTAACTCGAAGCCCAAGACCACCTGATTCTCATAACCGTAGTTGGCCAGCGGGCCAACGGCCAGGCGGGAGGGCGTGGGCCAAGCCTGAGAGATCAAGCGAGGTTCGGCGACCGAGGCACCAGTGGCGTCTTGCAGTCGCCAGTTGGCCGTGGTGGCCAGCCCCGAATCACCGGGGTTGCGCCAATAGGTGTGCCAGCCGGGTTCATGTTCCAGCACCAACCCAAACCAATGACGCTGTCCGGCGACCAAGGCCTGCTGTTCAGAGATGAGCCGAATGTGAACCTGGTCCACCTTGGCCGCTGCTGGCAGCGAACCCTGGAGCTTGCCGAGCAGACCACCGCTGGCCGTCCCGAGTGGCTGCTCTGCCGGTGCAGCGGTGAGCGAGGTCGGCGTACCCAGCACCAGTAGCAGTACCAGACCAAGACCGATCAGACCTGAAAAAGAGAGTCGCGCATTCATGATTCGATTATCGCCTGCGGTATTGATACCATGCCGAGATGTTGACCGAACTTGATGCCCTTCACGACAAATTGCAGGCCGTGCAGGCGGTCTTGGAAGCCCTTCGCCAAGAGAACCTGCGTCTGCGCACCCAGCTTTCAGCCTCGGAGCAGCAGGTTCAGTCCCTGGCCCAACGTATTGAACAAGCCAGCAGCCGTCTCGACACCCTGCTCAAACAATCACACCATGGCTAACCAACCCAACGCAGCCGCTTCGCCGACCGCCAGTCCCGAGACCGTCGAGGTCAACATTTTGGACCGCGCCTACAAGCTGGTCTGCTCGCCAGAGGAAAAGCCCATGCTGCTCGAGTGCGCGGCCATGGTCGACACCCGCATGCGTCAGGTCAAACAGGCTGGCAAATTACAGAGTGCTGACCGCATCGCGGTCATGGCTGCGCTGACCCTGGCCCGTGAGGTCCTCTCAGCTGGCCCCGGCGGCGGCACTTCAGCAGCTTCTGGCAGTACTGCCGAGATCAAACAGCGCATCAAGGCCATGCAGGCCTTGGCAGACCAGATGCTGGCGCCGCAGGAAACCCTTTTCGAATAATTCTCAAAGGCTGTCATGGATGCATTGATTGTTGTCGAGCTGCTGGTACTGGGCGCAGCCACCGGTTTCTTGGCAGGCCTGTTGGGCATTGGTGGTGGTATGACCATGGTGCCGTTTCTCACCCTCATCTTTAGCAGTCGGGGCTTCCCAACGGACATCGTGGTCAAGCTGGCGATCGCCACCTCGCTCTCCACCATTTTGTTTACCTCGGTTTCCAGTGTCCGCGCACACTACAAGCGTGGCGCCGTTCGCATGGACCTGCTCAAGACCATGGGCCTGGGTGCCTTCATTGGAACATTCATTGGTGCCAACTTTGCAGGCCTGCTCAAGGGCACTGCACTGGCGGCTTTCTTTGCTCTCTTTGTTGGCTATTCAGCCCTGCAGATGCTTCGGGGCAAGAAACCCAAGGCAGGTCGCACCCCACCCGGTCCTTTGGGCATGGGCCTCGTGGGTGGCGCCATCGGGTTTATCTCGAGCCTACTGGGTGCCGGTGGTGGATTCCTGACAGTGCCCTTTCTAACCTGGTGCAACGTCCAAATGCACCATGCCGTGGCCACCTCTGCGGGCATGGGCTTTCCAATCGCTGCGGGCGGTCTGATCGGCTACATCTTGGCGGGCTTGTCCGTGGAGGGCCTGCCGGCTGGCTCCATCGGGTTTATCCACCTGCCCACCCTGGCCATCCTGGCAGGCGCGTCGGTCTTGCTAGCCCCCTGGGGCGCCAAGGTCGCCCACGGCATGGATGTCAGCAGCCTAAAACGGGTGTTCGCCCTGTTGCTGCTGGGCCTGGCCAGCTACATGCTAACCAAGGCCATGGGCTACTAAGCAGGGCATCAGCCCTTGTATTGATCCCTTAAAACATTCTTCTGAACCTTGCCCATGACGTTTCGGGGCAAGGCAGTCACCACATGAATACGCTTGGGTACCTTGTAGTTGGCGATCTTGCCCTTCACCTGAGCCATCAAGTCTGACTCGGTCAGGGTCGCACCAGCCTTGGCCACGACCACTGCGGTCACCGCCTCACCAAAGTCCGGATGTGGAATACCAATCACGGCCGACTCCTCCACGCCCGGAATGTCATCCAGCAGGATCTCGATTTCTTTGGGATAGACGTTGTAGCCGCCGGTGATGATCAGGTCTTTGCTGCGCCCGACCAAGGCCAGATAACCGTCAGCATCCCAGCGACCCATGTCACCAGTCTTGAACCAGCCATCGCTGGTGAACTCTTCTTTGGTCTTCTCAGGCATGTTCCAGTAGCCCAGGAAAATATTTGGGCCTTTGACCTGAACACCGCCGATGTCGGACTCCGAACCCTTCTGCCCAGAGATCACCTTTTGCTCATCGTTGACCAGTCGGACCGACACGCCCGGTAAGGCATGACCAACCGTGCCGGCTTTGCGATGACCCTTGTATGGGTTGGATGTCAGCATGACCGTCTCGGACATGCCGTAGCGCTCCAGGATCGCATGACCGGTCCGCTGGGTGAACTCAATATGGGTCTCAGCCAACAGTGGAGCAGAACCCGAGACGAACAGACGCATGCCACGTACCAGGGCCTTGTTGAATCGGGCATCGGCCAGCAGGCGCACATAGAAGGTGGGCACACCCATCATGACCGTCGCTCGGGGCAAGAGCCGAATCACCTGGTCAGCATCGAACTTGGCCAGCCAGAGCATGCACGAGCCGTTGAACAGAGCACCATGCAGGGCCACAAACAGGCCGTGCACGTGGAAGATCGGCAAAGCATGCAGCAGGACATCACCCTTGGCCCACTGCCAGTAATGGTGCAAGACCAGAGCATTGGAGGCCAGGTTGCGATGGGTCAGCATGGCACCCTTACTGCGACCAGTGGTGCCCGAGGTGTAGAGAATGGCAGCGATTTGGTCGGCGCCCCTGACCACGGTCTTGAAGGACTCCTGGTGGGCAGTGGCCCTTTCAATCACAGAGCCGTTGATGCACTCACCCAGTGTCTCGACATGGCGACAGCCGGCCTGCTTGGCCAGTGGGGCGACCCAGGCCAGGTTCTCAGGGCTGCAGACCACCACCGTGGGCTTGGCATCTTCCAGAAAGTAGCCGATCTCAGACTCACGATAGGCCGTGTTGAGCGGCAAGAAAATCAAACCCGCCCGCAAAGCCGCCAGATACAGCATCACCGCCTCGGGAGATTTCTCGACCTGAACGGCTAACCGGTCGCCAGGCTTGGCTCCCAGAGACACCAGCCAGTTGGCCATGCGGCCACTGGCTCGCTGCAGGTCTTGATAGGTGTAACAACGTCCGTCAGGGGTCTCGATCGCCAGGGCCGTCTTGTTTTTCGGGAAACCCGAAGACAGAAAGTCGTAGAGGTTGGTCAGTTTGTCGAGGGATTGGAGAGCTTGATCCAGCGTCTTAGTCATGTTGAAAGTCAGGTTTGGTTTTGTTGAAGAAGGCGTCTAGCCCGCGAGCATAGTCTCGAGTCTCGACAAAGTCCCAGCAGGCGTCTCGCTGGCCAGGTGACAGCAAGTCCTGGTCATCAATGGCCGAAAAGAGTTGAATGAGCCACTTGTTTCGACGGGCGGCATGCGGCGCGCCAGCGGCAATTCGCGATACGGTGGCGGCCACCTCGGTCTCCCACTGGTCATCAGCGACCCGTCGATGAACCAGGCCCTTGTCGTAGGCCTCCTGGCTGCTCCAGATTCGTCCCTCGAGCAAAAGCTCCAGGGCATTCGCCCTTCCGATCACGCTAACCACACAGGCCGCCTCGTGGGGTGCCAGTGGAAAGCCCAGCTTGCCGATTGGAATACCAAAGCTGGAGCGTTGACTGGCAATTCGCAGATCACAGACCGCTGCGATCTCTAGTCCGCCCCCAACGCAGGGGCCATCGATGGCGGCCACCACCGGTACTGGACAGTGCAAGATGGCCTTGAGGGCGTCGCCGATGACCTCGTCGTGATAGACACGGGCCTGTTCACGTGTGGCTCGGTGCTCAATAAACTCTGAGATGTCGGCACCAGCAGCAAAGGCACTGCCCTCGCCCCGAATCACCACCGCACGCAGCTGGTCATCGGCTGCAAATCTCCGGAAGCAGTTGGCAATGTCACGCCACATCGAGAGGCCCAGCGCATTGAGCTTGCCGGGGTGAGAGAGCCAGACCGTGGCGATGTTCTGCTGGCCGCCCTCGCGGGCACACCAGACGCGACCAGCCGAGATACCGTCGACGGTGACTTGCTGACCAGAGGGGCAGGGGGAACTGTTCATATTGCTTAGACAAACGTCTGTAAGACGGCCTTGGCGGTGGTGACATCACCCGCCACAAAGGCCTCATGGTTGGACTCAATCTCATCAAGGTCATACAGATAATTGACCATAGCCCCGAGCGACTGCCGGATTCCCTTGGGCGAGAGGTTTGCCGATGGGTTGATGCGCTCCAGTCGAGCCCCGTTGTTCAGGTGAAACCGCGCCACGGGGTCTGCCACCCCGTCGGCCAAGGCAGTGGTGGCCTTCAGAAAGGCCCCGGCCAATGCGCTGATCGCATCGGCATGCTTGGGCTGCTCGGCTAGGCTCAACAGAGTCGCAACAGAGGTCTGGTTGCCGGCGACCCGACGCGACCAGTCTTGGCGAAGTCGTTCAAGCGATGCATGCTGCTTGGAGGTAAAAGGTTGCTCCGGTAGCGGCGTGTCACTGGCCAGCCATCCCACCAGACCAGGAATGGGCGAGAGCGTGCAGAAGGTCTTGAGACTGGGGAATTCTTTCTGAAGGGACTCCGCCACCCGCTTGATCAAGAAGTTGCCCAGGTGGACACCCTTGAGCCCAGGCTGACAGTTGGAGATTGAATAGAAAGCCGCCACCTTGACCTGCCTAGCCTCGATGGTGGTGGCGGACTTGCGATCGAGCAGCGGCGCAATGGCACTGGGCATCTCGGCCAACAGGGCCACCTCCACAAAAATCAGAGGCTCGTTGGGCAGGGCTGGGTGAAAGTAGGCGAACAGTCGACGATCCGGCTCTAATCGGCGACGCAAATCCGCCCACCCATCGATCTCATGAACCGCCTCATGGGCGATGATTTTCTCCAGCAGACCAGCGGGCGACTGCCAGTTCAGAGACTCGAGGGATAAAAAGCCAGGGTTAAACCAAGACGACAACAGGTGCTGAAGGTCTGCATCGACCAGCCGCAAGGAGGGGTGTTTTTTAAGGTGCTGCAGGAGGGCCACGCGCATGCGGACCAATACTGCGCAGCCGTGGGGTACCTGGTTGAGCCTGCGAAAGAGCTCCTGCCTGGGGGGTTCGGCCTTGCCCATCAAGTCGATCAGGTCCTGAGCCTCGCCAGACTGGGCGTAGCGGGCGGCGATGTCGCGCACCGCATTGACATCGGGGTTGAAGCGCTCCGCCAGCGTCAGAAAGAAGGAGAGCTTGGATTCGGGGGTGAGGTCTTCGTAGAGCGCCAAGCCCTCAGAGGCCAACTTCTGACTGATGGACTCCCCAGCTTCGGTCAGCAGTCGGTCACAGGCCTCAAGCAAAAGCTTGAGCCTGGTCTTTTCTTTTTGGGCGGCGCTGGCCTGGCGGAGACGCTCGAACATAGGCTCTCCATCTTATGGCGGCGCCACATATTCAGCGATCGGTATATTCCCGGCGAGCCGCCCACACCATCAGTGCCAAGCCCACCAACACCATTGGGAGGCTCAGCCACTGGCCCATGGACAAGCCCATGGAGAGCAGGCCCAAGAAGGCATCCGGCTCCCGAGCGAACTCGGCCATAAACCTGGCCAGACCGTAGCCCAGCAAAAACATGCCGGCAATTTGTCCCGCCGGCCGTCGTCTGGCAGAAAACAGCCAGAGCAAGGCAAACAGGGCCAAGCCCTCCAGGGCCAGTTGATAGAGCTGAGATGGGTGACGCGCCAGACCATCGCCGGCCTGCGGGAAGACCATAGCCCAGGGAGCGCTCGGGTCCGTGACGCGCCCCCAGAGTTCACCATTGATGAAATTGCCCAGCCGGCCAAAAGCCAGTCCCAACGGCACCAGGGGGGCGACAAAATCTGCCAAAACCCAGAAGCGAGCAGTCCAAGGGAGGGGCTGGCCAGTACCGTCTGACCCCAAATGCCGACGGCTGGCTGCAAAGCCCAGCAGTGCAACCACCACCCCCAGCAAACCACCATGAAAGGCCATGCCGCCCTGCCAGACCCAGAGAATCTCGAATGGGTGCTGCAGGTAGTACTCGGGCTTGTAGAACAAGACATAGCCCAGGCGCCCGCCCAGCACGACGCCCAAGGCACCCCACAGCAACAGGTCGTCCAGGTCGCGGACCGTCATGCGGCTGTGGGCCATGCGGCCCGCCATCTGCAGGCGGCCCAGGCCATAAAAAGCCAGGAAGGCGCAGAGGTACATCAAGCCATACCAATGAATGGCAACGGGACCAAGGCTGATCGCGATGGGGTCAAACTGAGGGTGTTGCCAGGGGGCAGTCATGGCGGCAGTGTGCCATGAGTCACAATATGATTTGATGTCACCCTTTCTTGTTTAGAACCGACCGGACTGCCCAACATGCCCTACAACGATCGCTCCAAAAATGTCACCCAAGGGGTGGCCCGTGCGCCCAACCGTTCCATGTACTACGCCATGGGCTACAAGGAACAAGACTTTGACAAGCCCATGGTCGGTGTCGCCAACGGCCATTCGACCATCACGCCCTGTAACAGTGGCCTGCAGCCACTGGCCGATGCGGCCGTTGCAGCGCTGAAATCCTCTGGCGCCAATCCACAACTCTTTGGCACGCCCACCATCTCCGATGGCATTGGCATGGGGACCGAGGGCATGAAGTACTCCCTGGTCTCTCGCGAGGTCATCGCTGACTGCATTGAGACCTGCGTCAATGGCCAGTGGATGGATGGTGTCGTGGTGATTGGAGGCTGCGACAAGAACATGCCAGGTGGCATGATCGCCATTGCGCGCACCAACGTACCAGCCATCTATGTCTATGGCGGCACCATCAAACCCGGTCATCACAAAGGCAAAGACCTGACCATCGTATCGGCCTTTGAGGCCGTTGGTGAATTCACAGCGGGACGCCTGGATGAGGCTGACTTCAAAGCCATCGAACAAAAGAGCTGCCCCGGCTCGGGCTCCTGCGGCGGCATGTACACGGCCAACACCATGAGCTCGGCCTTTGAGGCCATGGGGATGAGCCTGCCCTACTCCAGCACCATGGCCAATGAAGATGGCGAAAAAATCCAGAGTGCAGCGGAGTCCGCTGCAGTCCTGGTCGAGGCCATCAAAAAAGGCATCAAACCCCGCGACATCATCACCAAGAAGGCCATTGAGAATGCGGTGACCGTGATCATGGCCACCGGCGGGTCGACCAATGCCGTGCTGCACTTCCTGGCCATTGCCCATGCCGCCGAAGTGGACTGGACCATCGACGACTTCGAGCGCATTCGCCGTCGCGTCCCAGTCTTCTGTGACCTCAAGCCTTCTGGTCAATACGTGATCACCGAGCTGCACAAGGTCGGTGGCATCCCCCAGGTCATGAAGATGCTGCTCAATGCAGGCCTGCTGCATGGCGACTGCCTGACCATCACGGGCAAGACCATCGCCGAGACCCTGAAGGACATTCCAGACCAGCCCCCCGCTGGCCAAAACATTATTCGCCCGATTGACCAGCCGCTCTACAAGGAGGGCCACCTGGCCATCCTCAAAGGCAACCTCTCGCCTGAAGGCTGCGTGGCCAAAATCAGTGGTCTGAAGAACCCGGTCATCACCGGTCCAGCCCGGGTCTTTGACTCAGAAGACCAGGCCATGGCCGCCATCATGGATCGCCAGATCAAGGCTGGCGACGTGGTCATCATTCGCTACGAGGGACCCAAGGGCGGCCCCGGCATGCGCGAGATGCTGGCACCCACCTCGGCCCTGATCGGCCAAGGACTCGGTGAATCGGTGGGATTGATCACCGACGGCCGATTCTCAGGTGGTACCTGGGGCATGGTGGTGGGTCATGTGGCACCAGAGGCTTTTGTCGGTGGCCCGATCGCCATGGTCCAAGAGGGCGACAGCGTTACCATCGACGCCAAGCAGCTGCTGATTCAGCTCAACATCTCCGACGACGAGATGGCCAAGCGCAGAGCAGCCTGGGTGCAGCCCAAGCCACGCTATACCCGCGGCGTGCTGGCCAAGTTCGCCGCACTGGCCTCCACCGCCAGCAAAGGAGCGGTCACCGACCCCAATCTGGGGCGGGTCTAGGCGCACCTTGGCAGCCGGCTGGTGATGTCCTCAAGAGATCCAGGCCGAGCAAATCGGCTCGGCCTTGGCTACAATATGCCGGTCAGTGAATATCCCGGGAAACCATTCGCTGGCGACATTAACCTAGGAGACTCAAAACCATGCGTAAATTTGTTCTCGCTGCAGCCATGATGGCCGTCGCAGGCGCAGCCCAAGCGGATGATGCCCTGCTTAAGAAATACAACTGCGTAGCCTGCCACGCCAACAACGCCAAAAAAGTGGGCCCCGCCTACAATGAAGTGGCCAAGAAATATGCCTCGAAAGGTGATGCTGTCGCCTACCTGAGCGGCAAGATCAAGGCCGGTGGCAAGGGCGTTTGGGGCCCAATCCCCATGCCTCCGCACCCCCAGGTCTCTGATGCCGATGCCAAGACTCTGGCCACCTACATCCTGACCATCAAGTAAACCAGACCCAAGGATCCGGTCAGACCAGATCCTTCAGTTCGTCTGTGTTAAAAAGGTCTCTGTCCAAAAGACAGAGACCTTTTGTTTTTAGAAGACCATGGAAATCCTGCTCCAACAAATCCTCAATGGCCTGGTGCTCGGTAGCGTCTATGCCCTGATTGCCTTGGGCTACACCATGGTCTACGGCATCCTGCAGCTCATCAACTTCACCCATGGCGAGGTACTGATGGTCGGTGCCATGGTCTGCATGACCATCGTCGCAGCCCTTCAAGCCGCCTTCCCTAGCCTGCCTGGGCCTCTGCTGCTGGTTGCCGCTGTGAGCATCGCCATCCCCGTCTGTATGGCCCTATCGGCCGCCATCGAGCGAATCGCCTACCGTCCGCTTCGCAATGCCCCACGTTTAGCACCACTGATCACCGCCATTGGCCTATCGATTGTGCTGCAGACCCTTGCCATGCTGATCTGGAGCCCCAACCCAATGGTCTTCCCAGACCTGCTGCCCACCGATCCCATCCAAATCGGCGGTGCCTTCTTAGCGCCCAAACAATTGCTCATTCTGGTCACCGCTGCGGTCCTGATGGCTGGTCTGATTGCCATGGTGCAGTTCTCTCGGCTGGGCCGCGCGATGCGGGCGGTCTCCGAAAATCCCAAGATGGCCATGCTCATGGGCGTCAATGCCGACCGAGTCATCGCCCTGACCTTCATGATCGGCGCTGCACTCGCTGCGGTGGCCGGCCTGTTGGTCGCCATGAACTACAACATCGTGCAGTTCACCATGGGCTTTATCCCCGGACTCAAGGCCTTTACCGCTGCAGTGCTTGGTGGCATCGGCAACATTCCTGGGGCGGTCTTGGGCGGCCTGTTGCTGGGCGTCATCGAGAGCCTGGGGGCCGGCTACATTGGTGACCTCACCGGAGGCTTTCTCGGTAGTCACTACCAAGACATCTTTGCCTTTGCAGTGCTCATTGTGGTGCTCATCTTCAGACCATCGGGTCTACTGGGTGAGCGAGTGGCAGACCGGGCCTAACAACCACCATGACCCCACAAGGCAAGCTCTTCCTCACAACACCCGGCCGCCACCAGGCCTTGCTCGCAACGGTCTTGATCGGCCTGGCCCTGGTGCTGCTGCCATTCGCAGCTGCCGAATTTGGCAATGCCTGGGTGCGCATCCTGGCCTTTGCCCTGCTGTACGTGATGCTGGCCCTGGGTCTCAACATTGTGGTCGGCTACGCCGGTCTTCTAGACCTGGGCTATGTGGCCTTTTACGCCGTTGGGGCCTATCTCTATGCCCTGCTGGCCTCACCCCATCTGGCCGAGAACTTTGAGTGGATTGCACAGACCTTTCCCGATGGTCTTCACAGCAGCATCTGGTTTGTGATTCCACTCTCGGCTTTGGTGGCTGCTGGCTTTGGTGTGCTGCTGGGTTTTCCGGTCCTTCGGCTGCGGGGTGATTACCTGGCCATTGTGACCCTGGGCTTTGGCGAGATCATCCGCATCTTCATGAACAACCTGAACGCACCAGCCAACATCACCAATGGTCCTCAAGGCATCACCAACATAGACCCCATCAGCATTGTCGGGGTCAGCCTCGCACAACCTCTTCAAATCGGTGGGCTCAGCCTGCCCTCTGTTCAGCTCTACTACTACCTATTCCTCGTGCTGACCCTCTTGGTGGTGCTGGTGAGCGTCCGACTGCAATCCTCACGGGTGGGTCGGGCCTGGATGGCCATACGTGAGGATGAAATCGCTGCCAAGGCCATGGGCATCAATACCCGCAACATCAAGCTGCTGGCCTTTGCCATGGGTGCGAGTTTCGGTGGTGTATCGGGTGCGATGTTCTCGGCCTTTCAGGGGTTTGTATCGCCCGAGAGTTTTGTGCTCATGGAGAGCATTGTGATTGTGGCCATGGTGGTGCTCGGCGGCATGGGCAATGTCAAAGGCGTGGTGCTGGGGGCCGTGCTGCTCTATGCCATCCCGGAGGCGCTTCGTCATCTGGCCAAGCCCATTCAGCTGCAGCTATTTGGACATGAATACATCGCACCCGAGGCACTTCGCATGCTGCTCTTTGGCCTGTCGATGGTCCTCATCATGCTCTACCGACCACACGGCCTGATTCCCCGACACCATGCGGGAGGGCGTGTATGACCAAAGCCCTGCTCAATGTTCAAGGCGTCTCCAAACGCTTTGGTGGCCTGGCCGCGCTGACCGATGTTCACCTGCAAGTGCAGCAGGGGCAGATCTACGGCCTCATTGGCCCCAATGGGGCAGGCAAGACCACCTTTTTCAATGTCATTACCGGCCTCTACCAGCCTGACACCGGTCGGTTTGAACTCAACGGCCAGCCCTACGAACCCAGCTCCGTTCACCAGGTGGCCCAGGCCGGCATCGCCAGAACCTTCCAGAACATTCGACTCTTTGCCGACATGACCGTCTTGGAAAACGTCATGGTCGGACGACACGTTCGAACCCACAGCTGGTCGTCGGGTGTCTTGGGTGCCATCTTTCGAACCGCGGGTTACCAGAGGATGGAGGCTCAGATTGTCGAGCAAGCCCATGACTGGCTGCGTTATGTGGGCATTGATCACACTGCCGATCAGCTCGCCCGGACCCTGTCTTATGGGGATCAGCGTCGCCTGGAAATCGCCCGAGCACTGGCCACTGAGCCTCAACTGCTGGCCTTGGACGAACCCGCCGCTGGCATGAACGCCACTGAGAAAAACGGCCTAAGGGAGCTACTGGTCAGAATACAGTCCGACGGCCGGACCATTCTGCTCATCGAGCATGACGTCAAACTGGTCATGGGTCTGTGTGACCAGGTCACTGTATTGGACTATGGTCGCGTCATCGCCCAGGGAACGTCCTCGGTCGTGCAGAGGGACCCCTCGGTCATAGAGGCTTATCTTGGAACACAGGCCAGTCATGTCTAACCAAAGAGTCCAACGAGAGGCCATGGCTCAGACCAAGGCTTACCTGACCGTCGAGGGCCTGTCGGTAGCCTATGGTGGCATCCAAGCGGTCAAAGGCATTGACCTGGCGGTTCAACAAGGACAGACCGTGGCGCTGATCGGGGCCAACGGCGCTGGCAAGAGTTCCACCCTACGTGCCATCACAGGCCTGGTGCCCAAGGCAGACGGTCGGGTCCTGTTTGACGGCGACGACATCACTGCGCTGGCAGGTCATGCTCTGCCGGCTGCCGGGCTGGTCATGGTGCCTGAGGGGCGTGGCATCTTTGCACGCATGACCATCACCGAGAACCTGTTGATGGGCGCCTACAGTCGGCCAGCGGCCACCAGGGCTCTGATCCAACAAGACCTCGAGGCCCAGTTTGAGCGCTTTCCCCGGCTCAAGGAGCGAGCGCATCAACTCGCCGGCACGCTATCGGGTGGGGAGCAGCAGATGCTGGCCATGGGTCGAGCCCTGATGGCTCACCCGCGCCTTCTACTCCTCGACGAGCCAAGCATGGGTCTGTCGCCGATGATGGTGGACAAGATTTTTCAGACGGTCACCGAAATCGCCCAAGCCGGCACCAGCATTCTGCTGGTCGAGCAAAACGCTCGACTAGCACTCCAAATGGCCGACTGGGCCTACGTTCTGGAGTCAGGTCAGATCACCGAACAAGGCGCTGGCCAGACCTTGCTCAACAGTCCTGCCATTCGAGCCGCCTATCTCGGCGAATAAGATCCGCAGACAGTCCAGAACCGATGAGCCCCACTGCCCTTCCGTTTAGATTTAGGCGACCACGTATTGCCCTCGTCGGCAGTGGAGATGTAGGCCACAGAATTGCACAGGCCTATGCAGGCTCAGCGTCTCGTGGTCCAAAGCTGCTCAAGGTCTCTAGAAGTCTCGGCTGGGATCTCGACAAGCGAGACGTTCGCAAGCGCCTGTCCCGCTGGGCTACGCACAGCATCGTCCTGGTACCACCGTATGAGCAGGGCTCGACAGACCTTCGATCCAGGCGTCTAGCGACTGCCTGGCGAGCAGCCCGAGCCGACATCGGACTCAGAGGCATGACGACCGCAGCTAGCAAAAGACGGCGCGGTGTCTACATCAGTACCACCGGTGTCTATGGCGACCATCAAGGGGCCACGGTGGTGGAGACAAGCCCATGCCTGACCAAACAGCCGCGATCACTTCGAAGACTCGATGCAGAGCGGCAGTGGAGAGCCCTGGGCTTTCATGTGCTGCGAGTGCCCGGCATCTCGGGGCCAGACCGTCTGCCGATTGAACGACTGCGAGCGGGGATGCCAGCCCTGCTGCCGGACGATGATGTCTACACCAACCACATCGATGCCGACGACCTGGCACAGATTTGTTGGAAGGCCCTCTGGCATGGCCGACCCGCACGTGTGACCAATGCGGTCATGCCAGACCACCTGAAGATGGGAGATTACTTTGACACGGTCGCCCAACACCTGCGTCTACCGCTGCCCAAACGCATCAGCAGGCCAGAGCTAGAGGACTTGGTCAAACAAGGGCGTGTGAGCCCGATGATGATGAGCTTTATGCAGGATTCCAGGCGTGTGCAGAGCCAACGACTGCACAATGAACTCCGCGTGAGACTTCAGCGCCCCACCGTGGCCGCCATACTGGCCGACTTCACCGCCTAACGCGACGAATCGTCCAGAGACTTGGGTTTGGCCTTGGTCGCCTCGTCGGCCATGGCCGTGCGAATCTTGTCGCCAAAGCCAAAGGTATCCGTAATAGAACTGAGCAGAGACAGCCATGAGCGCGTGGCTACCGCCGCCACGCCCCCAACCAGTCGAGGCGCCTGCCCAATGGTCTGGGCAAAGTCTTGGGCCGCCAGCGCCTGGGCATTGGTCTGGCCAGTAAAGTAGGGAGAAACGTCCTCGTCGCCTCGTCCTTCTGCCACCGCACGACGAATGTCGTCATAGGTCACCGGGCTGCCATCGGGCAGTCGGTGGTGGACATTCTTATCCTCCCCTTGGCCCGTGCTCGAAATATAGAACGCTGCTGCAGGCTGAACTGCAGGCTGAACATCGGAGGGCTGCGTCGGGGTGGAGCGGGGGCTGGGTCGAAGGCCTGGATCCGTCTTGGCCAGCGCCAACTGCTCTGAAAACGACACCGCCGGATCGGTCGATACCGGCTTGGCCGCCTGCAAGGCGGTCGTCGGCTGGGACAAAGACTCGGAGCGCTGGCCTGAAGAGCGTTGAACCCAATTCTGAAAATCTTGGTCAGCTGCGCTGGGTTTGATGGTCGTCATTGAGGACCACTCTGTCATAAACCACCTGGGTTATCAACAGCCGATCCTCTCCGGAAGGGCTGCGCAGCAGCACCTCATCGCCCTCACGTGCTTTGAGCAGGGCCCGCGCCACTGGCGACACCCAGCTGACATGTCTTTGCAGGGGTTCGACCTCGTCCTGTCCCACGATGGTGACCGTCTCTTCGGGCTCTGTATCGTTGCGCAGAAAACTCACACGAGCGCCGAAGAACACCTGGTCTTTGCCCTGATGGACCAGTGGATCGACCACCACGGCCTTCTCCAGTCGCTTGGTCAGAAAGCGAATGCGGCGATCAATCTCACGCAGACGCTTCTTGCCATACAGGTAGTCACCGTTCTCGGAGCGGTCGCCATTCGAAGCAGCCCAAGAGACCACCTGGGTGACCTCTGGACGGACCTTGGTGACCAGGTCCTGCAGTTCGCGACGCAATCGAGCGTAGCCCCAGGTCGTGATGTAGTTTGGCGGACCCTCGGTCTCACTCATCCGAGATCTCCGCAGCTATTCCTACACCGGGGATCAACGTTCCACAAAGGCTCGTTCAATCACATAGTCGCCAGGCTGACCCAGCCCCGGTGAGACCACAAAGCCTCGGGCATCTAGCATCTCTGCGGTTTCCTTGAGCATGGCCGGGCTGCCGCAGATCATGGCGCGGTCAACCGCAGGATCCAGCGCGGGAAGGCCGATGTCTGCAAAGAGCTGACCCGACTCAATGGCTGTGGTCAGACGACCCGTATGACGAAAAGCCTCTCGGGTCACCGTTGGGTAATAGATCAACTGGTCACGAACCAACTCGCCCAGGAACTCATCATTCGGCAGATCGTTTTTAAGATAGTCGCCATAGGCCAGCTCACTGACCAGACGAACCCCATGGATCAGGACGACCTTCTCAAACCGCCCATAGGTCTCGGGGTCGCGAACAATACTCATAAAGGGGGCCAGACCGGTGCCAGTGGAGAAGCAATAGAGGTGCTTACCCGGCTTGAGGTCATCGATCACCAGGGTGCCGGTGGCCTTTTCGCCGATCAGCAGGTCATCGCCGACCTGGATGTTCTGCAGTCGAGAAGTCAGCGGACCGTCGGGCACCTTGATCGACAAGAACTCCAGGTGTTCCTGGTAATTGGGGCTCACCACACTGTAGGCTCGCATCAAGGGCTTGCCTTCCACCTCAAGTCCAATCATGACAAAGTGTCCGTTGCGGAAGCGAAAGCCCGGGTCACGGGTGACCTTGAAGGAAAACAAGGTCTCGTTCCAATGGGTGACTTCGGTCACCTTCTCAATGCGATGCTTGGCCATACTTACCCTTTTATTTTTTACCTTCTCAGCCGTGCCGCGATCCGACGAATGGATTGCTGACACGCTCCTCCCCAAATGTACTCATCGGACCATGGCCAGGTACAAAGGCTATATCGTCGCCCAAGGGGAATAGGCGCTCCTTGATCGAACGCAAAAGATCCTCATGATTGCCCTTGGGAAAATCGGTCCGGCCAATCGAACCGGCAAAGAGCACGTCGCCTACAAAGGCGATTCTCGCCACCAGGTCCACAAACACCACATGGCCTGGGGTGTGGCCCGGGCAATGGATGACCTCCAGGACCAACTCACCCACCGTGACCGTGTCACCATCGACCAGCCAGCGATCTGGGGTAAAGGGTGAGAGCGCTGGAAAACCAAACATTTTGCCCTGGGTCGGCAACTGCTCGATCCAGAAGGCATCGTCCCGATGAGGCCCCTCAATGGGTACACCGAGCTCTTGGGCCAGTAGACCCGCCTCGCCGCAATGGTCGATGTGGCCGTGGGTGAGCAGAATCTTTTCAATGACCACGCCGCGTGCCTCAGCAGCGGCCTTGAGTTGATCCAAGTCTCCGCCAGGGTCCACCAGGGCGGCCCGATGGGTCTTGGGGCAGATGATCAAGGAGCAATTCTGCTCAAAAGGGGTCACTGGAATGATGTCGAAATCCATCTTCACATTATGATTGATTCATATGAGCACCCTTGAATCTATTCGAAAAGACTACTGCCAGGCCTCGTTAGAGCTGAGCGACGTCAGCCCCAACCCCAAAGACCAGCTAGCCGCCTGGCTAGAGCAGGCCGTCGCAGCCAAGTGCCCCGAGCCTAACGCCATGAGCCTGTCAACGGTCTCGCCCAGAGGGCGGCCAACCAGCCGGGTGGTCCTGATTCGTGGCATCGACAGCGAGGGCGGCCTGGCCTTCTTCACCAATTACCAGTCGTCCAAGGGACAGGCCTTAGCCGCGAACCCATGGGCCAGCCTGCTGTTTTTCTGGCCCGAATTAGAGCGCCAAGTACGCATCGAAGGACGCGTCGAAAAACTATCAGCCGCTGAATCAGACCGGTACTACCAGTCGCGCCCTCTGGGTAACCGACTGGGCGCCTGGGCCTCGCCCCAGAGTTCAGTGATTCCGAGCGCACAGTGGCTCATGGAGCGACAAGGCCAGTTCAGTCAGGCCCTGGGCGAGGCCCCTCCTCGGCCAGCGCATTGGGGTGGCTACCGGCTGCTGCCTGACCTCTATGAGTTCTGGCAGGGCAGGCCCTCTCGTCTGCACGACCGCATCCGTTACCAGGCACCCGACTCATCCCATTCGGGCTGGGTGATTGAGCGGCTTGCGCCCTAGTCTTTGACGATGGCAGGAAACGACTGCTGGGCCTTGATGACCTTGGGCGCCACCACAAACAAGCAGTAACCCTGTCCGGGGTTGCGATTGAAGTAGCTGTGATGCTCGGACTCGGCCGGCCAGAAGACAGCCTCCGGCCTCACAGCCCTCACAGCCGTTGAGTCGCCAACTGGGTTGCTCTGGTCAAGGGCAACCCGCCAGTGTTCACCGGAGACATCCACCAGCTCGGTCACCGCATTCACACCCTGGGATTTGAGCTCACCTAGTTTTCGACTCGCCAACTCCCACTGGGAGACGCTGGTCGCAAACACCATGGACCGGTACTGAGGGCCCACATCATTGCCCTGGCGATTGGGCGTGGTGGGGTCGTGGATGGTGAAAAAGACATCAAGCAAGCTGGCATAGCCAATCTGATCGGGGCGATAGTCGACCAAGACCACCTCGGCATGACCAGTCTGCTTGCCACAGACTGCCTCGTAGCAGGGGTTGGCCAGATGACCCCCCATGTAGCCCGATCGAACATGGCTCACACCGACGGTTCGCTGAAAGACCGCCTCTAGACACCAGAAGCACCCACCCCCAAAAATCGCGGTCTCGATGGCCGGTGATGCGCCGGGCATGGTCGTGGTCGAGTTGATGGTCATCTCAAGCCTCTGCGTCCTCACGCCGCCAGATAGGGCCTGGCCCATTCCAGTCCGTCTTCGGTTCTGGCACCAGAGGGTCGATATTCACAGCCCACCCAGCCGCCATAACCCAACTGATCCAGTCGAGCGAGCAGGCGGTCATGGGCCAACTCCCCAGTCGAGGGTTCATGGCGGTCCGGTACACCGGCAATCTGCACATGTCCCACCACATCGATGGCCCGCTCCAGGCTGCGATAGACGTCTCCGTGAAGAATCTGCTGGTGATAGAAGTCAAACTGCAGCTTCAGCGCTGGGTGCGCCATCTCTCGGACGATCGCCTCGCCCATGGGCATGGTGTTCAGAAAATAGCCGGGTACGTCACGTCCGTTGAGCGGCTCGATGGTGATGCCACGGCCAGCGGCATAAGCCTGATCGGCCGCCCATCCCAGGTTGCTCAGATAGACTCCGCGGGCCTTTGCATCGTCGGCTGCGCAGAGTCCAGCCATGACGTGGATCTGCGGCACGTCCAGAGCCTCAGCGGTCGTTAGGGCCTTGAGAAAACCTTGTCGAAACTCGGTCTGTCGGCCATCCAACGCCGCCAATCCTCGCTCACCGGCCGCCCAGTCGCCCGCGGGCGCATTGATCAGTGCCACCTGTAACTCGTGAGCCGTCGCCAGTTCGGCCAGAACCGCATCACTGGCCTCATATGGAAACAGCACCTCAACGGCCGAGAAGCCGGCCGCACGAGCAGCGGCAAAACGCTCTAAAAAAGGCCTTTCGGGCCACAGAAAAGTTAAGTTCGCAGCAAGTTTGATCATGGTGCCCATGGTACCGGCTGGCCGGGCCTTTGCACCACCGGTAAAGACCTTAGTCGGAATTCGCATAAGCAAAGCGCTGGTCTCCCCCTAGACTGCAGCAATGAACATCAACATTAGACTCCTCTTCTCCTCCGCCTTCGCCCTGCTGCTGATGCTGGCCATGGGCTTTTTGGCCTCGGGCGCTCGCGCGGCCAGCCTGCCCGGTCCCGTCGTCTCGGCCCAGCAACTCAAAGCCCTGATCGACGCCAAGTCAGTGGTGGTGCTCGACACCCGTGAACTCTTTCAGACCGATGGCAAGACGCCCAACTACGCCGCCGGTCACATCCCGGGTTCTCGACCGGCCCCCTACTCCTTGTTCAGGGGGCCCACAGAGAATCCAGGCGCGGTGATGCCCTTGGCCGATCTCACCCAATTGGTAGCCAGTCTGGGACTGGAGCCCCAACAGTCGCTCGTACTCGCGGGCTCGGGCTCCGATGCGACGGAGTTCGGCGGTGTGGCCCGGATTTATTGGAACCTGAAGGCTGCAGGCTTTACCAAACTGGCCGTCCTAAATGGCGGCACTGGTGCCTGGATGTCCGCCAAGCTCCCCCTTGAAAAAGGCGAGCCAGGCAAGGTCGTTCCCAGCAGACCCAAACTGGTCTACAACCAGGCCATGATGGTCGGCACCGATGAACTCAACCAACTCACCAAGTCCGCTAGCAAGCCCCTGCTGGTCGATGCTCGTCCAGAGGACTTTTTCCTAGGCGAGATGCGCCACCCTCAGGCGGCCCGTTGGGGCACCCTCCCAGGGGCCAAGCACTGGGACTCAGAGGAATGGTTTGTGGCCAACACTGGCCGACTGCTAGAGCCCGGACAACTGCGCAGCATCGCCCAGAAAGAAGGCTTGATCGGCCAACAACCCCAAGTCAGTTTCTGCAATGCAGGCCACTGGGCTGCGACGCACTGGTTTATTCTCTCCGAGGTCCTGGGTCAGAAAAACATCCGCATGTATCCCGAGTCCGTTGTAGCCTGGAGTAAAGCGGGTCTGCCCATGGACAATGAACCCAGCCGATCGACCGCGCTCATGCGGCAGGTCAAGGGCATTGGGATCATGAAAAACTAACAACCTCTTCCCCAAAGGGCGATCCATGCTGTTGAAACGAACAGGCCTGCTCCTCGCAGGCCTTTTGGGTGTTTTGGCCATAGTCTTTTTGGCCGGCCTGCAGGCAGGCCTGCTGGTGCTGCTGGGCATTGGCTTTGGCTTGGCCTTGCAGGGATTTCGATTTGGTTTTACCACTGGATGGCGCGTGCTCATCCTTCAGAAAGACCCTCGCGGCGTCTATGGCCAAATGCTGCTCATGGTGCTGGCTGCTGGCCTCACACTGCCTCTCATAGCCACCCATCCGGGTGAGTTGGTGGGTGCCGTATCGCCCATCAGTTACAGCCTGATCCTGGGGGCCTTCGTATTCGGATTGGCCATGCAATTGGCCGATGGCTGCGGTTCGGGCACCCTCTACAAGGCTGGTGCATCAGCCCCCTTGTCATGGGTGGTTCTACCGGCTTTTATCGTGGGCTCAACCGTGGGGGCTTCCCATCAGCCCGCCTGGCTTGCGCTCGGTGGCCCCTTTGACCAGCAGGGCCAGGCGGCCAGCATAGACCTGCTCGCGGCCCTTGGTCCTTGGTCCGCCCTGCTCGTCACCATCGTGGGCTGCGCCGCAGTGGCTTGGTTGGCCTACCGTCGTAGCCTGACCGCGAGCCCGCCCATTGAAGCTGGCCTGTCACCGACGCTGCGCCGCTGGCTGATCGGTGGACTGGTCTTGGCTGTGCTCTACGCCATCCACCTGATGGTAGCCGGGCAGCCCTGGGGCATTGTCTATGGCCTGGGCCTCTGGGGTGCCAAGATCGCCCAAGGACTCGGCGCCAACTTTGCCAACGATGCCTTCTGGGGCGTCACCCCTCACGCCCAGCGACTCGCTGAACCCGTGCTCTGGGACATCACCAGCCTGACCAACATCGGCCTGCTCTTTGGGGCCCTGTTGTCAGCCAAGTGGTCGGTTGATCATCAAGCCAGCACCGACAAAACCCTGTCACGACTCCGCCTGCAGCACTGGCTCACGGGCATCGCTGCCGGCCTGGTCATGGGTTATGCCTCGCGACTGGCCTTTGGCTGCAACATTGGGGCTTTTTTGGGTGGCGTGGCCTCGGCCAGTCTGCACGGCTGGGTCTGGTTTGCCATGGCCTTTTTAGGATCCATGGTCGGCGTTCGAATTCGACTGAAGGTGCAAATGCCATGAAACTCTCTCGACTCGCACCCTGGCTGTTCTGGATCCTGCTGATTGCCGGCCTGTCCTACGACTTTGCTGCCACCGACAAACCAAGGGCTGAGCCGGCGATGCTGGCCATGGGAAGTGGCAAGGCTTCTGCTGGCGGCCACTGTTCGGGACGCTAAACTGTTGGGCATGAAAAACCATGCCCGTCGACAAGTCCTTCATGCCGTGGCCGGCAGCCTCATTCTTGGTGCTGCCCCCCGGATTCTCCAAGCCAAGCCCACTGCCCTGCGCATCGGAGTCATGCTGCCAGCCTCGGGCACCTACGCGCCTCTGGGGGCTGCCATTTTGCAAGGCATGCGACTCGCCCTGCAGGAGTCGGGTGGCCAATGGGCCGGCCGGCCGGTGGAGTTCATCACCATCGACGATGAATCCAATCCCAGCAAAGCCCCGGAACATGCCAACCGGCTCATTGCCCGCGACAGAGTCGACCTGCTGGTCGGATCAGTTCACTCGGGAGTTGCTCTGGGCATGGCCAAAGTGGCCCGTGAGTCCGGCCACCTGATGCTCATTCCAAATGCCGGTGCCAACGACCTGACCGGTTCCGCCTGCGCACCCAATGTCTTTCGGACCTCGTTCTCGAATTGGCAGACCATTTACCCGCTGGGTAAGGTCATGGCCGACAAGGGCATCAAGACGGCCGCCTTTCTCACCTGGAAGTACACGGCTGGCCAGGAGTACGCCGAGGCCTTCGCCCAAGGCTTTGAAGCGCATGGTGGCAAGGTGCTCACCAGCCTGACCCTGCCCTTTCCACAGTTGGAGTTCGGTCCTCTGCTGACGCAGATTGCTGCAGCGAGACCGCAGGCAGTGTCATGCTTTTTCTCCGGTTCTGGAGCCGCCAAATTTCTGCTCGACTACGCCCGTTCCGGCCTAAAAGACAAAATTCCGCTCTATGTCACCGGACACACCACCGAAGGTATTCTGCACGCCCTGAAAGGCGAAGCCGAGGGTATTACCAGCGTGCTGCACTATGCCGACGGACTGCCCAATGCAAAGGACAAAGCCTTTCGTGCGGCCTGGAAAAAGGTCAGCAAACTGCCAGTCGATGTCTTTGCCGTTCAGGGCTATGACACTGGGCTGGTTCTCGCACAGGCTCTAAAAGTCACGCAGGGCGATCCTGCTGCCAGAGTCATGCAAAAGGCCCTAGAGGGCATTCGCATCAGCAGCCCACGCGGCGACTGGGTCATGTCCAAGGCGCACAACCCCATTCAGGACATTTACCTGCGTCAGGTGGTGGGTGAGCAGAATCTCTACAAGGGCGTTGCCGCCAAAGCCCTGGAGGATCCGGGTTCGAACTGCCGACTGAGCTAGACAGCTGGCCGTGACGGACCCGATCTACCTGCTGATTCAGTTGGTCAACGGGCTGCAGTATGGCCTGCTGCTGTTTCTGATGGCCAGTGGGCTGAGCCTCATGCTCGGTGCCATGGGGATACTCAACCTGGCCCATGGGGCCATCTACATGCTCGGGGCCTACCTGGGCTTTGGTCTGGTGAGCCTGACCGGTCGACTGGAATGGGCCCTGGTGCTGATCATCCCCGTCGGCCTGGGCATTGGCTTGGTGATCGAGCGGGTGCTGCTGCGCAAGACCTTTGATCAACATCCACTTGAGCAAGTCTTGCTGACCTTTGGTCTGGTGCTCATCTTGGAGGAGATTCGATCCTTGGTCTGGGGGGACGATGTCCTGTCGATCGCGGTGCCGAACTGGTTGTCTGGCAGCCTGCCTCTTACAGACCTGCTCACCTACCCGCACTACCGCATCGCGGTTGGCTTGCTCTGCCTGCTGATTGCTGCAGGCCTCTTTGTCTTCATCCATCGAACGCGATTCGGTCTGCAGATCCTGGCGCTGTCTGAGAACCGCCGTCGACTGGCGAGCCTTGGTATCAACCCAGCCGGTCTATCGGCTGCGGTCGTGGCCGTGGGCTGCTGTCTGGCCATGCTGGCCGGTCTGCTGGCTGCACCCATCTACACGCTCTATCCACAGATGGGCCAACAGGTGTTGGTGACCAGCCTGGTGGTGGTGATTCTGGGTGGGCTGGGTTCACTCACCGGGACCCTGCTGGCCGCCCTGGTGATCGGGTTGATGGATACCGTCGGACGCCTGGTGTTTCCGCAGGCCTCGGGCCTGGCCATCTACCTGTGCATGGCAGCAATGCTCGCCTTTAGACCACAAGGGCTGATGGGTCTACAGTCCGGTGCCGGGGGCGACCGATGATCTACGGCGTTGACCTCTTGTCCCAGTGGCTGGAGATGGGCCTGCTGGCCACCAGCCTGTGGTTCTTGATCCAACACCTGGGATTGGTCAGCCTGGGACATGCGGCCTTTTATGGCCTGGCTGGCTACAGCCTGGCCCTGCTGAGTCAGCAGACCGCTCACTTCTGGCTGGCCCTGCTAGGCTGCCTGTGCATCTGCGGTCTGTTTGCGGCTGTCACGGGCCTGCTGGCGCTGCGATCAAAGGGCCTGTTTTTCCTCATGGCCACGCTGGCCTTTGCCCAGATGTGTTTTGTGCTGGCCTTTGAGACAAACCTGTTTGGTGGCTCAGACGGCCTCTACCTGAGCCGCCCAAACGAGGGCCTCATCTGGTCTCTCAAGGACCCCCTGAATCGACTGCTGATGACCGTGGTCGTGGTCGCCGCCTGGCTGCTCTTGCTGATCCGTCTGCAACGCTCCCCTTATGGGTCGATGCTTCGCGCCATTCACGACAACCCGTCCCGCGTGTTGTCCCTGGGCTACGAGCCCATGCAGTTTCAATGGCTCGCGTACGTGCTGTCGGGACTCATGGCCGGCAGCGCAGGCTTTCTCCACGCATTGCGATTTGGCTTTGTCAGTCCGCAGGTCTTTGCCTGGCAGACCTCAGGCATGGCCCTGCTCATGGTCTTGCTCGGTGGTCGTCGTCCCATCTGGTCAGGCTTTGCCGGTGCGGCACTGGTGATCGCGCTACACGAGACCCTGTCGAACACGGCCTGGTTCGGTGAGTTAGCCAAACACTGGCTGGCTGCCCTGGGTCTGGTCATGGTGTTCGTAGCCCTGCGCAGGCGCTAGACTGCCCCCATGACACCCAAGCCCTGTCCCCTCTGTCAGCCCACAGCCGAGACCGTCCTCTATCAAGACAAACGGAGTCGAGTGATTCAGGTCACAGACCTGGAATGGCCAGGATTTAGACGGGTGATCTGGCAAGACCATGTGGCCGAGATGAGCGACTTGCCCCCGGAGCAACAGTCAGCAGTGATCCAGAAGGTGCTGGCGCAGGAGACCGAGCTGCGGCAGCGGTACCAGCCAGACAAGATCAACCTGGCCAGTCTGGGCAATGTGGTGCCCCATCTGCACTGGCATGTGATCTGTCGTTGGCGAACCGACCCCTTTTGGCCAGGCAGTTTCTGGTCGGCTCCGCGTACGCCTCAGTCCTATGACATCCATGGTCACACCGTCTGGGTCGATCAGTGGTCCGCTCTGGGCCAGCAGGCCCGTGCTGTTCGTTACCCCGTCTTCGTGCTGGGTCAGGCGGTGACCGAAGACGAGGAATGGGATGACTTGGACCCAGTCAGTCGACACGCGCTGATCCTGCAATCCGAGCGACCAGTCGCAACGGGTCGTCTGCTTTCATTGGGCGGTGGCGTTGGTCGCATCGGTCGCATGGCGGTCCTAGAAGCCGCTAGAGGCCAAGGCTTTGGGCTGGCGATTCTCCAGGCCCTCATCCAAGAAGCCCGAGCCTTGGGCTTTGGCGAACTCGTCCTGCATGCCCAGCTGCACGCCATGGCCTTTTATGAGCGAGCGGGCTTTGTGCCCGAAGGGCCCGTCTTTGAAGAATGCCGAATTCAACACCGACAGATGCGATTGACGCTCCAGGAGACCTCATGATTGACCACCTAGATCACCTCGTGCTGACCACCGCACAGGAGGACGCCTGCATTGATTTCTACACCCGCGTGTTAGGCATGCGCCTGGAAGAATTTGTCGGTGGGACACCGCCCGTAAAAAGAAGGGCCTTCGTCTTTGGGAACCAGAAGATCAATCTGCACATCAAGGGCAAAGAGTTCGAGCCCAAAGCCGATCGGCCAACGCCCGGTGCACTCGACCTCTGCTTTATCGCAGACCGTCCACTGACGGCTGTGGTGGAGGCCCTGGCCAGGGCCAATTGGCCGATCATCGAGGGACCCATTGGACGCACCGGTGCTGTGGGGAAAATTCTCTCGGTCTACGTCCGTGATCCTGACCAGAACCTGATCGAGATCAGCGAATACCAGGCCAGCTAACACCCAGGTGGTGATCGAACCATCGCGTAACGGTTACGTTGCCGCCAAAGAATCTCTGTGGCTGGCGCGACGCAGGCGATCCCAGACGGCTTCCCATTCGGGTGTTAACGGTGGGGTCTCCAGCCAGAGCTCGTCAAAGCCCTGCTGATCCCAGTCGTTGAGTCGCGCATAGAGAGAGCGGCCATAGTCAGCCGCATTGGCGGGGGCCTGCTGAATGGTCAGACCAGGCGAGGCGGTCACGCCCGTTGGGTCAAAGCAGAAACAAAGCGCAGCCCGGGACACCTGACCGGACAGCAGAGTCTGCTGGGAAGCCTTCCTGGCATCACACTGGCTCACCAAGGCGGGACGCGACAGCATCAACAGGCGAGTGGTCGGTGCGTAGTGAGAGTCCATCGAGCCGGAGACACGCGGAGCCTGGTGGGTCTGAGGGGCCTCGGTCGATGCGACCCCCTTGGACGGTAACGGGGATACCTGGGGTTGTGCTGGGGGTGCCAGGGCCACCACTGCCTCAATCGCGGCTCTGGGCAGACCACCGGGACGCAAGAGCCTTGGCGGGTCCACCGTGCAGTCCACGATACTGCTCTCCAGTCCCACCTGACAGGCGCCGCCATCCAGGATCTGATCATTTGGACCGAGACGCCCGGCCAGGCTGCGGGTAACGTCCTGGGCACGGGTGGGGCTCACACCACCAAATCGGTTGGCCGAGGGTGCAGCAACGGCACCACTGCCGACCTGCCCAAATGCACGCAAAAGATCCAGTGCCATGGAGTGACCGGGCACGCGCAGCCCAACCGTCTGCTGGCCACCGGTCACAGCCATCGGGACGCAGTCCGCCTTTAGAACAATCAAGGTCAGCGGTCCTGGCCAGAAGGCCTGGGCCAGCCTGTCTGCGGTGTCTGGCCACTGTCCCGCCAGGGCTTTGGCCGCTGCCAGGGTCGCCACGTGGACAATCAACGGGTGGTCTGCAGGTCGGCCTTTGGTGGAGAAAATTCGGGCTACTGCTGATGAAGACAAGGCATCGGCACCCAGGCCATAGACCGTCTCCGTTGGAAAGGCCACCAGATGGCCTGCAGCCAGGCTCCTGGCAGCCCGATCGATCAGTGCCTGATCAGACATCCAGTCGCTGGGTCAGGTGACCCATCTTGCGACCCGGCCGGGCCTGAGCCTTGCCATAGAGATGCAGACTGCTGCCAGGCGTCTGTGTCATAGCGGCCCAGTTCGGCTCAACCGGACCAGAAGCCTCGCCATGTGGAAACCAGAGGTCCCCCAAGAGATTGGTCATGCGTACTGGAAACTTCAGGTCGGTTGAACCCAGTGCCTGGCCGGTACAAATGCGAACCTGCTGCTCAAACTGACTGGTCTGGCAGGCCTCGATGCTGTAGTGGCCACTGTTGTGGGGCCGTGGGGCCATCTCGTTGGCGACCAGACTGCCATCGGCCAGTACAAAAAACTCCACACAGAGCACGCCCACATAGCCCATGGTCTGAGCAATGCGACTGGCCGCATCACGAGCAGTGCTCGCGAGTTGATCATCAATCCGCGCTGGCACCGTGGTGGTATCCAGAATGCCACCCTTGTGAATGTTCTCACCGACGGGGAAGACCGCCACCGAGCCATCGGCATGACGAGCGATGATGACCGAGATCTCTTTGGCAAGAGGCAGCTTTTTCTCCAAGACACAGACCACAGCGCCCATGGACTTGAAAGCCTCAATGGCCTGTTCACGGTTCTGCACAACCGCCTGTCCCTTGCCGTCGTATCCCAGGCGGGCCGTCTTGAGAATCGCCGGGAACAACTCGGCTGCGCAGGTCTTTAGATCGTCAACCGACCGAATGGCAGCATGGGCCGCAACGGCTACACCGGCCGACTGAATAAAAGCCTTCTCGACGAGTCGGTCTTGCGCCTTTTCGACACAGTCCGCATTGGGATAGGTCTGGCCATGGGCCGCCAAAAACCGCAATGAGGCAGCCGGAACGTTTTCGAATTCGGTGGTGAAGACACGGGCCGCCTGCGCCAACTGGGCCAGGGCCTTTGGATCATCATAGGCCCCAACAATCACCTGATCAGCGATCTGTCCTGCCGGTCCATTCGGATCTGGGTCCAAGACCGTCACGGTGTGTCCCAGTTGGTGAGCGGCCTGAATCATCATGCGACCCAGCTGCCCACCGCCCAACAGCCCGATGTTCATTCGGTGGGCTTACCCAGGCTCGCATTCATCGAGACTGCAGCACTGGTCTGCTCAGACCGAAAGGCCGCCAGACGGTCTCGAAGGACTTCGTCTTCGGTCGCCAGCGTGGCAATCACATGCAAGGCCGCGTTGGCTGCACCCGCCTCGCCAATGGCAAAGGTAGCCACTGGAATGCCCTTGGGCATCTGAACGATGGAATACAAGGAGTCTTCGCCCCGCAAATACTTGGAGGGCACGGGCACTCCAAATACCGGCACCGTGGTCTTGGCCGCCAGCATGCCCGGTAGGTGAGCTGCACCACCAGCGCCGGCGATGATGCCACGTAGACCCCGAGCACAGGCCTGCTCCGCATAGTCATACAGCGTGTCCGGCATACGGTGTGCCGAGACCACACGGGCCTCATGCGGGATGCCGAACTTATCCAGAATATCGACTGCGTGCTTCATGACCTCCCAGTCGGACTGAGATCCCATGACCACACCGACCACTGGCATGCGAACGCCCGTGATTCGGAACAAGGCCTCGCGATACTTGGCAGCGGTTCGCTCAATCACATGCGGGGGCAAGTCAGGAGCCGGCGCAGTCTTGCCCCAGTCCAGAGTCTCCAGGTAGTCGCGCACGTACTGCTTGTCGAAGCTAGGTGGGGAGATGCCTTCGGCATACGAGTCTGCCGGCCAGTAACGAGAAGAATCTGCTGTGAGCACCTCGTCCATCAAGTGCAGAACACCCTTGTCGTCCAATCCAAACTCAAATTTGGTGTCGGCAATGATGATGCCCTGCTCCAGTGCGTAGGCAGATGCTTCTTGGTAGAGCTGGATGCTGATGCGACGAATCTCTTTGGCTAATGGCTCACCAATCATTTCGATGACCGTCTCAAACGAGATGTTCTCGTCGTGCTCACCGACCGCAGCCTTGCGAGCAGGCGTAAAGATGGGCTCTGGCAGACGGCTGGCCTGCTTGAGGCCCGCCGGCAGGTCAATGCCACAGACCTGACCACTGGCCTGGTAATCCTTCCAGCCGCCACCGATCAGGTAGCCACGAACCACCGCCTCGACAGGCAGGGGCTTGAGCCGCTTGGCCACCACAGCACGGCCACGAACCTGGTCGACTTCGGTGGGGGCTACCACGGTCTCTGGATCGATGCCGGTGAGATGGTTGGGGACCACATGAGCAAGCTTGGCAAACCAGAACTCGGTCATGCGATTCAGCACCACACCCTTGTCCGCGATGGGCTCGTTCATCACCACATCAAAGGCCGAGAGCCGGTCACTGGCCACCATTAGCAGCTTGTCCTCGCCCACCGCGTAGATGTCGCGGACCTTACCGCGGGCGATCAGCGGCAGGCTGCGAATGCTGGTCTGGTAGAGCGCGGTCATTGAACGGTCTGCATCAACTTGCCAGCGGCATAGTTGGCAGCCATGTCCACCAGCGTGACGGGCTTGATCTTGCTGCCCTGGCCAGCACAGCCAAAGGCTTTATATCGGGCCAGGCAGATCTGCTTGGCCGCCTCGCGGGCGGGCTTGAGGTAGTCGCGGGGGTCAAACTTAGAGGGGTTCTCACCCATGTAGCGACGAATGGCGGCCGTCATGGCGAGGCGAATGTCGGTGTCAATGTTGATCTTGCGCACGCCGTGCTGGATGGCCTGCTGGATTTCATCGACGGGCACGCCGTAGGTTTCCTTCATGTCACCGCCGAACTCACGAATCTCGGCCAGCAGTTCCTGGGGAACGCTGGAGGAGCCATGCATGACCAGATGGGTATTGGGGATGCGCTGGTTGATCTCTTTGATACGAGAAATGGCCAGAATGTCACCGGTGGGCTTGCGAGTGAATTTGTAGGCGCCATGGCTGGTGCCGATCGCAATGGCCAGTGCATCGACCTGGGTCTTTTTGACAAAATCAGCCGCCTGCTCGGGATCAGTCAGCAACTGGTCAATGGTCATGGTGGCCTCGGTGCCGTGGCCGTCTTCCTTGTCGCCCTTCATGGTCTCTAAAGACCCCAGGCAGCCCAGCTCGCCCTCAACCGACACGCCAATCTTGTGAGCCATGTCGACAACCTTTCGGGTGACATCGACGTTGTACTCATAGCTGGAGATGGTCTTGCCGTCAGCCTCGAGCGAGCCGTCCATCATGACGCTGGAAAAACCCAGGTCAATCGCGCCTCGACAGACATCCGGGCTCTGGCCATGGTCTTGGTGCATGACCACGGGTACCTTGGGGTAGGTCTCGACCGCAGCCTGAATCAGATACTTGAGAAAACCCTCACCGGCATACTTCCGAGCGCCCGCACTGGCCTGCATGATCACGGGGGCATCAAGTTCGCTGGCGGCGGACATGATGGCCTGAACCTGTTCCAAGTTATTGACGTTGAAAGCAGGGATGCCGTAGCCGTTTTCAGCGGCGTGGTCTAAGAGCTGGCGCATGGAGACCAGTGCCATGGGTTTCCTCCCGAAAAAACGTCTATTTTAGCCCCGACCGGGCGTTGCGCTCACCTGGACGATTTTCATGGTGTTGGTGCCCCCAGCCTGGCCAATAGGCTCACCGACCGTCAGCACAATGCGGTCGCCGGCGGCCACCAAGCCCTCATCCAACAGTCGCTGCTCGGCCAACTGAAGAAGCTGATCACGATCCAAGCCCGTGACATCGATCCGCATGGGTTCGACATCTCGGTACATGGCCATGCGACGCCGGCTGACAATAGAGGGAGACAAGGCATAAACGGGTACGCCGGCATTTAGCCGGGAGATCCAAAGGGCTGTAGCGCCCGACTCGGTCAGGGCCACGATCGCCCGAATGTTCAGGTGCCGAGCGGTAAACAAAGCTGCCATGGCCACCGACTGATCAATCCGTGTGAAGGTGCGGTTCAGCCAGTGGGTATCTAGGGTGGTCTCGGTCGATTTCTCGGCCTCCACACAGACCCGCGCCATGGTCTGGACCGTGCGAACTGGGAACTGACCGGCAGCAGTCTCGGCACTCAGCATGACGGCATCAGTACCATCGAGCACCGCATTGGCCACATCGCTCACCTCCGCCCGGGTGGGAACGGGCGAGCTGATCATGGACTCCATCATCTGCGTGGCCGTGATGGTCAGGCGATTGGCCTCTCGGGCCATGCGAATCATCTTTTTCTGTAAGGCGGGCACGGCTGCCTCGCCGACTTCGACGGCCAGGTCACCCCGGGCCACCATCAGGCCATTGCTGGCCTCGATGATCTCGGCCAGGTTCTCAATGGCCTCGACACGCTCGATCTTGGCAATGAGCCAGGCATGGCCACCAGCTGCCTGCAGAAGCTCCCGCGCCTGATGCATGTCCTGGGCATTTTTGGGGAAAGAAACCGCCAGAAAATCCGCCTCGATCTCGGCAGCCACCAGGATGTCTTGCTTGTCTTTGTCCGTCAGGGCCGGAGCGGTCAGCCCACCACCCTGGCGATTGATGCCCTTGCGGTCAGACAGTACACCGCCCTCAAGCACCGTGCAGTCAATGGTCGTGGTGCCCACGGCATCGACCCGCATGGAGATCAGGCCATCGTTGAGCAGCAGCGTGTCCCCCACCGAGACATCGCCCACCAACTCCGGGTAGTCCAGCCCCACCTGTTGCTGATCCCCCAGCGCGCACTCGGTGTTGAATCGAAACCGATCACCGTTGGCGAGTTCGATCTTGCCGTTGGCGAACTTGCCCACCCGAATCTTGGGGCCCTGCAGGTCCACCAGGATGGCAACGTGTCGAGCCGCTGCCTTCGCCGCCAAACGAACCGCCTGAGCACGGGCCCGGTGTTCATCGGCCGTGCCGTGGGAAAAGTTAAACCGAAACACATCAACTCCCGCGGCCACCAACTCGGTGATTTTCTCGGGGCTGTTGGAGGCCGGCCCGAGGGTGGCGACGATTTTGGTGGCGCGGGTGAGTTTCATACCCTGATTATGCGCGCGCCTCCAGGGCGGCGACCGCTGGCAATACCTTGCCTTCCAGGAATTCCAAGAATGCACCGCCGCCGGTTGAGATGTAGTCGATCTGGCTGCCGATGTTGTACTTGGCAATGGCCGCCAGGGTGTCACCACCGCCCGCAATGGAAAAGCCTGGCGAATGAGCAATGGCGCTGGCCAGTGTGCGTGTGCCGCCGCTGAACTGCTCGATCTCGAAGACGCCAACAGGTCCGTTCCAGACAATGGTGCCGGCGTTCGCCACGATGCCAGCCAGTCGAGCGGCCGTCTTGGGGCCAATATCCAGAATCATGTCGTCGACCGCGCAGTCGGTAGCCGCCACCTTGTTGGCACGGGCTTGGGCCGAGAACTCATTGGCGGTCACCACGTCCTCGGGGATCGGCACATCAGCCCCACGGGCCTTCATCGCATCAATGATGGCCTTGGCCTCAGGGATCAGATCGGTCTCGGCCAACGACTTGCCGATGGGCAGTCCCACTGCAGCCATGAAGGTATTGGCAATCCCGCCACCCACGATCAGCTGGTCCACCTTGTCGGCCAGCGACTTGAGAATGGTGAGCTTGGTCGAGACCTTGGAGCCAGCCACAATGGCCACCAAAGGCCGTTTGGGTGACTGCAGGGCCTTGCCCAACGCGTCGAGCTCGGCCGCCATCAGTGGGCCCGCACAAGCCTCAGGCGCAAAGCGAGCGATGCCATGGGTGGTGGCCTCGGCCCGGTGGGCCGTACCAAAGGCATCGTTGACGTAGACATCGCACAAGGCGGCCATTTTCTTGGCCAGATCTTCGTTGTCTTTCTTTTCGCCTTTGTTGACCCGGCAGTTCTCCAGCAGAACGACCTCACCAGGCTTCACCGAAAAGCCGCCCTCCACCCAGTTCTGAATCAAGGGGACTTTGCGGCCCATGATTTCGCCCATGCGCAGGGCAATAGGAGCCAATGAGTCTTCGGCCTTGAACTCGCCCTCGGTCGGACGACCCAGGTGAGAGGTCACCATGACAGCAGCGCCGGCCTTCAGGGCCTGTTCAATCGCAGGGATCGAAGCCCGAATACGCGTGTCATCGGTGATCTTGCCGCTGTCGTCCTGCGGCACGTTCAGGTCGGCTCGAATAAACACACGCTTGCCCGCGAGGGACAAGTCAGACATCCGCTTGAACTTCATGGTGGTCTCCCAGGGTTGGCGTCGGTCCGGCCTGTTCATCAGACCGGCCGAGGCTCTCAGTTTTGAATCAGTTGCAGAACAAACAGCGAGGCCTTACTTGGCCGACATGAGGGCAACGGTGGTGTCCAGCATGCGGTTGGAGAAGCCCCACTCGTTGTCGTACCAAGACAGGATCTTGACCAGCTTGCCATCGGGCGATACACGGGTCTGGGTCGAGTCAAAGACGCTGGAATGGCTGTCGTGGTTGAAATCCACGGAGACCAGTTGAGCGGTGTTGTAACCCAGCACACCCTTCATGGGCCCTTCGGCAGCAGCCTTGAGCAGCTGGTTAACCTGATCAACAGACGTGGCCTTTTTGGCGCTGAACGTCAGATCCACCACTGAGACGTTGATGGTGGGCACGCGCATGGCAAAGCCGTCGAGCTTGCCATTCAGTTCAGGCAGTACCAGGCCAACGGCAGCCGCCGCACCGGTCTTGGTGGGGATCATGGACATGGTGGCTGAACGGGCGCGGCGCAGGTCCTCGTGATAGACATCGGTGAGCACCTGGTCATTGGTATAGGCATGGATGGTGGTCATCAGGCCAGATTCAATGCCAATGGCTTCATGCAGGACCTTGGCCACGGGGGCCAGACAGTTGGTCGTACAAGAAGCGTTGGAAATGACCGTATCGCTGGCCTTCAGAACCCCTTGGTTCACGCCATAGACGACCGTGGCGTCGACATCCTTGCCACCAGGGGCCGAGATGACCACTTTTTTGGCGCCACCGGCCAGGTGGGCAGAAGCCTTTTCTTTGGTGGTGAAAAAGCCGGTGCACTCCAGCACCACGTCTACGCCCAACTCACCCCACGGCAGCTCAGCAGGATTACGGTTGGCCAGCACGCGGATGCGATCACCGTTGACCACCATGTAGTCACCGTCGACCGAGACGGTACCGGGGAACTTGCCATGGGCTGTGTCGTACTGGGTCAGGTGGGCATTGGTCTCTGGTTTGCCCAAGTCATTGATCGCAACGATCTGGATGTCGTGTTTCTTACCGCCCTCATAGTGGGCCCGCAGAACGTTCCGGCCGATGCGGCCGTAACCATTGATCGCAACTTTGATGGTCATTGAAAATTCTCCTGTCTAAAAATAAAAATTAGGCGCGAAGTCCCATGGCCAGACGGGCAGTCTTGGCCAGGGCCTCGGCGGTTAATCCGAAGTGGGCATAGAGTGCCCCAGCGGGGGCCGACTCACCAAATTTATCGAGGCCCAGCACCGCATCAGGCTGATACTTCCACCAGAAATCGGTGACCCCAGCCTCGATGGCCACGCGTGGAATACCTGCTGGCAGGACCGACTCTTTGTAGGCCGCTGACTGCTGATCAAAGACGGTGGTCGAGGGGATGGACACCACCCGCACGGTAATCTTCTGGGCCCGCAGTTGCTCAGCCGCCTGGATGGCCAGCATGACTTCAGATCCGGTGGCCATGAGCACCACCGATGGCTTGGCATCGGACGACAGCACATAGCCGCCCTTGGCAATCTCCTTGGCGGTTTTAACGTCCTTCACCTGAGGGGGCAGACCCTGCCGTGAGAGCAACAAGGCGGTGGGGCCATTGCGACGCTCCAAAGCGCTCTGCCAGGCCACAGCGGTCTCGACGGCATCGGCGGGACGCCAGACGTGAAGATTGGGAATCAGGCGCAGCGACGAGGGATGCTCAACGGGCTGGTGAGTCGGTCCGTCTTCGCCCAGGCCAATCGAGTCGTGGGTAAAGACGTGGATGACTTGCTTGCGCATGAGTGCCGCCATGCGAATCGCATTGCGGCTGTAATCCGAGAAGGTCAGGAAGGTGCCGCAATAGGGAATAAAGCCACCATGCAGCGCGATGCCATTGCAAATGGCGGCCATACCAAATTCGCGCACGCCGTAGCTGATGTGCTGACCGGCCGTCATCTGGCCCTTGGCATCGACCTTGAGGCCGGTGACACCCTTCCAGTTGGTGAGGTTGGAGCCAGTCAGATCGGCCGAGCCACCGAGCAGTCCGGGTAGTCGGGGGCCAATGTCATCGAGCACCATCTGCGAGGCCTTGCGACTGGCAACATTGGGGGCGTCCTGGCAGAACTTGGCGATCAAGGCCTGGGTCTTCTCAGCAAAGTCACGGGGCAGGTCGCCACGCATGCGTCGCTGAAAGGCCACGGCGAGGTTGGGGTGGGCAGCGGAATAGTCTGCGAAGCGCTTGTCCCAGGCCTGTTGACGGTTACGACCCGAGGACTTGGCATCCCAGGCGTTGTAGACCGGCGTGGGAATCTCAAAAGGCCCGTGGTTCCAGCCGATGGCCTGTCGGGTCAGAGTGATTTCTTCGGCGCCCAAGGCCTCACCGTGGGCCTTGGCCGTGCCCACTCGGTTGGGGGATCCCTGGCCAATGTTGGTCTTGCAGATGATCATGGTGGGGGCCAATCGGCCAGACGGCGCAGCCCCAGCCTGTTTGGCCCAGGACTTGGCCTTGGCCAGCGCCGCAGAGACGGCCGCCACATCATGGCCATCGATGGGTCCGATCACGTTCCAGCCGTAGGCCTCGAATCGCTTCTTGGTGTCATCGCGAAACCAGCCGTCCACCTGACCATCGATCGAGATGCCATTGTCGTCATAGAGGGCGATGAGCTTGGACAAACCCCAGACACCGGCCAATGCGCAGGCCTCATGGCTGATGCCCTCCATCAGACAGCCATCGCCCAAGAAAACATAAGTGTTGTGGTCAACGACCTCATGACCGGGTTGGTTGAATTCCGCAGCCAACAGGCGCTCGGCCAGGGCCAGACCCACCGCATTGGTGATGCCCTGACCCAACGGCCCCGTGGTGGTTTCAACACCTGGGGTGACGTCGACCTCTGGGTGCCCAGGGGTCTTGGAATGCAACTGCCGGAAGTTCCTGAGTTCTTCCATGGGCAGGTCATAGCCCGTCAGATGAAGCAGGGCATACAACAGCATGGAGCCGTGGCCGTTGCTCACCACGAAACGGTCACGGTTGGCCCACTTGGGATCGGTGGGGTTGTGGCTCAAATGATCACGCCACAGGGCTACAGCCATCTCAGCCATGCCCATGGGCATGCCGGGGTGTCCTGAATTGGCCTTCTGCACCGCATCCATGGCCAGGGCGCGGATCGCGTTGGCCATGTCTTTTTCAATAGGGGACTGGTACTTGGGCGCGGCGGCTTTCATGGCCGGCGCTGAGGTGTCGTGGCTACTCAAAACGGGCTCCCTGGCGTGAACTGTTGTCAGCTGCCGAACCACCCGCTCTGGCGGCGAATGTGCCCAGCAAGACCCCTCATTCTACCGACTTATACCTATAGATACCTTGAAGTTTCTTACCGGATTTCTTTCGAAATCCTGAATCATCCGGTCTATGATGTCCGCCATGCTGCCGCGCATTTTTCAGCCAAACCTGGGCCCAGGGCCAAACCAGCTATCCGAAGAGACCTCCCACCACCTGGTTCGGGTTCTGCGGGCGGCAACGGGGGATTCGGTGGTGCTCTTCAATGGACAGGGTCAGGAGGCCCGGGCCATTCTGAGTGAGGCCCACCCCAAGCAGAGCATCTGTCAGGCCCAGGCACTCGAATCGGTCAATCGAGAATCCCCGGCGCGGGTGACGGTTATCCAGGCCTTGTGCCTGGGCGACAAGATGGACTGGGTGGTTCAAAAGGCCTGCGAATTGGGCGCCAGTCAATTACTACCCGTGCGAACCAGCAGATCTCAGCTCAAACTGGAGGCCGATCGGGCCAGCAAGCGACAGGCCCACTGGCAACGCATTGCGGACTCGGCAGCCGCCCAGTGTGGCCGGAATCAAGTGATGACCGTCATGCCCATTACCAGCTTCGAGGCTGCTGTATCGCAGGCCAACACCACTGCTTGGCTCCTGGACCCATTTGCAGACCAGAGTCTGTCGACCGCCCCCATGACACAGGACATGACCGTGGCCATCGGCCCGGAGGCGGGGTGGACTGACGAGGAAGAGGCCCTGGCCAGACAGGTTGGCTTTCAGGGCGTGCGCTGCGGCCCCAGAATTCTGCGCACCGAGACGGCTGCAGCAGTCGTGCTGACTGCCATCGCCGTCCGGCTGGGAGAGTTTTAGGCCTGGACCGACTTGGTGTTGGCGTCGATAACAGTCAGAGCCGTCATGTTCACCAGGCGACGGACAGTCGCCGACGGCGTCACGATATGCACCGGTGCTGCGCAACCCAACAAAATGGGCCCAACCGCCACGTTGTTACCGGCGGCCGTTTTCAGCAGGTTGTAGGCGATGTTGGCAGACTCTAGGCTGGGCATGACCAGAAGGTTGGCCTCACCAACGAGAGTGGAGTCCGGCAGGATCTGGGCTCGCATGGCCGGGTCCAGCGCCACGTCACCATGCATCTCACCATCGACATTGAGCTCCGGTGCCCGCTCTCGAATAAGGGCCAGCGCCTCACGCATCTTTTGAGCAGAGCAAGACTGGGAACTCCCAAAGTTACTGTGCGAGATGAGGGCTGCTCTGGGCTCGATGCCCAGCTTTCGAATCTCGGCTGCGGCTGCGATCGTGATCTCAGCGATCTGCTCAGCGCTTGGGTTTTCGTTGACATGGGTATCGACAATCGCCAGGGTGCGCTTGGGCAGCATGAGAATGTTCATCGCTGCATAACACGAGGCCTTGGCTTTTCGGCCAAGAACCTGGTCGACATAATGGAGGTGCAGGCTGTGAGTGCCAAAGGTGCCACAGACCATGCCGTCGGCATCGCCCTTGTGGATCATCATCGAACCAATCAATGTGTGGCGCCGGCGCATTTCGAGCTTGGCATACTGCGCGGTTACCCCCTTGCGACTGGTCAGTCGATGATAGGTGTCGCAATAATCACGATAGCGGTCATCTTGCTCTGGATTAATGACGGTAAAGTCCACCCCTTCGCGCATACGAAGGCCAAACCGCTCTAGACGACTCTGAATCACCGCTGGACGACCGATTAGAATCGGCTGGGCCAACTGCTCGTCGACCACCACCTGAACAGCGCGCAGCACGCGCTCTTCTTCACCTTCGGCATAGACCACTCTGCGCTTATCGGCGCGCTTGGCAGCCGAGAGTAGCGGCTTCATGAAGTTGCCCGAGTGGTACACAAATTCTTGGAGGCGGTCGATGTATCCGGCCATGTCGACGATGGGGCGCGTGGCCACACCATCGTCCATGGCGGCCTGGGCTACAGCAGAGGCGATCCTGATGATCAGACGTGGATCAAACGGTTTCGGAATCAGGTACTGCGGACCAAAGCTCAGACCCTCCGTGCCGTAGGCTGCAGTGACCACCTCGGACTGCTCAGCTCTCGCCAGCTCCGCCACAGCGTGCACGGCGGCCAACTCCATGTTTCGAGTAATGGTGGTGGCACCAACATCCAGTGCACCACGGAAGATGAAGGGGAAACAGAGGACATTGTTAACTTGATTTGGATAGTCGGTCCGGCCGGTGGCCATGATCACGTCATCGCGAACGGCTGCGACCTCTTCCGGCAGGATCTCTGGCGTCGGATTGGCCAGGGCAAAAACAATGGGGTTGGGCGCCATCTTGGCGACCATCTCGGGCTTGAGCACGCCCGCGGCGGACAAGCCCAGAAACACGTCTGCCCCTTCGATGACTTCAGCCAACGTTCGGGCATCGGTCTTCTGGGCAAACCGGGCTTTCTCGGGGTCCATCAGTTCTGTGCGGCCCTCGTAGACCACGCCCTTGATGTCGGTGACCCAAATGTTCTCGCGTGGCAGACCCAAATCCAGCAACAGATCCAGACAGGCCAGTGCGGCGGCACCGGCGCCGGACACCACAAACTTGACCTTCTTGATGTCTTTGCCAACGACCTTGAGGCCATTGACCATGCCCGCGCCCACCACGATGGCCGTGCCATGCTGGTCATCGTGAAAGACAGGAATCTTCATGCGCTCACGCAGCTTGCGCTCCACGTAGAAACAATCCGGTGCCTTGATGTCCTCTAGGTTCACCCCACCAAAGGTGGGCTCCAGGGCCGCCACGATGTCGACCAGCTTGTCCAGGTCTTTCTCATTGACCTCGATATCAAAGACATCGATGCCGGCGAACTTTTTGAAGAGAACGCCCTTGCCCTCCATGACCGGCTTGGCGGCTAGGGGTCCAATGTCACCCAGCCCCAGCACGGCCGTGCCGTTGGTGATCACCGCTACTAGGTTGCCCCGCGCGGTGTAACGAAAGGCATTGATGGGGTCCTTGACGATTTCCTCGCAGGCGGCCGCCACGCCTGGTGAGTAGGCGAGGGCCAAGTCACGCTGGTTGGTGAGTTGCTTGGTGGGCGTGACGGAGATTTTTCCTGGAGTGGGGAACTCGTGGTATTCCAGGGCCTGCTTTCGAAAGAGAGGATCCATAGCCGATTCAGATCGTTTTTAGTGAGGAGAAGAGGGGATTATCGCCCTTTGGCCCGACAAATGGCCCTATGCAAAACCATGACGGCATGTTCCGCCTGCCGAGTCGACAGATCCGCGATCTGATGCCGACAAGAAAACCCGTCGGCTACCAGCAGGGCATCCGCAGGGGCAGCCTGGACCGCAGGCAGCAGGCTGGCCTGGGCCATGGCTTTGGAGACCGACTGATGCGCCACCTCGTAGCCAAAGCTACCCGCCATGCCACAGCAGCTAGACTCAATCGACACCACCTTGGCCCCCTGCCCTTGCAAAGCAGCAATCGTGGGACTCAGGGCGCCCATGGCTTTCTGGTGGCAATGACCGTGGACATAAACAGTTTGATCTGCCAAGGCCTGCCCGATCTTCAATCGACCCGTCTGTTGTTCAGCCACCCACCATTCCTCAAAGAGCATGGCCTGTTTGGCCAGACGAGTGGCGCGTTCCCCCAGGTGCATGACCAGCCATTCGTCTCGCAGACTCAAGATGCAGGAGGGCTCCAGACCGACCACCGGCACACCACGATCGATCGCTGGGGCCAGCGCCTGCAGGCAATCCAAGGCCATTTGACGGGCCTGGTCCACCATGCCAACCGACAAGGCCGATCGACCACAGCAAAGCGGCTTGCTGGCAGCCGCACCCGACAGGGCCACCCGATACCCCATGGCCGTGGCCAATTCGTAGGCGGCGACCAATTGCTCGGGTTCGTAGGCGTCGTTAAAGGTATCTGCCCAGAGCACCAGGTCACAGTCTTGCAAGCTGGCGGAAGTCAAGGATCGACTGCGGGCCCGAAAACCCCGCATGGCCCAGCGCGGCAGACGCCGACTGGCTGCCAGGCCAAAAAGCTTTTCTCCCAGCCAGGGCAGGCCGGGCAGATGGTTGCGCAGGTTGAGCAAGGCGGCGAGACCGGGGATCTGACGGGTGGCGGCCGCAAGACCGGGCAGGCCGGCAATCAACCGTTGCTTGACCGAGAAGCCATGACGCTTGCCATGCTGATAAAGGGCCTCGATCTTCATTTTCGCCATGTCGACGCCGGTCGGGCACTCGCGCTTGCAGCCCTTGCATCCGACGCACAGGGCCAGGGCTTCTTGAACCGCTGGGCCATCCAAGCCTTCGGATAATTGGCCACTGACCGCCAGACGAAGCGTGTTGGCTCGACCACGAACCGAGTGCTGCTCATCGCGGGTGGCCCGATAACTGGGACACATGGTGCCAGCATCGAACTTCCGGCAATGCCCGTTGTTGTTACACATCTCGATGGCCTTGGCATAGCCCTTGGCTGGATCGTCACCAGTGCCGGGGTCAGAGATCACCAGGCCAAAGCTGCCCGGATCGCCTGCCTTGGATGGATCGTTCTGCACATTCCAGGCCGACCAGTCCAGCACCGGCTCGAAGGGCGTCACCGCGTAGCTCGGTGGAAAACGGAACAGACTGGTGTCGTCCATCTTGGTGGATCGAACGATCTTGCCAGGGTTGAGCCGATTGGCCGGATCAAAGGCATCCTTCACCTGCTCAAAGGCCTGGGTAATGCGAGGCCCAAACTGCCAGCTCACCCACTCGCTGCGCACCAGGCCATCGCCATGCTCACCCGAGAAGGCCCCTTTGTAGCGACGGACCAACTCACCAGCCTCTTCGGCAATCGCCCGCATCTTCTCGGCACCACCTCGGCGCATGTCCAAGATAGGACGCACGTGCAGGGTTCCGACCGAGGCATGGGCATACCAGGTGCCTTGTGTGCCATGTTTGGCAAAGACCTTGGTCAGGCTGTCGGTGTATTCGTCCAGGTGTTCCAAGGGCACCGCACAGTCTTCAATAAAGGAGACGGGTTTCCCGTCGCCACGCAGAGACATCATGATGTTGAGTCCTGCCTTGCGGACCTCCCAGAGGGCGGACTGCCGAGCGGGTTCGACCATCTTGACCGTCGCCCCTGGCAGACCGTGGTCGGACATCAGGGCATCCAAGTCATCCAGGCCACGCATCAGGGCGTCTACATCATCCCCAGCAAACTCCACCAGCAGCAGCGCGTCGGTCGGACGTCCACCAACCTCGACCAAGGCGTCGGCAATGACGGGGGCAAACAGGGGGTTGGCCCTGCAGAGTTCGATCATGGTGCGATCGACCAACTCGACCGCCACTGGCTTGAGACCCACGATGTGTCGAGTCAGCGACATGGCCTGCTGGAAGGTGGGGAAGTTCACCACGCCCAGCCTCTTGTGCTTGGGCAGGGGCGAGAGTTTGAGCGCAATTGACTCAAAGGTGGCCAGCGTGCCTTCGGAGCCCACCAGCAGGTGCGCCAGGTTCAGGCTGCCATCGCTGGTGTAGGGCCGCTCACTCTGAGGATGAAAAATATCCAGGTTGTAGCCACCCACCCGACGCATGACCTTGGGCCAGATCTCGCCGATGTCTTGTTTAACCGAATCCGCAATCTGGAAGAGCCGAGGGACCAGCTCCGAGAGCCGACGCGAGGTCAACTGCATGTCACCGCCGTCTCCAAACCGACCGAAGTAAGCCTGTGTGCCGTCCTCCAGAATGGCGTTGATGCCCAGCACGTTGTGGACCATGTTGCCGTAGTGCAAAGACCGAGAGCCACAGGAGTTGTTGCCGGTCATACCGCCAAGTGTGCATTGCGCAGCCGTCGAGACATCGACGGGGAACCAGACCCCCTTGGACTTGAGCTGGGCATTCAAGTGATCCAGCACCAGACCGGGCTGCACCTCAGCCCGCATGGCTTGAACGTCGACGGACAGCAGCTTGCGCAGGTATTTGCTGGTGTCGATGACCAGGGCTTCCCCAACCGTCTGTCCGCACTGAGACGTGCCGCCACCACGAGGCAAGACGGCCACGCCAGCATCACGTGCGACATCCAGGGCGATGCGCAGATCGAGGGGGGTCTTGGGGACAACCACACCGATCGGCATGACCTGATAGATCGAGGCATCGGTGCTGTAGCGGCCACGTGACGCCTCATCAAAGTAGACGTCCCCCTGGACCTCTCGGCGTAGTCGGCTGGCCAACTGAGATTGCGAGAACCGGGTCTGCAGAGAGCCTGCTAGAAAGGCTCGACGATCGATCGCTGGCGCATTCATGCGTCGGCCTCCAACAGGCGAACCACGATCTCGCACTTGGCATTGACGTGAGCGGCGAGCAGTTGACCGAGCTTCGTCGCATCGCGCTTGGCGAAGGCCTTGGCTATTTGAGCGTGTTCTTTCACAGCTTTGTCCCACTTGGTTTTGTCGAGGTTGGATCGAAAGCGCAGCGACTGCAACCGTGCGTTGACCGAGGCATAAGTTTCTTGCAGCGTGGCATTGTCGGCGGCGGCGTTGATCAGGTTGTGAATCTGGGCATTCAGGGCGTAGTAGCGGGAGAGATCCTGCTCGGCATGGGCCGCCTCCATATCGTCTTGAAGTTTGAGCAACTTTTTGATCTGGCCCGGCGAGGCCCGCTCAGCCGCCAACTGGCCCGACAAGCTCTCCAGCGCAGCGATGACTTCAAAGGCCTGGACCACTTCCTCGATGGTCATCTTGGGGACCACGGCCCCCCGATTGGGCAGCAGACGAATCAGGCCTTCGCCGGCCAAGACCTTAAAGGCCTCCCGCATGGGGGTGCGAGAGACCCCCATCTGCTCGCAGAGCAGACGCTCGTTGAGCCGAGCGCCCGCGGGCAGCTCTCCCTCGACAATGGCCTCACGTAGACGATCGGCCACGGCCTGATGCAGCCCGCGGCGCTCGATGAGGGATTGCCCGGTTGACAAAGCTTTGGTCATGGCCGACATTGTAGCCAGATTTTTGTATACAAAATACGTTTAATCCCACCATCGACAAAGACTCATCATGCAACGCGACCTGACCAACAGCATCAACCCCCGCTCCAGCCTGAACCGAATCGGCCAGGGCCGTCACTTCCTGCAAATCCCCGGTCCTACGAATGTCCCTGATCGCGTGCTGCGTGCCATGGACTTCCCCACCATCGACCACCGGGGCCCTGAATTCCAGCAACTCGCCCTGCGAGTCCTAGAGGGCATTCGGCCGGTCTTTGGTACCAAGAATCCCGTCGTCATCTACCCGGCCTCTGGCACGGGCGCCTGGGAGGCGGCACTGGTCAACGTCCTCAATCCCGGTGACCAGGTCCTCATGTACGAGACCGGCCACTTCGCCACCCTCTGGAAGCGTCTGGCCGAACGACTGGGGCTCAAGCCCGAGTTCATCGGCGGAGACTGGCGTCGCGGTGTGGATGCTGCCGCTATCGAAGAGCGTCTCAAGAAAGACACCGGCCATGCCATCAAGGCCGTCTGTGCCGTTCACAACGAGACGTCGACCGGTGTGACCTCCAACATCGCTGCCGTTCGCAAGGCCATCGATACCGCCAAGCACCCCGCACTGCTCCTGGTCGATACCATCTCCTCTCTGGGCTCGGTGGACTATCGTCACGACGAGTGGGGTGTGGACGTGACGGTCGCCGGATCCCAGAAGGGTCTGATGCTGCCGCCGGGATTGTCGTTCAACGCGGTGAGCGATAAGGCCATTGTCGTGAGCAAGACCAACACCATGCCCAAGGCCTACTGGGCGTGGGACGAGATCCTGACTGCCAACGCCAACGGCTTTTGGCCCACCACACCTGCTACCAACATTTTGTATGGCCTGGCAGAAGCCATCGACATGCTCAACGAGGAGGGTCTCTCCAACGTCTTCGCTCGCCACCTGCGCCATGCACAAGCCACACGGGCCGCCGTAGAGGCCTGGGGCCTAGAAGTCCTCTGCCAAAACCCTGCCGAATACAGCCCGGCCTTGACCGCAGTGGTCATGCCCAAGAAGCCGGACGGTACCCATTACAACGCCGATGCCCTGCGAAAAACCGCCCTGGAGAAATTCAACATGTCACTGGGAACGGGCCTGTCCAAGCTATCGGGCTGGGTCTTCCGAATTGGCCACCTGGGTGACTTCAACGACCTGACTCTGTTGGGCACCCTGGGTGGTGTTGAGATGGCCCTTGAAGCAGCGGGCGTGCCGCACAAAAAAGGCGGCACCCAGGCCGCCATCAACTACCTCGCCAAGGCCTAGCCAAGTTAATCGCGTACAACCTAACCAGCGCACCCGCACCCATGCTGGGTCAGCATGCCTTCGAAGTCCTGTCGGAATTTGGTTACAGCGAGGAGGCGGTGCGGACGCTGATCGAGGTGGTAGCCATCGGTTCTCCCGCATCGGTCTGAGCCAAGACCCGGCCCTGAGACGCTGCTCGAATGCGGTCACGAATGCCAATCACCTTGGTGGGATACTCGGACGCCCCACCTGGGCCCACACCGACATAGGCCATCAAAGCTGCTTCGGTGCTTTTGAATCGGTCTAGGTACTCACGCAGTACCGCAGCACCAGCCTGAATATTGGCCCAGGGGTGCAAGGCAGCCTGCACGCCGCCATTGTTTTCAAATTTGTCCTTGTGGACCTCTGGCATGACCTGCATCAGGCCCTTGGCACCCACTCGGCTCTCGGCTAGGGGGTTGAACCCGGACTCCACCGAGATGACCGCCAGCAGCAGGTAGGGGTCGAGGCGCATGAGTTTAGCGGTCTCAAAGGCTGCCGCGACAATCTGCTCCGTAGCACCACGAGACACCCGGTGTCGATTGGCAATCCACCGAGCGGCCCTGGCCTGTTCGGGAGTCAGTGAAGTGGGCAGGGCAACGAAGACGGAATCCACGCTGCTCGACGACAAGGCGCCTTGGACCACACCAACCCAACCATCGAGTCGCGCACGCCCAGCCGGGGTTAACACAATCGACAGGCCAAGCAAGAGGCCCACAATCACCACGACGCCATGACTGTGCATGACGTCCCTGGGAGAGGGAACCGCCAGGCCGAAGCGAGGGACTCTGGCCGGGGATTCATCTCGAGTTGTTGGGGGAGTTGCTTTCATGTCGGCTTAAAACCCGCCTCTGGGTTGCATGGAAGCTAGTAACGACTAACCAACTTCCGGATAAATTCATCGAACACAGGCTTTGAGAGCCCTGCCTTTGGATGGTTCACGAAAATCGTGAACACAGCCCACCGACCTGTATCGGTCAGGGCATAACCCGAGACCGACCGAACATCGTCCAACGATCCAGTCTTGATCCAAGCCCGGCCCACTGTCTGCTGATCAGTTAGACGCTTTCTGACAGTACCCTCTAGGCCAGCCAAAGCGAGCGTGTCGATCCAGGGAAACGGATCAGGCTGTCCCAAACGGGAGACCATCAACCGGGTCAGGCTATCTGCTGCGATTCTCTCATGTCGACTCAGACCAGAGCCGTTGTCCAAAACCATCTCCGGAAAGCGAAGATTTTGCGAGGTAAGCCATTGCTTCACCCGCTCAACCGCATCAGCGCGGGTACCACCCCCCTTAGCCGATGCCGAAAGCTCCAGAAAGACCAAGCGGGCCATAGGGTTATTGCTGCGCTTGTTGATTTCGGAGAGTGCCTCTAACAACGGCCTTGGCGAGGTCCATTTGACCAAGAGCTGAGCCGAATCGGGAATCTTGGCCTTTTCAGGTTTGGCAGTAATGCTGCCACCGGCGTCCCGCCAAGCCTTGGCAAACAGACGATAGGCAAACTGGGCATGGTCAAACAGGGCGATATAACGCTCAAAACCCGGGCATTGAAGACCCATCTGCCCCTTAACCTGAAGCACATCAGACGAGGGTTGCATGAATTCAAACCGGTTTTTCTCGCAGCCCCCCTGCACCCGACGTAGTTGAGGATCGATCCTAAAACCCGCCAACTCGGGCTCCACCACGGTCTGCCAACGGCCCTTTTCACTCCAAAGACCGAGTCGCACGGACTTGAAATTGAGCATGGCTGCATGCGGCGGGACGTTGTAAGGCTTCATGGGTTGCCCATCAAAGGCCGATGGGTCGGCCAGCGGCTCCTGGTAGCGGCTACCGTCGAGGACAAAACGCCCCTCAATGCGTCTAATCCCCTTGGCCTTGAGCTCCCCAATAATCGCCTGTAGATCCTCGATGACCAGCTTTGGATCACCCCCGCCTAATATGCCGAGCCCGCCCTTGAGAACACCCTTTTGGATGGGCCCCAAAGCGAAGAAGCGGGTCACCGGCCGGTAGTCAGCGCCCAACAAGTCCATGGCTGCCGCCGTCGTGACGAGCTTGATGGTGGAGGCGGGGTTCATGGCCACCATCTCACGATGACCAAAATGAACGGCACGGTCCTTGGACTGATCGACAGGCAACACGGTCACAGAGTAGGAAACGGCCTCAGCGGGCAGCCCCACCTGAAGAAAGGCTGACAGCCAGTCATCCCCCGCCGGACCCTTCGCGTGCCCCAAGTTGGTGCAAAGTAAGAGCCCAAGCCCCAGGGTTCTACTGATTTCAGCTAAAAATCGCACGGTTTTGCTTTAGGTCCTTTGAATCTAAATGCTATTGTCATCAGCAGCGCTCATCATAGACTGCCAGCCCGGTCGCAGGATTGCGTTGGTCGTGAAGCGATACCAAACCAGAGACAGACAACATGGCTTTAGAAAAAAACGAGAACTACTTCGAACTCACCGACGAAAATGACCGGGCCTCGGCCATCGAGGCCCAATTCAATGAAGACGCCCTGGAAGAAGCCAGACGTCGAATTGCCCCCGAGACCAGTCCCGACTTTGACGGCCTGCACTGCATTGACTGCGGCGAAAAGATCATGGCGGCCCGCTTGAAGCTCGGAAAAATTCGTTGCATCGACTGCCAGACGCTCAAAGAGAAACAAAGCCGCGTTTTCGGCTAGCCAACGGACTGCCGTGCTCGGGGCCACTGCGGTGGCCGTCCGGGCCTCCCAAGTGCGGGGTCCCTCAGCCCAGGGTCCCTCAGCTCGGGGCAACAAAGGGTAAACCCTAACCATCGTGAAGACTTGAAATCGGGCAGGTCTGCCCCTACCATTAGCACTCAAGGGAGTTGAGTGCTAACAAGCCGAGACCTCCCTGGCTTAAACAGCCTTTCCTCTAACCGTTAAACACTTATGGAGTGAACACAGTATGAAACTGCGTCCCCTGCACGACCGCCTTGTGGTCAAGCGCCTCGACAACGAGCGGAAAACTGCTTCTGGCATCGTGATCCCCGACAACGCCGCTGAGAAACCCGACCAGGGTGAAGTGCTGGCTGTCGGCAACGGCAAGATTCTGGAAGACGGCAAGCAACGCGCTCTGGATGTCAAAGTCGGCGACCGCGTTCTCTTTGGCAAATACTCTGGCCAGACCGTCAAAGTCGACGGCGAAGAACTTCTGGTTCTGCGCGAAGACGACGTGATGGCTGTCATCGAGTAAGCCCCCACCTCCCACAACGAATTCCAAGGAGTAAATACACATGGCAGCAAAACAAGTGATGTTCGGCGATGACGCTCGCCAAAAGATGGTCAACGGCATCAACGTTCTGGCCAACGCAGTCAAGGTAACCCTGGGCCCCAAAGGCCGTAACGTCGTGCTGGAGCGCTCCTTCGGCGCCCCCACCGTGACCAAAGACGGTGTCTCGGTCGCCAAAGAAATCGAACTCAAAGACAAGTTCGAGAACATGGGTGCCCAGATGGTCAAAGAGGTCGCCTCCAAGACCGCCGACAACGCCGGTGACGGCACCACCACTGCCACCGTGCTGGCCCAGGCTGTTGTCCGCGAAGGCATGAAATACGTGGCCGCTGGCATGAACCCAATGGACCTCAAGCGTGGCATCGACAAGGCCACCACCGCCATCGTCGAAGAACTCGCAAAGATCTCCAAACCATGCACCACCACCAAGGAAATCGCTCAGGTTGGCTCCATCTCCGCCAACTCCGACACCGAAATCGGCGAGATCATCTCGCAGGCCATGGAGAAGGTCGGCAAAGAAGGCGTGATCACCGTCGAGGACGGCAAGTCCCTGAACAACGAGCTGGACGTCGTGGAAGGCATGCAGTTTGACCGCGGCTACCTGTCGCCCTACTTCATCAACAATCCCGAGAAGCAAGTCGCTCTGCTGGACAACCCCTTCATTCTGCTGCACGACAAGAAGGTCTCCAACATTCGTGAGCTGCTGCCCGTTCTGGAGCAGGTCGCAAAGGCTGGCCGTCCCCTGCTGATCGTGGCAGAAGACGTCGAGGGCGAGGCCCTGGCCACCCTGGTGGTGAACAACATCCGCGGCATTCTGAAGACCGTTGCCGTCAAGGCCCCAGGCTTTGGTGACCGTCGCAAGGCCATGCTCGAGGACATGGCCATCCTGACCGGTGGCACCGTGATCTCTGAAGAGACCGGCATGACCCTCGAGAAGGCCACCCTGGCTGAACTTGGCCAGGCCAAGACCGTTGAGATCGCCAAAGAGAACACCACCATCATCGATGGCGCCGGTGACTCCAAGGCCATCGAGGCTCGCGTCAAGCAGATCCGCGTTCAGATCGAAGAGGCGACCAGTGACTACGACAAAGAGAAGCTGCAAGAGCGCGTGGCCAAGCTGGCCGGCGGTGTTGCTGTCATCCGCGTGGGTGCTGCCACCGAAGTCGAGATGAAAGAGAAGAAGGCCCGTGTCGAAGACGCGTTGCACGCGACCCGCGCTGCAGTCGAAGAAGGCATCGTGGCAGGTGGTGGCGTGGCCCTGCTGCGTGCCCGGGCTTCTGCCAAGGTCAAGGGCGACAACCCTGATCAGGAGGCTGGCATCAAGATCGTGATGCGCGCAGTGGAAGAGCCTCTGCGTCAGATCGTGGCCAACTGTGGTGATGAACCCAGCGTCATTGTGAACAAGGTTCTGGAACTCAAGGGTGCTCAGGGCTACAACGCAGCCTCCAGCGAGTTCGGTGACATGCTCGAGATGGGCGTGGTCGACCCCACCAAGGTGACCCGTACCGCTCTGCAGAACGCCGCCTCCGTGGCCGGTCTGATGCTGACCACCGACTGCATGATCGGTGAGTTGGCTGAAGACAAGCCTGCCGGTGGCATGCCTGGTGGCATGGGCGGTATGGGTGGCATGGGCGACATGGGCATGTAATCGCCCCTGGCTTCACTGGTGGGGCGGTCGGCCCCGCCAGCTTGCCTACATCCCGGCTCTGGCCTCGTGTCGCAGCCGGGATTTTTTTTGTGCCCGCATGTCAGAATGTGTCCCATGACTTTCATCGAACGCTGCCGAACTGCATGGAAACAGCAAGACAGCCTGCTCTGCGTGGGACTGGACCCTGAAGTCAGCAGACTCCCGACAGCTCTGAAAGGCAGAGGCAAAGCCCTGGACCAGGTGAGGGAGTTTTGCATCGGCGTGATCCAAGCCACTGCGGCACATGCCTGTGCCTTCAAACCCCAGATCGCTCACTTCGCGGCCCTTGGCGCAGAGTCGGTCTTGGCTGAGGTCTGTGCCTACATCAAGCAGCACCATCCCCAACATGTGCTTATCCTGGACAGCAAACGCGGTGACATTGGATCCACCGCCCAGCACTATGCCAGCGAGGCCTTTGATCGCTACCTCGCCGATGCCGTGACGCTCAACCCCTACATGGGTACCGACAGCCTGCAGCCCTTTTTGGATCGTGCCGACAAGGGCATCTTCGTTCTGTGCCGCACGAGCAACCCCGGGGGTGACGAGTTCCAGATGCAGGTACTGGCCAGCGGAGAAAGACTCTTTGAAAAAGTGGCTGCCACGGCTCAGCAGAAATGGAACGCCAGGGGACAGGCTGGCCTGGTCGTCGGTGCCACTTATCCCAGTGAAATTGCTCGGGTGCGGGCACTCGCGCCAGACCTTCCATTGCTCGTGCCAGGCATTGGGGCTCAAGGCGGTGACCTGGAGGCAACAGTGGCGGCCGGCCTGACCGACTCGCAGACGCCAGCAGGCTTGTTCATCAACTCCTCGCGGGCCATTCTTTACGCCAGTGCGGGCGATGACTGGCAGCAGGCCGCCCAGCAAGAGGCACACCGCACGCAACTGGCGATCGCCCAGGCTGCTCGTCAAAGACCTTCGGCCTGACGAGAGTTAACATGAGCCAAGTACACAGCCCAGGTGGTGATATATCCCCCGCTCTGATGTCCAGGGCTGGTGGCGCCATCGGGGCTTGGGCCCTGCTGGCCAAAGAAATTCGCCGCTTCACCAAGGTCTCTGTCCAGACGATTCTGGCGCCAGTGGTGTCATCCATGCTCTTCCTGGTGATCTTTGCCTTCTTACTAGAGGGTCGCCTCGAGCCATTCCCGGGTGTGAGCTACAGCCAATTCCTGGTGCCGGGCCTGGTCATGATGACTCTCCAACAAAATGCCTTTGCCAACTCCAGCTCCAGCCTGACCCAGAGCAAGATCACCGGCAATCTGGTCTTTCTCATGCTCTCGCCCATGCGGCCCTGGGAGTGGCTGGTCGGTTATCTGGGCGGCGCCTTGGCCCGTGGACTGGCCTGTGGGGGAGTCGTCTGGCTGGTATCCGTTCCCTTTGTCAGCCTACCCATGCACAACCTGGCCCTCACTCTGGCATTTGCCGTCATGGCCAGCCTGATCATGGGCAGCCTGGGTCTGATCGCAGCCCTCTGGGCAGAGAAGTGGGATCACGTCTCCGCCTTTCAGAATTTCCTGATCAACCCGCTGACCTTCATGGCGGGAGTGTTTTACAGCGTCCACAACCTGCCGCCCACTTTTCAGGCGATCAGCCATCTGAATCCCTTTTTCTACCTGATCGACGGATTTCGATTTGGCTTCTTTGGGGTGGGTGACGTCTCGCCTTGGATGAGCCTAGGGGTCTGCAGTCTGGCTGCGCTGGGTCTGGTTGCCCTGACCCACCGACTGGTGGCTATCGGCTGGTGTATCCGACAGTAGTGAGGCATCAACGACTGCCTCCATCGCACCTGCTGCTGGTGCTGCTCGTCATGGGCATCTGGGGGACCAATTTCGTCTTTATGCGATGGGCAGTAGACCTGGTGCCACCGATGACCTTTGCAACCCTTCGGTTTGCCACCATCTCGCTCACACTGCTGCTCTTTGTGGCACGTCCAGCGGTCCCGATCAGACTGTTACTCGGCTACGGACTGTTCTCTTTCTTCGCCCAGTTCGCCCTGCTCTTTGGTGCGATTGCGGTCGGCATGCCAGCGGGACTGGCCTCACTGGTGATTCAGAGCCAAGTCTTTTTTACCCTGCTCTTTGCCGTGCTCTGGACCCAGGAGCGTCCACATCCGATCCAACTCTTGGGCGTGGGGGTTGGCATCGCAGGCATTGCCGCCGTTGCGGTTGACGTTGGCCAGTCCTCCTCCATGCTGGGCTTTGTCATGACCATTGCGGCAGCAGCCTCTTGGGCCAGCGGCAACATGTTCATCAAGGCCATGGGTCAGACCGCTGCAGTGCCCATGGTGACCTGGGGATCTCTGGTGGCCGCGGCAGCCCTCTTGCCCTTGTCCTTGATCCTAGAAGGCACCGCCGGCTGGCAGCAGGTCTGGCATCACCTGATCGAACCAACGCCCATCTTCTGGCTCTGCCTGTTGATCAATGCCTACGGGGCCAGTCTGATTGGCTACAGCGGATGGTCATGGCTTCTCAGACGACACGCCGCATCCCAGGTTGCCCCCTTTACCCTGTTGGTACCGGTCTTTGGCCTGGGCTCTGCCGCCTTGTTCTTGGGTGAGACCATCAGCCCCGGCAAGTGGCTGGGCATCGCCCTGGTCTTTATCGGTCTAGGCTTGACCCAGGCCAAGCCAGGCCGCTCCGACCACACCAGCTGAATCACCCAACTGGTTGACTCGGACCGGCGTCTGACAGCCTCCACCAAAGACCGTGTTCTGAAGGCCCTGTTGGCAACGCTCGGCCAAGCCCGGCAGATTCGACAGGCCGCCACCGAGGACAATCACATCCGGATCCAAGACTTGGACCACTCGCGAGAGTCCCTGGGCCAGCGCCCAGTCAAAACGCTCTTGTAGAGCAAGCGCATCCGCGTCATGGTCATCCAACAAGATGTCCTTGGCCTCTCGCAGACGACCCGTTCGCTCTTGATAGCGTGACCGCAATCCACTGCCGGAGAGCCAGGTCTCCACACAGCCCCTCTTGCCGCACCAGCAGGCGGGGCCTTGCTCATCCAGGCTGATATGGCCCCACTCACCGGCCACGCGATTGGGCCCCGTGTGTAATTGGCCATCGTGCACCCAGCCTGCACCGCAACCAGTGCCCATGATCAATCCCAACACCAGCCCAAAGCCTTGGCCCGCCCCCGCCCTGGCCTCGGCCAGCGCAAAACAGTTGGCATCGTTCTCGATGTGCACCGCCTGACCCATGGCTTCATTCACCAGTGTCTGCAGGTCAACCCCATTGAGGCAGGTCGTATTGGAATTGCGAAGCAGGCCAGTGCGTGGATCCAGCGAACCCGGTGTGGCCAGGCCGATGGTCATCTTCGCGGGTGGCTGCCCAACCGACTCACCGGGTTTCTGAAGTCCCGACACAGCCTGCCGCACCACCAGATCCCTCAGGTCCACCATGGCCTGCACAATGGCTGCAGGCCCTTGATCTGCCGGCGTGGCCACCCGATGACGCGCCAGGATCTGGCCGGCCTCCGAGAGAACAACCGCCTCGGTCTTGGTGCCGCCCAGGTCGATGCCAATCGACCACATCAGGCCGTCTCCAGGCGATCCACAAACTGCTGCTCAGCCAGTGACTGATAGAGCGTGCTGGTCTTGATCAATTCATCGTGGGGTGCGAGACCCACCAATTGGCCCTGGTCCAGCAAAGCAATCAGACCGGCCTGACGAACAGTCGACAGGCGATGTGCAATGACCATGGCGGTGCGACCTGGCAGCAGCTCTTGCAAGGCCGCCTGAACGGCTCGCTCTGAGAGAGTGTCCAATGCGGAGGTCGCCTCATCCAACAGCAGCAGAGGCGGATTACGCAGAACCGCCCTGGCAATGGCCATGCGTTGGCGCTGGCCGCCCGACAGCCTTAACCCACGCTCGCCCAAAAAGGTCTGATAGCCCTGTGGCAACTGCTCGATAAACGCGTGGGCATGGGCGGCCTTGGCAGCCCGATAGATCTGCTCAGAATTGGCTGACAAATCACCATAGCGAATGTTGTTGAAAGCATCATCGGAGAAGACCACCGGATCCTGTGGCACCAATCCAATACTGGCCCGAATGGTCTGAGCGCCCCACTCCTCCCAGGCCCGACCATTGATAAGAATCTGACCACGCTGTGGCTTGTAAAAGCCCATCATCAACTGAAAGACCGTGGTCTTGCCTGCGCCAGAGGGGCCCACCAAAGCGAGCACTTGGCCAACCGCCAGCTGGAAACTGAGTCCCTTGAGCACCCAATCATCGGGCCGAGACGGATAGGCAAACCAGACATCCCGAAACTCAACCGAGACCTGGGGTATGGGCTGCTCGGAGCCAGACAGGGCTGCCTTGGTGTCATCTGCAGACGTCGTCGATAAAGCCATCAAGGCCATCAGCCGATCGGTGGCTCCCAGGGCTCGCTGAAGGTCGCCCCAGACCTCCGACAAGGCCGCAATGGAGCCGGCCGTCAGCGTGGCGTACAAGACAAACTGCGCCAACTCGCCAGCGCTCATGCGCTGCGCCACCACCTCACGAGCTCCCATCCACAGCACAAATACGATCACACCAAAGGCCAGGACAATGGCTACGGCGGTTAACAAAGACCGAGTCCAGATTCGCCGACGGGCCGTATCGAAGGCCTTTTCGACCTCCCGCTCATACCGTTGAACCTCATAGCCCTCCCGACCGAAGGCCTGCACGGTGGTGATCGCTCCGAGCATTTCACCGGCCAGGGCACTGGTGTCGGCCACTCGATCTTGGCTGGCCTTGGCTACTTTGCGCACGCGTCGCCCCAAGGCGAGCACCGGCAGAATCACTGCAATCAATAGCCCAACCATAAGGCTGGCCAGTACGGGGCTGGTGATCAGCATCATGCCAACCCCACCTGCAAACATCACGCCGCTGCGCAAAGCCATCGAGACGCTGGTACCCACCAGAGTCTGAATCAAGGTGGTGTCAGCGGTCAGACGAGACAAGACCTCACCGACCTGCAGCGTCTCAAAATAGGCTGGCGGTTGTAGCAGCACCCTGCTGTAGACCTGTCGCCTCAGGTCCGCCACCACCCGCTCACCCAGCCAGCTCATGGTGAAGAACCTGGCTGCGGTGGTCAGTGCCACCAGAACCGACAGGCCCATGAGCCAGGCAAAAGGCTCGTTGATCTGAGACAGACCCCGATCAATCAAGTCCCGAAATGCCAGCGGCACCATGAGGGTCGAGGCGGCAGCCAAAGCCAGAAAGACCAGAGCCAAGAGCCAACGACCCTTGTATTGAAGGGCCATGCTGATCAGGGGGCGAAGGGAACCTGTGGTTGAATGCGTACTCATACGGTCATCTTACTTTTGAAAGGTTGTCGCCATGGGGCTGCTGATTACTGGTCTGGTTGTATTCCTAGGGGTCCACCTGCTTCGGGTCCTCTCCGAAGAACAACGAACCCGACTGATTCAGACCTATGGTGCACTGGCCTTCAAGGGGGCTTACAGCATTGTCTCGGTGGTGGGCTTCATCCTGATCGTGGCTGGCTATGCGGCGGCCCGAACGGATCCGGTCATGCTCTATACCCCTCCAACTGGCATGGCCCATGCGGCCTCGCTGTTTACGCTGGTGGCTTTTGTACTGTTGGTGGCTGCCTATATTCCCGGCAACTGGTTCCTACTCAAGCTCAAACACCCCATGACCCTGGCCGTCAAAACTTGGGCTTTGGGTCACCTGCTGGCCAATGGTGGCCTGCATGACCTGCTGCTCTTTGGTGGTTTCTTGGTCTGGGCCATCCTGGTCTTTCGCAGCGCGCGCAAGCGTCCGCCGGTGTCGAATCCTGGCCTGGCCGATGGTCTGCCTGCGGTCATTGCCAGCAAGCCCTCCAGCATGCTGGGTACTGTGGCCACACTGGGCATTGGAGTCGGTGCCTGGGCCTGGTTTGCCTTCCAGGGCCATGCCCTGCTGATCGGGGTGGCGCCGTTCGCGCGATAGCGACTGACAACTGGGGGATTGGTGGTGATGGGCAGAATCGAACTGCCGACCTTGGGGTTATGAATCCCACGCTCTAACCGACTGAGCTACATCACCGCTGGATCAGACTTTGGTTTCGGGGGCTTTGGTTTTGTGGTCATTCAACCCCTGAAAAGCCGCACATTATACCATTGCAGACTATGAAAGACAGCCTCCAGCCCGCCACCGCCAACAGCCTGCCCACCATCCGCAGGCTCGACTACACCGCACCCAGCCACCAGATTCCCACCATGGCCCTGCACTTCGAGTTGGGCCTAGAGAGCACCCTGGTGACCAGCGAGTTCGCCTACATCAGCCAGACCGGGCAGCCGGCTGATCTGGCGCTCGATGGCGACGAATTGGTCTTTGTCAGAGCCTGGCTAAACGGTCAGGCGCTAGCGGTCAGTGATCTGCAAGTCAGCGAGCAACAATTGGTGCTGCCCGCTGCTTTGGCAGGCATCGAAGGACGGCTCACCGTGCAGACCCGGCTGAACCCAACGGCCAATACCGAACTCATGGGCCTCTACGCCTCACGCGGTGGCCTCTACACCCAGTGTGAATCTCAGGGCTTTCGCCGAATCACTTATTTCATGGACAGACCCGACGTCCTGTCGGTCTACACCGTGACCCTGCGTGGCAAGGCCAGTGAATTCCCCACCTTGCTCTCCAACGGCAACCTCATCAAACAAGTCGCTGAAGGTGAACACCTGGTCTGCACCTGGCACGATCCCTTCCCCAAACCCAGTTACCTGTTCGCCCTGGTGGCAGCCGACCTGCACTGCATTGAAGAGACGGTAACCAGTGCCAGCGGAGCCCAGAAGTTATTGCAGGTCTATACAAAGGCCCAGGACATTGATCGAGCTGACTTTGCGCTCCAAAGCCTCAAACGCGCCGTCTTCTGGGACGAAAAGCGTTTTGGCCTGGAGTTGGATCTGGAGCGCTTCATGATCGTCGCCGTGCCCGACTTTAACTCCGGTGCCATGGAGAACAAGGGCCTTAACCTGTTCAACACCAAATATGTTCTGGCCGATCCGCAGACCGCTACCGACCGCGACCACGAACTGGTCGAGGCCGTGATTGGCCACGAGTATTTCCATAACTGGACGGGTAATCGCATCACCTGTCGTGACTGGTTTCAGCTGACCCTCAAAGAGGGCCTGACGGTGTTCAGAGACCAAGAATTCACCGCCGACATGCTGGCCCATGGCCTGCCGACAGCCCAAGCTGCCAGTGCCAGAGCAGTCAAGCGTATCGACGATGTGCGTACGCTTCGGGCCCATCAGTTCCCCGAAGATGCAGGCCCCATGGCCCACCCCATTCGACCGGCCGAGTACCAGGAAATCCGAAATTTCTACACCGCGACCGTCTACGAAAAAGGGGCTGAGGTCATCCGCATGCTCCAGACCCTCTTGGGCGTAGACGGCTTTCGAAAGGGCATGGACCTCTACTTCGCACGGCACGATGGCTCAGCTGCCACCTGTGAAGACTTTGTCTCGTCGATCTTGGATGCCAACGAGAGAGGCGACTTGTTCGAAGCCTTCATGCGCTGGTACGCAACACCTGGTACCCCACTGGTTCGCGTCAGTGATCGGTACGACCCATCGACTGCTCAATACCGCCTGACCTTTGAGCAACAACTCAGCAGCAAGAGCCCCCAGCAGGAGGCCCTGCCCATTCCCATGGTCCTGGGTTTTCTGACACCAAGTGGCGAGTTACTTCGCTCCGCTTCGTTGCCCAATCAACTCTTGCTGACCAAGCAGACCACCACCGTGAGCTTCCAACTCGATACGGCAGATCAAGAACAACTGGCGGGCCGCGCACCGGTCCCCTCGCTGCTGCGTGGCTTCAGTGCGCCAGTCCTGCTCGACTACCCCTATTCGGTGGAGCAGTTGCAGACCCTGGCCCAGTTTGATTCAGATGCCTTCAACCGCTGGGATGCCTGCCAGAGACTGATCATGGGTCACCTGCTGGCGGAGCCCACCGTCGAGGGGCAGGCTGTGGCCAAGAGTCTGGTGAGCATTCTGTTGGATGACCAGTTGTCACCGGGCTTCAAGACGCAGTGTTGGCAGTTGCCCTCCGAAGCGGTTGTCGCCGAGGCCTGGGCTCAACAGGGTTGGGCCATTGATCCACAGGCCATTCGGCTCAAGAGCATGGCCCTCAGCAGAGTCTTGGCTCAGGCTGGCCAGACCGCCCTCCAGGCACTCGATGCCAGCCTGGATCAGGCCACTTCCCAGAGCTACAGCCCAGACGCCAGCAGCGTCGGCCGTCGAGCCCTTAGCCACTTGGCGCAGTCTCTGGTCAATCTGCTGGATGACTCTGACGGCCGCCGCGCGAGGCTACTGGCCCGTTACCAGACCTGCAACAACATGACTGCCCGTATGGCCCATCTGTCTGGCCTCATTGCCTTGGGCAATGGCCAAGGCCAATATGCCGAACAAGCCTTAGACGATTTTGCCCAGCGGTTTGCCGACAACATGCTGGCCATGGACAAGTGGTTCACCGTGCAGATCACCACCACCCGGCTCTCCGATCCAGAGGGTCAGAACACCACTGCCATCGTCGAGACGCTGCTCGCCGACCCTCGGTACGACATCGCCAACCCGAATCGTGTCCGATCGGTCCTAGGTGCTTTCTTCGCGGGCAACCTGGCTGGCTTCCACCAGGCCGATGGCCGGGGCTATCAGCTCTGGGCTCGGGAACTGGGCCGATTAGATCAACGCAATGGTCAGCTGGCAGCTCGGCTGGCCCGATCGCTGGACCGCTGGCGAGCCTATGAGCCTGGTCGCAAGGCGGGGATGCAGGCTGCCATTCAACAGTTGGCCGGCGGTGACAAACGGTCAGCCGACATGACCGAGGTCTGCGAGCGTTTGCTCAAAGAAGACCGCTAAGCGAGAGGCTGCGATGGACTGCGAAGGCCTGCCAATGCCCTCGCAAAATTACTGCGAGAGACGAGCTTGCACCAGGCTGAGCCAGAAATGGGCGCCCACCGGGATTAGTCGGTCGTTGAAGTCATAACTAGGGTTGTGAAGAGCGCATGGTCCGAGGCCATGTCCTGAGTCTCGATGAGCGCCGGTTAGCTCGCCGTTGCCCAGAAAAATATAGGCGCCTGGTCTTTCCAACAGCATGTAGGCAAAGTCCTCTGCTCCCATCGTGGGTTCCACAGGCAGCCTAACCATGTCAGACCCGACCATGGCCTTGGCCACTTCTGCCGCAGCATGGGTCTGATCCGGATGGTTAATGGTCGGTGGGTACTGTCGCTCAAAGGTCAGTCGAGCATGCGCGCCAAACGCCAATGGCAGTTGATCACAGATACGACCCATGGTGGACTCCACCAAATCAAGAGCCTCTAGGCTGAAGGTCCTCACTGTGCCCTTGAGTAAACAACTGTTCGGAATCACGTTGATCGCCTCGCCGGCCTGAATCTGCGTCACCGAAACGACCACCGCATCAATCGGCTTGCTGGTGCGCGTAACAATTGACTGAAAGGCCTGCACCAAGTGGCTGGCCACCAAGACTGGGTCTACACCCAGGTGGGGCATGGCTGCGTGGGCGCCCTTGCCCTCGATGCTGACCTGGAACTGATTGCTCGAGGCCATGATGGGGCCAGGGTTCAGACCAAACTCAGCCTCTCGCAGGCCAGGCCAGTTGTGGATGGCATAGACCTCGTCACAGTTGAAGCGATCAAAGAGGCCGTCCTCAATCATGGCCTTGGCGCCACCACCGCCCTCTTCGGCGGGTTGGAAAATCAGCGCCACTCGCCCTGCAAACTCGCGAGATTCCACCAGCAGGCGGGCACCGGCCAGCAGCATGGCCGTGTGACCATCGTGTCCGCAGGCATGCATCTTGCCCTGGTGTCGACTGGCATGGGCAAACGTGTTGCTCTCGGTCATGGGCAAGGCATCTATATCGGCCCTCAGACCAATCATGCGGCTACCGGGGAACTTGCCCTGAACAAGGCCCACCACACCGGTACCACCGATGCCCTCGTGGATCTCATCCACGCCCATGGCCCGAAGCTGGTCGGCCACCACCTTGGCGGTTCGAAACTCCTCGAACTTCAACTCTGGGTGAGCGTGAATATCACGCCGCACCGTTTTAAATTCAGAGAGCCGGATGTCGGCCATGAGGTCTTTTAGGTTCATGGGTCCATTATGGCTTAGGGCCGCCACGGACCCAAGCAATATCCCCTGGGCACACGACGATTAGGTCGGCTCGCACGGGCTGACCGGTACCGCACATACAAAGGTGCTGCCGGTCTCACCCGTTCGCAACAGGCGCAGACTGCCACCCATGACCACCGCGGCCCTGTGGGCAATCGACAGGCCCAGCCCGGTGCCGGGCAGATGGGCTGCATTGCTACCACGGGCAAAGGGCTGAAAGAGTCTTGGCAGCAACTCTGGCGACAGGCCGAACCCCTGGTCCTCTACTTCTACCGATAGCAGATGAGCATCCGCCACCGCTCTCAGAAAGACTGGCTGCTGCTGACCATACTTCAGGGCATTGGTCAGCAGGTTGCGCAACACCTGTTCAAAAAGAAAACCATCGATCCAGAGATGGTCATGCTCGGTATCAATGGACACACGAACCGAGTCCTTGGGTCGATGGTGTGCCTTGCAGGCCATTTCAACCGCCTGCTGAACCTGCGCCGACAGGCTCAGGCATCTGGGCGTGTTCGAGAGTTCACCAGTCTCAAGCTTGTTGTACTGGAGGACCTCCGAGAGCACGGCCTTGATCTGCTCAATGGCGTCATCCATGTTCTGGAAATAAGTCGACATCTTCTCAGGCGGTAGACCCGGACTTGGCTGGCAACGCGAGCGCAACAACTCAGTACCGGTCGCCAAGACCGTCAAGGGCGTACGCAGCTCATGGCTGACAATGCGCACAATTTGCCCCCGAAAAGCCGCCAGTTCTTTTTGTTGATCAGCCAACGCCAAGGCATCGAGTTCACGCTGTTTGAGCAAAGTGATATCGGTCAACGCCCCGACAATCATGGGCCGGCGAGTGGCCGTGGTGACTTGGGCCCGAACGGCCAACCAGCGCCGCTCACCATCGGGGCGCTGGACTTGAACATCCAGGTGCATGGCGGTGGATTGACCAGCCACCATATCGGCGATGCCCTCCTCAAATCGCATGGCGTCGTCTGGAAGCATCAGCGCCTGCAGGTCGTGCGGACCGGTCAGCCTGTGATGGGGCTGCAACCCGAAGAGCGAGTAGACCGCCTGGGACACAAAAAAGGTCTTCTCGTGACCGCACCAGGAGAAGATCACATCCTGCGTTGCATCCAGAGCCGCCTTCAGGATGGACTGCTCGTGGCTTAGTTGGGCTGACAAATGCTCTGCCCTTTGGTCCAACACCTGATTTTCTTGGGCTAATTGCTCTGCTTTGCGCCGGTTCTGATCGGCGAGGCGGGCGTCGTAAATGCCGGCCAACAGGCCCGCGACATGGACCACCATCAGGAGCAAGAAGATGACCAAAGCCAGCCAGACATTCTCAGAGAGCAGTTGAAGCGAGAGAAGGTCGGACATGTCCAGGGGGGGTAGCACGCCAGCAAACCCGGCATTGGGATCCGTTGATGGGCTCACCGAGCCAGCCACCCGATCGCCTACCTGGGTCAGCCGGTCCGTCAGGCACAACCCCTGAATCCCAAAGCGAGTGCCGCTCATGGCCAGGTAATGCATGCCCGCAATCGCGATACCCATGACCAGGCTGCTACCAGCCGCTTGCCCCAGGGCTAGGCCTTGCCCAGAGAGAAAAAGCCGGCGATAGACGCGGTAAGCCAGCAGGCTCACCAAAAAGGCCCAAGTGCTCGCCACCAGGACACTGGCTGACGAAAATCGCAGGGGCATGACCGGGTCGATGGCTAACATGCCCAGGTAGTGCATGCCCACCACGCCGCTGGCCAGTGCCAGACCGGCGAGCAGGGTCCGGGGGGGCTCGGCTAAAGGCTGAAGAGTGGCTGGTCTGGATAGTCCAATCAAGCTCCAAGCGCCCGCCAATGCAGGCAAAAAGGACAGGGCCGTTACCCAGGGATCCAGGTGCAGTCGAATGGGAAGCCGCAGGGCCAGTAAGCCCATGAAATGCATAGACCAAATGCCCAGTGCCAGGGCCACCGCGGAGGCCCAGAGCCAGGCTGTTTGAGCGAACCCCTGGGTTGCGGCTGCCCTGCTGGCCAGCACATAGGCCGCACCGGCCGACAAAATCGCTACCGCAACCGAGAGAAAAACCACAAAGAGCTGGTGAGTTAACACGGGTGAAATTCCCTTAGAGTGCGCAGCATGCGAATCTTGATTGTTGAGGACGACGGCAGCCTTAGGCTCATGCTTCGAGACCTGGTGGAATCGTTGGGCCATTCGGTGGACGAGGCCACCAACGCCTCCGATGCCCTTGCGATGCTGCAAGGCGATGACGAACTCGAATTGATTCTGTTGGACCTGGGATTACCTCCAGCACCACAGGACATCTCAGAGGGCGTTCGATTCCTGACGGCCTTGGGCAGTTGGAATAGCCACCGGAAAGTCATCGTGATCTCCGGCCAGAGCCACGAGGACGCCCAAAAGTGTGTCGTGGAGTTTGGAGCCATGAGCATGCTCGCCAAGCCCTTTAAACGGGACCATCTGGAGTTCGCCATCAACCAGGCAGAGCTCTGGCTGCGCAACGAGAAAAAACTGCGTGAAGACGACCAGAAATACTCGGTGATGGTGGTGGCGGATGCCTCATCGGAGGAGGGTCTCAAGGCCGCTCGCGAGGCTGTGATGGTCAAGCTCATTCGAAACACACTGGCCGAAACAAATTTCAATGTCTCTGAAACCTCTCGGCGATTGAACATCAGCCGAGAGAACCTGTATTACTTTATGAAACGGTTCAACATCGTCCGTCCAGGCGAATAAACCATCAAGACCCCCTGTCGGCATTTCTGACACCAGCCATTTGTCAGACTGCCCTTCGGGGATAAGTCTCTTCAGAGTCTCGCCTACGCCGACCCAGCCCGGGTCGGATACAACCTGGAGAGACCATGAAGAAGACCTTTCACACCCGTCTGGCCTTGACTGCCATTGCCACCCTGTTGACCCAGGGGGCCGCGCAGGCGGAGACCGCCAGTTCGAATTTTCAAGTTGGCGTAGATGTGGTGGCCACCTGCTCAATCAGTGCGGCGGACATGACGTTCAGCCAGATCACGACTGGAACCACGTCAGCGAATGATGCTCAGTCCGAGCTCACGGTTAATTGCTCAGATGGTGCGCCATACAGCGTTGCTCTGAGCAACGGCAGCAACTACTCCGGCGGTCGACGTTTAACAAACGGCGCAACTTTTATTAACTATGAGCTCTATAAGGACAATAGTCGAAGTGCTCTCTGGTCAAGCGCGAGCACTCTATCGGCAATGGGAACGGGCAGCAATCAAACCCACACCGTCTACGGTCGGATACTGGCCGGGCAGTCGGTCCCTAACATGGGCTCCTACGCTGACACCATTGTTGCCACGGTGACCTATTAACATGGGGCGCCACCTTTCCACGTGGCGCTGTCGACTGCTCTGGGCGGCCCTGTTAAGTCTGCCCCAGTCGGCCTCCTGGGCGGCACTGGCCGTGACACCACCCCAGCTCCACCCAGACCCCGGTGGCATTGTCGTCACCGAGGTCCAGTCCAGCTTGCAGACAGGCTCTAAATGGTCCGTCCGTCTGGTTCACTGGCAGCCCGGGCAGCCCGAGCCAACCCCTGCAGCTGGCGATGTATCACCGCGTTTTTTTAGTCTGGAGGCGGGTGGTCGACAAGTGATTCGAGCCAGGGTGAAGAACCAGTCTGCCTACCATCGGCTGCTGGTAGAGCAGCTGCCTGACCAAGACAGTCTGGGCCAAGGTCTGGCCTTTCGGTTTCGCTTCAGCCTGCCAGTCTATCGACAGGCTCAGGAGCCAGTGGCCTACACACCGACCATCCCCACAGGTCCCGGCTGCCATCGCTTCAAAAATCCGGAACAGCTCGCTGTTCGCCTGGTGCTCTCTCGGGATCTACAGGGTCCGCAAACCCTGTTGCCTGGTGAGACGGTTGAACTCTGTCGCAGCACCCAGACAGCCTCTCAGCCGTGAACCTCATCAGCCTGCTGTTGGCCGTTGAACTCAATGGCCAACAGCTCTCTCGGGGCACTGAGGTCCTGCAAGAGAGTGCCCAGGCCTGTCTCATATCGCCGGACATCCTGAAAGCCCAGGTCAAGTCCGACGCCCTGACAGTGGTGACGCATGAGGGCCAGACTTACCTGCGTATCGGGGGCTCTAGCAAAAGCACACAGGATAGTTGCGAGATCGATGAATCAGCCGGTATCGCCAGGCTGACCCTGCCAGCCGAATCGCTGCTGCCGAAATCACTCACCATCGGACAGACCACCAGACTGGATCAGGCGGTTGCGTTGGTGAACGAGCCCGTGGGTAATATCCAGACCATCCCGAGTCTTGCCATTGATGTACTGGCCGGGTCCACCAGTCAGACCCTTGGTCTGACTGGTAGTCATGGCAATACACAGGTTTTTGCACAACAGAGTCTGGGCCTTGGGGTGGGTCGTCCGAGTTGGTCCAGTGAGACCCTTTTTTCAAGTGGCGCCTCCTTAACCCTGGGGCATCAGTCTCTATTGACTGGCCTGACCAACACGCCCGTGGCAACCACCGGCATCGCCTTTAGCACGCGCGCACAGCCCCTACGCCAGACCCAGACGCATGCCTCCCTTGTCCTCCAATCACCCAGTCGACTGCGTTTTCTGGACACCAACGGCAATACGCTCTACAGCAGCAGCCTGCTGACCACCGGTCAATACCAGGTGTCCGGATTACTGGGCTCACCAGGACCCGGCCTACTCCAAGTGGAAGTCATCGGTGCCGACGGCCAACGCCAGGTCATTGGCCTACCTTGGACCAACTCCCCGCTGCTGCTCGCGCCCACTGAACAGATCATCGATGTCTTCCTTGGGTCGGACTGGCAGCAGTTCAAGCTCCATCGTGGACTCTCGATTTCTGAGAGCCTTCGCCTGCAGTTGGAGCGCGGCAATGCTCAGTCCGATCACGGCCGATTACTGGGGGGAATCAGCAGCAGGCGATGGTCCCGCTGGCTGATCAGTTCCGATCTGGGGTTGGCCTGCGATGGCTCTCAAGCCTGCCAACCCGAACACCGGCTGCAGGCCATATTCCGACAGGACCGATTTTTCCAGTTGACCATGGAGGAGCATGGGCAGGCGGGGCGTTACATCGGTCTGACCTTCGGGGCTGCCTCTGGCCACCAAACCAGCCTGTCCCTGGGACAATCCGCCACCGGTGATTTTCAAGCGTTTGCGAGTTGGCAAAAGCGGCTGGGGCAAGGCGCCCAGCTGCAGCTCCAGTGGCGGCACAGCGCTCTGACGGGCCACGGTGTCTTGTTTAGCCTGCATCTGCCACTGGGGCATCAGATGAACAGTGATGTCTCTGTGCAGACCAGTGACACCGGCCGGCCCAGTCTCCAAGCAGCTCTGCATCACAGACCTGCCGGCGAGTATGGCCGCAGCATCAGTCTTACCCGCCGGGAAGGCCCAACGCCCTCGCAGGCCTTCGACCTCCGTCAGGAGGCCTCCGTCGGCAGCCTAAGCCTAACGGCGAGGCGACTTGGAACACAACATCAGATCCAAGGGCAACTGGCCAGCCGGCTCTGGGTCACCAGCGAGGGGCTCACCCTGGGTCGACTCTCCGATGCGAATCTGGTGGTTCACAACACTGGCCTGTCGGCCGCCAGCATGCGCCAGAACCAGCAACCTGATCAGAAGGCCGATGCCCAGGGACGCATCTGGTTCGCCAATGCACCGGCATGGTCCAGGCCTGATTACCGCATCTCGGCCAAGTCGCTGCCGTTTTATATTGACTGGAGGGGCGGCCAGACCAGCCTGCCCACCACGAAGCGAAGGGCCTATCGAGTGGACCATCGCCAAGACTGGCGAATGCAGTTAAGCACCAAACTAAACCTAGAGCCCATCTTGATCCAGGGTATCCAGGAGATTCGACAACGTCACGGTCGGGCCGTCAGCTTTAGTCCGGATGGTCATGTCGATCTCGGCCAGCCGTCAGAGCTGCCCCTGCGGGTTCGAAGCACCGACGGCACCACTCGTCTGTGTGGACAGCCAGAGGTCCAACCCAATCAAAATGGGGAGTTGTTGCTCGACTGTGTCATCGAGTCACACCCCCCCACCGATCCAACACAGCAGCCGAGGATCCGGCCGCTACTGGAGGCCCAGACTACTGAGCCGCCCCCATCATCTGGTTAGGAAGCCAGAGGGCTAGTTCTGGGAAGAACGCCAGAATAAACATCGAGGCAAACATCAGGAACACAAAAGGCATCGAGCCAATCAGGATGTCCTTCAGGGATACGTCCGGTACCACCCCTTTCAAGACATACAGGTTCAATCCCACCGGTGGGGTGATCAGACCGATCTCCATGTTGATGGTCAGAATCACGGCAAACCAAATCAGATCAAAGTTATTGGCCTCAAGCACTGGGGTCAGAATAGGCATGACCATCAGAATAATGGCCACAGGAGGAAGAAACATACCCGCAACCAACAGAAATAAGTTGATAGCGGCCATCAGCACCCAACGGTTGAGCCCCAGATCCACTAACCATTGCGCGGCACTCTGTGTCACGTACAACAGTGACATCATGTATGAGAACACCGCAGCAGCCGCAATGATCATGAGAATCATGGTGGACTCTCTGACGGTCTCGCTGAATATCTTCCACTGATCGTGACGAGTCCGAGCCTTGTAGATCACGACAACTAGCGCCAAGGCCAGGGCTGCCGAAATTGCCGCCACCTCGGATGGCGTCGCGATACCCCCATACATAGAGTAGGCGATCATGATGACGATCAATATAAAGGGGGCTACTCGCCAGAGGCCCTCCATCTTCTCAGCGAAGGTATAAGTCAGCGTTTCGTGGACTGTGTTTGCGGCGGCTGCGCCAGACTGGGCCCGACGTTCGGCTGTCAAACTGACCAACCATGCATAGATGGCAAACAGAATCACCAATAAGACACCGGGTACTACGCCCGCCAGAAACAACCGGCCAATGGAAGTCTCCGTGGAAATGCCATAGAGAATCATGGTGATAGAGGGGGGGATCAGAATGCCCAGAGTGCCACCCGCACAGACCGAACCAGTGGCCAGCCTGACCGGAATACCCCGACGAATCATCTCGGGAACCCCAGCCTTCCCGATGGCTGCGGCCGTTGCGGGGCTGGAGCCACTGATGGCGCTAAAGAGCCCGCAAGCCAAAATATTGGCAATGACCAGGCCGCCGGGTAGTCGAGCAAGCCAACGATGCAGGGACTCGTAGATATCACGGCCGGCGTTGGTGCCGCCAATGGCAGCCCCAAGCAGGATAAAGAGGGGGATGGTGAGCAAGGCAAACGAAGCCAACTCATCCATCATGACAATCGGAATGTTGGCCAGTGGCGCCGTGCCCTGAAACACCACTAGGAAGCCCACCGAGACCAGCGTCAAGCCCCAGGCAATCGGGAGCCCGGAGAACAGGACCAGCATGGTCATGACGAGGATCAACCCACCAATTTGAAGTTCGGTCATGCTGATGCCTCCTCCGAGCGCGGAACGGGGGTCTGCAGTAAGCGTCCGAGCTCTGCAATGTACTGGGCGGCCGTCAGCCCGAGTCCAATCGGCATGGTGGCAAACAGCGGCCACTTCAAAGGAGCCCAAATACTCTCTGTTCTCTCTGATTTTTGAAAGGCGTGGAGGGTTAAATCCAGGCCCTTAGCTGCCAGGAATGTGACCACTCCGAACCCGACGACAACGGTAATGAGTTGAAGGACCCTAGCCGTCTTAGGGGACATGTAGGTCGCGAAGAGGTCTACCCCAACGTGCCCGTTGGTCTTGAGGGTGTAAGGACAGGCCAGGAAGAGCGAACAGACCATCATGAAGATGCCGAACTCAAGCTCCCACGAAGTGGAGTAGCCCATGGATCGGTAGGCCACCATCCAGCAAATCACTGCAACCGCCACAAACAACATGGCGCTTGCTATCACTGCTAAAAAGTCGCAGACCCGATCCATCAGTGCGATGTACGCCGACATTTGGATTCTCTTTGTTTTGGGGGAGGCATCGGTTCAATATCCGACACCTCCCTCGATTGGGGGAGGGCTTAAGGGTGGTTTACTTCTTCGCGGAAGCCGCCTTCAACAACTCATCCATCAGGCCTTTGGCTGTCGGGGAGATTTTGGCGAACTCAGGATAGGCGGTCTTCTTGGCCAGGGCGATCCAGGCATCAAACTCGGCCTTGGTCATCTCACGAGAGGTGCCGCCGGCTTTCTTGTATGCCTCGGTCATCTTATCCGTCGCTTCGCGCTGGCCGGTCAGGAAGAATGCGTCTGATTTGTCAGCTGCCGCCTGGAAGATCTCTTTCTGCTTCGGGGTGAGCTTATCCCAGGCCTGCTTCGACATAACGAGAGGTTGAAGGAGCATCCAGAGAGCACTGTCCCCACCCACTGTTGCATGCTTTGTCTGCTCGTAAAGACGCATGGATACGAAGGTCTCTGCCGAGGTAAGAGTGCCACTCAAGACGCCGGACTGCAGGCCCGAATAGATTTCGGACGAGGCCATGGCCGTCACCGAAGCACCGGCAGCCTTTAGCATGGACTCAAAGGTGGGATCCGCTGCGCGAAGCTTTTGCCCAGCCACGGTATCGGGACCACCAACTGGCTTGTCTTTGGTGGCAAAGCCGCCCGGAGTCCACCACCAGGTAATGATCCGAAAGCCGTTCTTTTCTGCCAAGGCCTGGAGCTTGGTGTAGTAACCGGTCTTTTTCAGACCCATGGCGAAGTCCAGGTTGGGAATGGTGCCCGGCAGGATCACGGCCGAGAATTCTGGGGCCTTGCCGACCGCATAGGACATGGGGAATATCGCCATCTCGAGAGTGCCATTTTGCAGGGCGTCCAGTTGCGCAACCGGCTTAATACCGAGCGACTGGGAAGGGTAGATTCGAAACTTGATGCTGGGGTCTGCCTTTTCTACCTCTTTGACGAATAGTCGGGCCGCCAAGTCTCTCCCGTCGCTATTAGCCTTCCACTGGTGGGAAATCTTGATCTCCATGGCCTGGGCGATCGATGCCGACAGGCCCATGGCAGCAGCCAGGCCAGCGATGGCCAACGGCTTGCCAACCGATTTAAACAAACGCTTCATGCGGGTCTCCTTGAGAATGAAAAGGCTGAGTCTTTGCTCAATTGCCATCATGGAGGGCGGGACACATTGCTGCATCGGGGAAATCCCCCGAATGAGCGGCGAACGGACCGCAGGGCTAACCCCTGCCCACGAAGGGCATGTTGGTCGCCATGATGGTCATAAATTGAATATTGGCGGCCAGTGGCAGCCTGGCCATCTGGACCACGGCATCGGCCACATGCGGCATGGGCATCAGCGGCTCGGCCTTGCGGCTGCCGTCGGCCTGCAGAGCACCTGCACCAAAACCGGTCGTCATCTCGGAGGCCGCATTACCAATGTCGATCTGACCACAGGCAATCGAAAAAGGTCTGCCATCTAAAGACAACTGCTTGGTCAATCCAGTGATCGCATGTTTGGTCGTGGTGTAGGCCACCGACAGGGGCCGTGGGGCATGGGCCGATATGGAGCCGTTGTTGATAATGCGGCCACCCTGCGGGTCTTGGTGTCGCATCAATCTAAAGGCTGCCCGCGCACAGAGAAAGGCACCGGTCAGGTTGATGTCCACAGCCTGACGCCACTGGGTCACCGACATTTCGTCGATCAGCGCACCCGGCGGAAAGATGCCGGCGTTGTTAAAGAGCAGGTCCAGTCGACCATGGTCGGACTTGATGCGGTCAAACAATCCGTCGACCTGCTGCTCGTCGGAAATGTCACAGCTCAAGGCCTGCCCCCCAGACGCAGTCCCCAGAGTCTCCTGTAGGGGTTCCAGCCGCCGACCGACCGCTACCACCGACCACCCATCGGCCAGCAGCGCCCGGGCCGCAGCGCGACCAATGCCGCTGCCAGCGCCCGTGACCAGTGCAATGCCGCGTTGTTGTGTTTCTGTGTCTTTTGCTGCCGATGCGTTTGCCATGCCGATTCCGTTTAAAGAGGCGTTGAGGACATTATTGAGACAATCTCAATTTATAGTGGATGAATCAGAAAAGGATGCTGCCATGGCCGTCAAAAAAGATCTCTGCGTGTTTTACCTGCATGGGTTCAAGAGTTCCCCAGCCTCCAGCAAAGCAGTCATGATCGGACAGTGGTTGGCCAAGCAAGGCGTGGCCTATGAATGTCCTGCGCTGGACATCAGCCCACTGATCGCCCTGGACCAGATCGAAACGCTCATAGACGAACGCCTGACACAGGGACTGTCCCCCAGGCTCATTGGCAGCTCGCTAGGCGGGTTTTATGCCACTTGGTTCATGGAACAGCACCCCGCCAAAGACCAGATGCGGGCCGCCCTCCTGAATCCCGCCTGCTGGCCCAGCCGAGATCTCGCTGATCACGTCGGCACGCACAAAGCCTGGCACTCAGATGAGATTCTGGCTTTTCGAGACACCTATCTTCAGGATCTCAAGGCGATGGAGGTTGGCCTGAGCCAACCCGAGCGTTACCTGGTGGTCGCAGCCCAAGGCGACGAGCTACTGGACTGGAGAGACATGGTGGCGCGTTATCCAGGGGCCCAGCATCTGGTCATTCCAGGTTCTGACCACGGCCTGTCAGACTTCGCCAACCACTGGCCAACCGTCGCCGACTTCCTACTGCATTAGCCTCTTTGGCTCTGGAGTTCAGACCGCTCTGGGCCACTTCACCCGCCGCAGCAAGACCAGTCCCACCATAAAAAATAGGCCGGTTAACCCAATGGCCAGTCGGTGGTTGTTATCGGTTAACCAGGTCACCAGTCCGTATGCCAGCGGGCCCAGGACCGAAGCCCCGTTTACCGCAACGCCCCAGTAGCCAAAGGCCTCGGCCTGTCGGTGGGCGGGGGCCAAATCAGCCACTGCGGCACGAGCCCCGCTCTGTGAAGCCCCCATGGCCAAGCCAGCCAGGTTGGCCGCCAGCCAGAACCAGGCCTCGGTCTGACCCAGGCCCGCGCAGACCACCATGCCAATCCAAAGCCACAGGGCAAACCCAAGGCTGCGGCCATGGCCTACACGATCCTGCAGCCAGCCAAACAGGGCTGCCCCGACGCTCGCCGTTAGGTTCACCACCAGTATCAGCAGCACCGTCTTGTCCATGCCAAAGCCCATAACCTGCTGGGCATAGATGGCCGCCAATGCGATCACCGTGGCCACGCCGGCCTGGTAGGCCAGCACGCACCAGAGAAACCGACGTAAGGACTCGCCGTTGGTATCCGCTTGGACGTCTTGCCAGCTGCCCAGCAGGCGATGCCAAGCCAACTGCCAAGCCTCACCCGTCGGTGTGGACCGTTCCCGAAGCAAGGCCAGGGCTGCCAGCCCAACGCCGGCAAACAGGCAAGCGGTGGCCACCAGACTGCCCAATACTTTCTCCTGCTCCGTTAACGGCACCCCCAGCCACTGCGCGCCCTTTAGAAACCAGGCCAGAGAAAGGACCAGACTGAGCAGCCCCCCCAGATAGCCCCAGGCCCAGCCATAGCCCGATAGCCGTCCAGCCTGGTCACGAGTGGCCAACTCTCTCAAGAAACCAGCTGACAGATCCTGGTGCGTCGCATAGGCCACATTGGAGACGACCAAGAGGCCAGCCGCCAGCGAGACATCACCAGGTCCCACAGCACCGAGACCCAATGTTGCAATCGAGCAGGTGAGTGTGGTCACCACCAGCAGATTTTTCTTACAAGCCTTCGCATCCGCCAGGGCACCGACCCAAGGCGCGGTGATCATCACCACCGCATAGCTGGCCGCCAGAATGCTGGTCCAGACCAGCGTGGCCTGTGCAGATCCACCCATGACCACCGACACGAAATAGGCATTGAAGACTGCGGTGAGCACCACCGTGGTGTAGCCCGAGTTGGCAAAGTCCAGACTGGCCCAGGCCAGACGCTCCAACCTCGATGACTGGCCTGGCGGCGCTTGGTGAGCCAGGCCCAAATCAGGCACACTTGAGCCTGTTTCCACTGAGATGCCCTCCAGTTATAAACCTGAGACGGTAACTCCACTATGACAACAAAACTCTACATTCGCACCTTCGGGTGCCAGATGAACGAATACGACTCGGCCAAGATGGCCGATGTGCTCCGACAGGTCGATGGCGCAGAGTCGACCGACCGCCCTGAAGAGGCCGACGTCATTCTGTTCAACACCTGCTCCATTCGCGAGAAGGCCCAGGAAAAAGTCTTCTCAGATCTGGGTCGCGCCAAGGAGCTCAAGAAGATCAAGCCTCACCTGATCATCGGTGTTGGGGGATGCGTGGCCAGCCAAGAGGGCGAAGCCATTGTGAAACGCGCGCCCTACGTGGATGTCGTCTTTGGTCCCCAGACCCTGCACCGACTACCCGAGCTCATCAAAGCCCGTCAGCAAACAGGCCGCTCTCAGGTCGACATCAGCTTTCCCGAGATCGAGAAATTCGATCACCTGCCGCCGGCCCGTATAGAGGGCCCCACAGCGTTTGTCTCGATCATGGAAGGCTGCAGCAAATACTGCAGCTTCTGTGTGGTGCCCTACACCCGCGGCACCGAGATCTCGCGACCGGTGGTGGATGTCTTGGCCGAAATCACCGACCTGGCCGATCGCGGCATCCGAGAGGTCACCCTGCTCGGCCAGAACGTCAATGCCTTCATCGATGCCCAAGCCGGTGTGGACTTCTCTGAGCTGCTGAGCCTGGTCTCCGAGATCGAGGGCATTGAGCGGATTCGGTTCACGACCTCGCATCCCAAAGAATTCAACCAACGGCTGATCGAGGCCTTTGCCCACCTGCCCAAACTGGCCAACTATGTTCACCTGCCGGTTCAGAGTGGCAGTGACCGAATCTTGACGGCCATGAAGCGTGGCTATACCGCTCTGGAATACAAGAGCATCGTGCGTAAGCTTCGGGCTGTGAGGCCCGACATCTCTCTGTCAACCGACTTCATCGTGGGCTTTCCCGGCGAGACCCAGGCCGACTTCGAGGCCAGTCTCAAGCTGATTGAGGACTGCCAGTTCGACTGCGCCTACTCTTTTGTCTACAGCGCCCGACCCGGTACACCGGCCGCCGATTTGCCAGACGACACGCCTGCCGAGGTCAAGCTGCAGCGACTTCAGACTCTGCAGGCTGTGATCGAGGCCAAGGGCGACATCTACGCTGCAGGCATGCTGGGTCAGATCGAGCCGGTCCTGATCGAAGGCCCGGCCCGCAAGAATCCCACTGAACTAATGGGCCGCACCAGCAACAACCGTGTGGTGAACTTTGCTGGTCCTGCCAGTCTGATTGGACAGATTCACGCAGTCCGCATCACCCAGACCAACCCACACACCCTTCGTGGTGAATTGGTGAACCAGTAATGGCTCGTCAAAAAATTCAAGCGACCAAAAAACGGTTGACGCTGCTCGATGGTGATAACAATGGCCTGGCCAACCTCTGCGGACCCCTAGAACAAAACCTTCGGGCAGTCGAGACTGGTCTAGATGTGGCCATCCGTCGGCGTGGCAGCCTCTTTGAAGTCTCGGGGCAGCCCGATCCTGTCGAACTGGCCACGCAACTGCTGGCCAACCTGGCCAAGAAGGCCAAAGACCCCGTGAGCCTCGACGATATCCAACTCGCCGTGGTCGAGCGAGAACCAGAGCCACTGGCCGAGCCCATCGACCTGCACACCCGACGAAAGGACCTGCGCGGACGAACGCCCACGCAGCGCGACTATCTCAAGGTCATCTCCGAAAACGACATCTCATTTGGCATCGGCCCAGCGGGCACGGGCAAGACCTACCTGGCCGTAGCCTGCGCCGTGGATGCGCTGGAGCGCGATCTGGTCTCTCGCATCGTGCTCACGCGTCCCGCCGTGGAGGCCGGTGAAAGACTCGGCTTTCTGCCTGGCGACCTGACCCAAAAAGTCGATCCTTATCTTCGCCCCCTGTATGACGCTCTCTATGACCTCATGGGAGCAGATCGAGCCGCAAGGCTCTTCGAGCGGCAGGTGATTGAGGTGGCGCCACTGGCCTACATGCGTGGCCGCACCCTTAACCACGCCTTTGTCATTCTGGACGAAGCCCAGAACACCACCATTGAGCAGATGAAGATGTTCCTCACGCGCATTGGGTTTGGCAGCAAGGCCGTGGTTACCGGAGACCCATCCCAGGTCGACCTGCCCAAGCATCAGACCAGCGGCCTGCTGCATGCCGTCTCGGTGCTGTCAGACGTCCGGGGCATTGGCTTTACCCAATTCAGCAGTGCCGATGTGGTCCGCCACCCTCTGGTGGCCAGAATCGTAGATGCCTATGAGCGCGCGCAAAACCAGTAAGCTCAAATCGCCAGACCTGAGTCTGAGCCTTCAGGTGGGTGCAGGCCTGACAGCCAGCTGCCCCAATGACCAGTGGCCCATCAGCCGTGCCCGCCTGCGCAGGCTGGTGATGGCCAGCCTCGATGCCCGAACCAGCTCTGCGCAGATCACCCTGCGACTGGTGGGCCAGGCCGAAGGTCGACAACTGAATCGCGACTTTCGTGACAAGGATTACGCCACCAATGTGCTGACCTTTGACTACAGCGGACCGCCTGAATTGGCGGCCGACATCGTCATCTGCCTGCCCGTCATTCAAAAAGAAGCCAAGGCCCAGAAAAAGACCGTCGATTCACACCTGGTGCACATGGTGGTCCATGGCCTGCTGCATGCCTGTGGCCTGGACCACGAGTCTGACGAGGAGGCCGAGGCCATGGAGGCCCTGGAGGTCAGAATTCTGTCGCGGTTTCGCATTGCCAACCCCTATGGCACACTAGGGGCTCCATAACTTCCCATGCTCTCGCATGACTGACCCAGACCCTAGGCCCTCGCGCCTGAGTCAACACCTCAAAAGACTGTTGGGCCGACTCACCGGCCGCGCCGACGAAAAAGAAGAGCTGCTCGAGCAGCTTCGCGAAGCCCAAGCCCAGGAAGTCATCGATGCAGATGCCGTCTCCATGATGGAGGGTGTTTTGCAAGTGGCCGATCTGCAGGTCCGTGACCTGATGGTGCCGCGAGCCCAGATGGATCTGGTCAACATCAACGACTCACTAGAGGACATTGTGGGCTTTGTCATCGACAAGGCCCACAGCCGCTTCCCGGTCATGGATGGCAAGCGCGACAACATCATCGGTGTGCTGCTCGCCAAGGACCTGCTGCGGGTGCTCTCCGAAGAATCGCGTGACATTCGTGGTTTGCTGCGTCCAGCAGTGTTTGTTCCCGAGAGTAAGCGGCTCAACGTGCTGCTGCGAGACTTTCGACTCAACCGAAACCACATCGCCATGGTGGTTGATGAGTATGGTGGCGTGGCAGGTCTCATCACCATTGAAGATGTGCTCGAGCAGATCGTCGGGGACATCGAAGATGAGCACGATGTCGACGAAGACGAGGACAACATCGTGGCCCTGGCCCATGAACCTGGCCGCTTCCGGGTCAAGGCCATCACCACCCTGGAACAATTCAACGAGACTTTTTCCGCCAGCCTGAGCGACGAGCAGGTCGACACCATCGGTGGCTACGTCACCGACCACCTGGGGCGCGTACCCCGCAAGGGCGAGACCGTTGGCCTAGAGGGCTTTGAATTTGAAATCCAGCGGGCCGATGCCAGGACTGTCCAGATGCTCCTGGTCAAACGTCTAGAAGAGGCCGACGAGGCCGATCCCAGCAAGCCTCAGCAAGATGCCGGCCTGGCTGCATAGCCTGCTGGTCTTGTTTTTTCTTGCCCTGCTGATTCACCTCTGGCAGCGCAAGGAGCGGGCCTCCCACTGGCTGGCCGCTGGACTGCTCTGGGCGGCCAGCCTCTACAGTGTTCACTGGATCTACATCAGCCTGCACGATTACGGGCAGATGGCCGCTCCGATTGCAGCGGTCGCCACCGGTCTGCTGGGCACCTACCTAGCGCTCTATGGCTGGTTAGCGGCCTGGATCATGCGCCGCTGGCTCATGGGGACCACCCCATCGGCCCCCACCCAATCACCCCGCACCGCCCTTATTCAACCCTTTGCCATCGCCGGGCTGATCACCCTGCTCGAGTGGCTTCGAGGGACACTCTTCACTGGCTTCCCATGGGCCAACTGGGGCTACCAACAAATAGACAGCTGGCTGGCTGGCTTCGCGTCAGTGGTCGGGGTCTATGGCGTGGTGTTTGTCGCGGCCCTCTGTGCCGCCTGGCTCGCCAGCCTGAGGCCCAAGGCCCTGCTGGCGGTGGTGGTGGTGCACCTGGTCGGCGGCGGTCTGGCCAGTCAGACCTGGACCCGACCACATGGTCAGCCCATCAACGCAGCCCTGTTGCAGCCAGCGGTACCGCAGCAGATGAAGTTTGACCAGGCCGCCATGCTCGCCAATGAGAAAACCCACCTGACGCTTGCAGCCGTGGCCGCCAGTCCCTCGGCCAAGGTTGATCTGATCGTGTTGCCAGAGACCGCCTTCATTCGTCCCTGGCAAGACTTATCGCCCCAGACCCGTGCCAGTCTACTGGCCGTGGCCCAGCGCAGCAGCGCGACCCTTATGACCGGCATTCCCTCGCGGGATGGGCAGCAGTGGTTTAACAGCGTGATGGCGATCACCCAGGCCGGACCCTCGGGCCGCTACGATAAGTACCACCTGGTGCCCTTTGGTGAGTTCATTCCCTGGGGCTTTCGCTGGTTTGTTGACCTGATGCAGATGCCCCTGGGCGACTTCACCTCCGGTGCCCGCGTTCAAAGGCCAATCCCCGTGGCCGATCAACTCATCGGCATCAACATCTGTTTTGAGGACCTGTTTGGCGAGGAGATCATTCGGGCCCTGTCGCCCAAGCAGGTGGCGGCGGCCCAGCCCACCATCTTGCTCAACGTCAGCAACCTGGCCTGGTTTGGCGACACCATCGCCCTTGGCCAACACCTTGACATTGCCCGCATGCGCTCCCTGGAGACGGGCCGACCCAGCATTCGGGCGACCAATACGGGCATGACCGCCCACATTGATCACAAGGGTCGGGTTCTGGCCGCCAGCCCTGCCATGCAGCAAGACATCCTGCTGACCAAGGTGCAGGGCATGGTCGGCAGCACACCTTACACCGCCTGGGCCAACCTCCCGACCCTACTGCTAGCACTGATGAGTCTCGGGCTGGGTCTCTGGGCCTTGAACCGACAGCCCAAGCAGGTCTGACATCCCAGCTAAAATGCGGGGATGAAGACCTTTCAAGACGTCATCCTGACCCTGCAGACCTACTGGGCCCAGCAGGGCTGCGCCATGCTCCAGCCCATCGACCTAGAGGTCGGTGCGGGCACCAGCCACACCGCCACCTTTCTGCGGGCCCTGGGGCCTGAGCCCTGGCGGGCTGCCTATGTGCAGCCTTCGCGCAGACCCAAGGATGGTCGCTACGGTGAGAACCCAAACCGACTGCAGCACTACTACCAGTATCAGGTGGTGCTTAAGCCCGCCCCCGAAAACATTCTGGAGCTCTACCTGGGCTCTCTGCAGGCCTTGGGCATCGACACCCAGACCCATGACATTCGCTTTGTCGAAGATGACTGGGAGAACCCAACGCTGGGCGCCTGGGGGCTGGGCTGGGAGGTCTGGTTAAACGGCATGGAGGTCACCCAGTTCACCTACTTCCAGCAGGTGGGTGGCCTAGACTGCAGCCCCATCACGGGCGAGATCACCTACGGACTGGAGCGACTGGCCATGTACCTGCAGGGCGTGGAAAACGTCTATGACCTGACCTGGACCGAGTGGCAGGAAAAAGGCGTGACCAAGCGCATCAGCTATGGCGATGTCTACCATCAGAACGAGTTAGAACAGTCCACCTACAACTTCGAGGCGAGCAATGTCGAGGTCTTGCTCAAGCGATTTGGCGAGCATGAGCACGACGCCCAGGCCCTGCTCGAGAAGACACTGCCTCTGCCAGCCTACGAACAAATCCTCAAGGCCGCCCACACTTTCAACCTGCTCGATGCGCGCGGGGCCATCTCGGTGACCGAACGAGCCCAGTACATCGCCCGCATCCGAAACCTGTCCCGTCAGGTGGCGCAGGCCTATTACGACTCCCGTGAACGCCTTGGCTTTCCCATGTGTGACACCCCCAGACAACAGGCGGCCTAAGTCTCTCCATGTCCACTCAACTGAACACCCTGCTCATCGAGCTCTTTACCGAAGAGCTGCCCCCCAAGGCCCTCAAGACCCTGGGCGAGTCCTTTGCCCAATCCATGGCCCAGAGTCTGCTCAAGGCTGGCCTGGTCAACGCGGCTGACGCTGCCGCTGTGCAGGCCTACGCCAGCCCTCGTCGGCTTGCAGTCAGCCTGTCAAATGTGGCCGCCCGCGCTCCCGACCAGCAGAAAAAAGAAAAACTCATCCCAGTGTCGATTGGCCTGGATGCTCAGGGCCAGCCCCTGCCACCTCTGGTGAAAAAACTCCAAGGCCTGGGCCTGGATGCCCAGCAGGTCCTCGGCCAACTCACCCGGGAGAACGACGGCAAGCAGGATGTGCTCTTTGTTGAGCTCAGCGTCAAAGGAGCCGAGCTCCAACAGGCGGCCCAAGAGGCCCTGGAGACCGCGGTCGCCAAGCTGCCCATTCCCAAGGTCATGCGCTACAGCCATGTGAACGCCCAAGGTCAGGCGCAAGAGGTTAAGTTTGTGCGGCCAGCCCATCGACTGGTCGCACTCTACGGCGACCAGGTACTGCCACTGCAGGTACTGGGCCTGAGTGCCGATCGCTTCACACTGGGCCATCGCTTTCACACGCAGGGGCCGATTCAGATCGACCATGCCAACGATTACGCCAAGACCATGCGTGAGAAGGGCTTTGTCTTGGCCAGTTTTGCTGACCGCCAGGCCAGCATTCGCCAAGGCCTGGAACAGGCTGCTGGTGCAGACCAAGTGGTCATGCCGCAGGCCTTGCTAGACGAGGTCACCAGCCTGGTCGAATGGCCTGTGGTCTTGCAAGGCGGATTCGATGAGGCCTTTCTGGCCGTGCCCCAGGAGTGCCTGATTCTGACCATGCAACAAAACCAGAAGTACTTTGCCCTCACCGATACCCAGGGCCGACTGCGCAATCGTTTTCTGGTGGTGGCCAACCTGGCCTCCAAAGACCCCAGCATGGTGGTCTCTGGCAACGAGCGGGTGCTGCGGGCCCGTCTGTCAGACGCGAAGTTCTTCTTCGACCAAGATCGCAAAAAACCGCTCATCGATCGGCTCTCGGCTCTTGAACCCGTGATCTATCAAAACAAGATCGGCTCCCAACGGCAGCGCCTGGCACGCCTGGAGCAGTTGGCCAAGACCTGGGCCTCAGCAGTGGGCTGTGAGCCCACCCTGGCTGCTCGTGCAGCCCTGCTGGCCAAGGCCGACCTGGTCACCGACATGGTCGGTGAGTTCCCCGAGTTGCAAGGTGTCATTGGTCAGTACTACGCCCAGCATGATCATGAACCAGCCGAGGTGGCGCAGGCCGTTGCCGACCACTACCGGCCTCGTTTTGCGGGTGATGACCTGCCAGTCCATTCGGTTGGCCTGGCGGTCGCCCTGGCCGACAAGCTCGAGACCATTGTGGGCATCTGGGGCATTGGCCTGGTGCCCACTGGCGACAAGGACCCCTTTGCCCTGCGTCGTGCAGCCCTTGGGGTCGTCCGGATCCTCATCGAGAAAAACCTAGACCTGCCACTCGATCAACTGCTGGCCGACACCCAGGCCCAATTTGCCCAAGTGGCTGCAGTAGAAGACCATCGGGCCGACATCCTGGCCTTCATCCAGGATCGTGCCCGGGCCTATCTGCGCGACCAGGGTTTTGAGACGGCCGCCATCGAGGCCGTCTTGGCCGAATGTCCCAGCCGACTCAACCAGGTGCCCGCTCGCCTCAAGGCCCTGACACAGTTCATGGCCACGGCAGAGGCCCAGGCCCTGTGTGCGGCCAACAAACGCATTGGCAACATTCTGAAAAAGTCGACCGAGACCGCATCGACCCAAGGCTTCGATCAGGCCCTGCTCTCGGAACCCGCTGAGCAAGCCCTGGCCCAGGCGCTCTTGCAGGTGGGCCCCCAGGCGCAGACCCTCAGTGCCAAGGGTGACTATGCCAATGCCATGTCAGGACTCTCGGTGCTCAAAGAGCCAGTCGATCAGTTCTTCGATCAGGTGATGGTCAATGCCGACGATCCCGCCATTCGGGCCAATCGTCTGGCGCTGCTCAAGAGCCTGCACCAGGCCATGAATCAGGTGGCCGATCTCTCTCGGCTGGCAGCATGACCCTGTCTGAGCGACCCATTGTGGTGCTCGATCGCGATGGCGTGATCAATCACGACTCCGATCACTACATCAAGTCACTCGATGAATTTGTCCCGATTGCCGGCAGCCTGGAGGCCATGGGGCGACTCAGCCACGAGGGCTGGCGAATCTTTGTGGCGACCAATCAATCAGGCCTCGCTCGAGGTCTGTTTGACCTGCAGACCCTGCATGCCATGCACAACAAACTCCAAGACCTGCTGGAGGAAATGGGCGGCACCATCGAGGCGGTCTTTTTCTGCCCACATGGTCCCGAAAACGGTTGCCTGTGTCGCAAGCCTGCACCAGGCCTGCTGCACGACATCGCCCATCGGGTTGGTGGGCAGCTCACCAATGTTCCGGTCATTGGAGACTCGCACCGAGACCTGGTAGCAGCGATCAGTGTTGGGGCCCGGCCCATACTGGTGAAGACCGGCAAGGGAGAGAAGACCCTGCGGGCCCATCAGTCCGGCGAAAAGCTGCTGCCCTCCCACCCGGCGGGAATTCCAGTCTTTGCAGACCTGTCGCATGCAGCCATGGGACTGCTCGACAACGCCCCACCCCTGCTCACGGTCTAACGGGAACCTTCGCAGACCATGCTGCCCCTGATTCGCTCGCTGGTCTTTGTGGCGTTTCAGGCAGTCAGTGTCAGCATCTGGGGCACGCTGTTTGTCCTCGTTGCATCGTTTCTCTCGCCCAGCAATCGGTATCGCTTTGCCATGCGCTGGCCGGCGATGAGCAGCTGGGCAGCCAAGGCCATCCTGGGCATTCGGGTACGCATTCGGGGAGAGGACAACCTGGCCAAGGCCTGTGCCCAGCCCGTCATCGTCTGCGCCAAACATCAGTCGGCCTGGGAAACACTCTTTCTGCCCAGCTACCTGCCCCGACAACTCTGCTTTGTCTTTAAACGAGAGTTGTTGCGCATCCCGTTTTTTGGCTGGGGCATTGGCCTGCTGCCCATGATCCACGTCGATCGCAGCGATGGTCGCAGGGCCTATGCCCAGATTGCCCGGCAGGCCCGGCAGCGACAGCTGGAAGACCGCTGGATCACCTTCTTTCCTGAGGGCACCCGCACCCGACCGGGTCAAAGGGTTAAATACAAATCCGGTGCCGCGCGACTGGCCATTGAATTGGGCAGCCCCATCCTGCCACTGGCCCACAATGCCGGCCTGCTATGGCCCCGCAAGGCCTGGATCAAAAAATCGGGCACCATAGACCTGGTGATTGGTGAGTTGATCTGGCCCAAGCCAGACGAGACTCCCGATCAACTCATGCGACGCGTAGAAGACTTCATCGAGGAGACTGTGCGTGGGATTTCTTGATCAGCTGTCGTTTCTGCTGCCAGGCTTTGAATCGCCCACGGCCAACTCACCATCGGTTCATGACAATGGAACCGCTACCCAGCCCAAGCTTCGCAAGATTCTGCTCGCCGGCCAGCCTTATGACTGGGTACTGACACGTTCCTCACGCAAAACGGTTGGTATGACCATTCTAAATGGTCTGATCAAGGTCACCGCTCCCAAGTGGGTCTCCATTGAGGAGATCGAAACCATTCTGACGGGCAAGTCTCGTTGGCTGATTAATCGGCACCAGGAGTGGCTGACGGCCCAGCGCAACCGTTTGGAGCCCGCCCAGCAATGGGCCCACGGTGCAAGCCTTCAGTTTCTTGGGCAGTCCACCCGCATCGAGCTCGACCCCCTGGCGGGTGAGATCGTCTGGGATGCTGGCGCCCAACTGCTCAAGCTGCCACTGCCGCCAGCCGCTGACCACGAGCAGGTACGAGATCGGGTGCATGGCTGGATGCAGCAGCAGGCCAAAGAGATTCTGGTGGAGCGTCTGGACCTGCTCGCGCAGCAGGCTGGGCTGCAGTACAGCCACTTTCAGATCAGCCATGCCAAAGGCCGTTGGGGTAGCTGCACCCAGGACGGCCGCATTCGTCTGAACTGGCGCCTGGTGCAGTTCAGCCTGCCCGTCATCGACTACGTGGTGGCCCACGAGCTAGCCCATCTGCGGGCCATGGACCACAGTCCCGGGTTCTGGTCTGAGGTGGCCAAGATCCTGCCCAACTTCGAGCAGGGCAGATCCGTGCTTAAAGGCGTTCGTCTGGACGACTAGCCAGCTGATTGGCCAGGGCGACGTACTGCTCGACTGCAATCTCCTCGGCCCGGGCCGTCTCCTTCAAACCCACAGCTGCCAGGTCCAGTCGGTCCAGATAGGCCGCCAGGTTGTTGCGAATCATCTTGCGCCGGGTGGCAAAAGCGGCCGTGACCAATTCAGACAGGGCGCGCCAGTTGCGCACCTGCAGTCTCTCGGCCGACTTGGGCCACATGCTGACAATCGCCGAGTCCACCTTGGGGGCTGGTGTAAAGGCCCCGGGCGGCACAATCAAACGCCTCTCCATGTCATAGCGGGCCTGCAGCATGACCGACAGGCGTCCATAGGTCTTGCTGCCCTCGGCTGCCACCATGCGATCGACGACCTCTTTTTGCAGCATGAAGGTCTGGTCCACCACACGATCGGCCACTGGCAGCAGATGAAACAAGATGGGGCTGGAAATGTTGTAGGGCAGGTTGCCGACAATCCGAATGGACTGACCGGCCTGATCGGCCAGGGCCGCAAAATCCACCGTGAGAACGTCTTGAGCGATGAGGTGGAGACGATCACCAAAGGCATCTAACAGGGGTTGGTGCAGGTCTCGGTCGATCTCGATGGCCGTCAGCCGACCAGCGCCTTGTATCAAGCCAGCGGTCATGGCACCGCGCCCAGGCCCGATCTCAACCATGGCATCCGTTGGCCGTGGGTCCACGATGGCCACAATCTTGGCCACCATGTTCTTGTCGTGGAGAAAGTTTTGGCCGAACCGCTTCTTGGCCTGGTCCGCCATCGCCGAGGCTTTAGTCCGCGTCGCGCTTGATCTCGACGTAGCTGTTGGCCCGAACCTCACGGGTCCACTCGTCCACGGCCTCAGCCAGCTTGCGATCTCGCAGGGCCATACGAGCCACCAGCTTCAGCCGGTCCTCGGTCAGCGGCTCACGCTTGCGCTCCATCATCTGTATCAAATGAAAGCCAAAGACCGAGCGCACGGGATCGCTCACCTGCCCGGGGCTCAGCCGCAGGGCCGCCCGCTCAAATTCAGGCACCAGATCGCCGGGGTAGGCCCAGTCCAATTCGCCGCCGCGAGAGGCCGAGCCAGGGTCTTGAGAGATCTCCTTGGCCAGAGTCTCAAATCGCTCACCCAAGGACATGCGGCGCTTGACCTCGTCGAGTCGCCGCAAGGCCACCTGCTCGGAGATCTGGGCATCAACGCGAATCAGAATGTGGCGGGCTTTGAAGACATCGACGAGTTGACTCTGAAGGGCGCTGCGTCGGTCTTCTAGCTTGAGAACATGAAAGCCATTGGCACTGCGAACCGGTTCGGCTATCTGCCCGGGCGCCAGTCGGGCGACCGCATTGACAAACAAGCTGGGCAGCCGATCGGGGCTGCGCCAGCCCAGGCTTCCTGCGTTGGTGGTATTGGCCGCCGAATGCGCCGTGACCAGCGATGCAAAATCTTCCCCTGCCTTGGCCTTGTCATAGATTTGCGAGGCCAGTTGCTGGGCCTTCTCCACCGTCTTGGCATCGGCCTTCTCAGGCAAAGGGATCAGGATTTGGGCCAGTTTGATCTCGTCAACGCGGGCCAGGCTCTGCCCCTGGGCTGCTAGAAAGGCATCGACCTCGGCATCTGAGATGCGCAGTCGGTTATCCACCTCACGCTCTCGCAGGCGGGTGAGCATGATCTCTTCGCGGATGTCCTGACGAAACCGCGCAAAGGCCACGCCCTCCTTTTCCAGTTGGTCGCGAAGGCCAGTAACAGACAAGCCATTCTGGTCGGCAATCCGCGCGACGGCTCGATCTAGGGTGGGCTCATCGATGGTCACGCCAGTCATGGCCGCACGCTGCAGCAGGGCCAGGTCATTGATCATGCGGTCGAGGACCTGCTCACGCAGCACACGAGGAGGAGGCGGTTGTTGGCCAGACCGGGCAATGGCCTGACGGGCCTGCGCAATTCGCCGCTGAAGCTCGGTCTCCACGATCACCTCGCTGTTGACCACGGCCACCACCCGTTCGATGAGAATGGGGCGCGAGGTGTTGGCCTGGGCGGGGACCTGGGTGGGCATAAAGGCCATGATCAAGCCAGCCGAGAGCAACCAGGCGGATGCAAAGCCAATTCGGACGCGAGAAGGAATCATGGGTCTCATCACTGGAAGTTTTCGAACTGCGCAGGCAGCGGGGTCAACTGGTTAATCATGCGGTAATTTGGGATGGCTCGCTTAAGGGCCTCCAGGGGGTTGGTACCCACCCGGGCAATGCCGTTGAGCTCGACCTGCAAAAAGAAGGCGTTGTTGCTCTGCTCCGCACTGGTCCTAAACCGCTGGACGACTGCCCGCGCCACCCAACAGCCCCCGTCGTACTCCACGCCAGCCAGGGCCTCGATCAGGCCAGGCTGCTGGGTGATGTCGGTGCTCTGACGTTTTTGCAAGGAGTAGTTGTATCGGCCAACTGCATACCAATTGGGGGCAATGGGTGTCTGGAAAGCCAGGTCCACGGTGTTGATCGAGTTGCGGGTAAACCGATAGGACAGGCTAAAGGTCTGGCCGGGCTTGGGCTCATAACTGGTTGAGGCCGTGGCCGACTGCCAACGCTTGATCTTGCGGGTGTACTGGCCAAAGCTGTCCACCCGCCAGTGTCGCGTGATGCGAGCACCCCCCTCAAACAAAATGTCCGACTCTTTGTCGGTGCGAGCGGTCTCACCGGGCAGGACCACCCTTTGGTCATCGAAATAAAACCGCTGTCCCAGGGACCCGCGAAGGATCTCAGTGCCGTCCTTCTTAGACAGGTATCGGGACGTGAGGGCCGCGGTAACCTGGTTCTGGTCACGCACGCGGTCATGTCCACTCAGACTCCAGTCAGACAGCAGCTGTGGCAGGCTGACGCTGGGGCTGGCCGAGTCAAAGACCGGATAGTTGCTCTGCTCCCGATACGGCGTGTAGACGTAGAAGAGCCGAGGCTCCAAGGTCTGCATCATGGCCGTTCCGTTCCAGTCCGTGTCACGCTCCAGAACCATGGAGGCATCCAGGCTCGCGGTGGGAACAAATCGGTTGTACGAATCAATGGCGTTGCCAACGTTATTGGCAAAAGTGCCCAATGACACGGAGGACCCGTACTTTTGCTGGGTCTGACTCAGCGATCCGTCGGTGGTCTGGGAATAGTGGGTTGCGTGCACCCCCACCTTGGGCTTAAGGGTGAAGTATTCAGTGGGCAGTGGCGCACTCAGACTGGCCATGGCCACCGACCGGTGCCCCTCGGCCATGGTGGGGTGGCGGAAGGACGTCAACTCACCGTAGGCCTGCCAGTCAAACAGGGGGCTGTTCTCCCAAGCCCGAATCTCTTGGGCAGATCCTGCTTTGGCAGCCGTGAGTTTGGGCATCCAGGCGTAGGGACCCAGAATGGGCGCCGCAGGATCCTGCAGCAACTGATACTCCTGGGCTGCCGCGGTGGTGGTCCAGCCCTGCCAGGTGCTGTTGAGGGTCAGGGTCGCCGGCAAGGTACGCTGCGAGGCCGCTAGCAAGGATCCACCAAAGTCCGAGAAGTACTCGTTGTCGGAGACCCGCTGGATGTTGACCCCAAGGCTCAGGTTGGGAGCCAGCCGAGTGGTGTGGACCAGAGAGCCCATGGAACGCGACTCACCCCGCACCCGGTCATTGGGCAGGATCTCGATGCCGACCTGGCCCAGATTGTCCGCGCTCAGGTACCGAAACTCGGTGCCCAGTTGAACCCCTCGACGGCCCACCAACTTGGGATAGAGCGTCATGTCACGGTTAGGAGCCATGTTCCAGTAAAAGGGCGCAGTGACCTCCAGACCCAGCCGCGAGGTGGCGGCATAAGACGGCGGCAGGAAACCGGTGCGACGGCGATCGCTGATCGCAAAGCTGATGTCGCCCATGGGCAGAATCGGCACACCAGCCCAGGTCAGCACCGAACCCTGTGTATCGGCCATCTCGCGAATCTGATCCACCAGCATGGTCCTGGCCTCTAGCGTCCAGGCTGGCCGGTCCCTCGGGCAGGTCGTGTAACTCGCCTCTGACAGACGAGTCGACTGTGGCTGCAGAAACTCGGCCTGCTTGGCCGAGCCACGCCCGTTGATGTTGGAGAGTTCGTAGGTGACGTCGTTGAAAAAGCCCTGCATGGTCGAGAGCTTGAGCGAGAGAGCAGGACCCTTGTAGAGCTCGCCCTCTTTGAAGAGTTGAACATTGCCGGTGGCCTGCAGGCGGTTGGGCACCATGTCCATGGTGAGGCGATCGGCTTTCAGCGACATGCCCAACTGACGAAGCTCGGCACGGCCCTCCAGAATCAGGGTGTCCTCTAACTGTCCGTCGATTTCATCGCCAAAAAAATACATGGGCGTCTTGTCATCGGTCAGACCAGGGCGCGGTGGTGGCTGCAGACTCAGGCGTGGGTCAATCCGAAGACCCTGGCCACTGGCAGTCCCAACGGTGATGACGGTGCTCGTTTGATTCGCGCTAGCGGCACGGGTGGCAGGGGCCTGGGCCAGCAAAAGTGGTTCAGCAGATGCCTGCGCTAAGCGGGGGCATTCGGCGGCCATGCTGGATGTGGCCACGGCCCCCAGCAAAACGACAACAAATCGCATGGCCTATTATAGGTTGTCATGCTCCCCACCTCCGATCCCCGTCTAGAGGCTGCCAAAGCCTGGCTTGGCCAATTCAAACAGGTCGATGCGGCGGCACTCGCACCCGCCTCCAGTGACGCCTCTTTTCGACGATATTTTCGAGCGCCCTGTCGGGCCGATACCCCCTGGGGCGATCAACACAGCCACCACGCCACCGTCATCCTCATGGATGCCCCGCCCGACAAGGAGCCGCTGGAGGCTTTTCTAAAGACGGCAGGCCTGTTTGAGGCCGCTGGTGTCCATGTCCCCCAACGACTGGCCGTGGACCAGGCACAGGGCTTTCTGCTGCTATCGGATTTGGGTCAGACGCCCTACCTCACGGCCCTAGAGTCAGCCCACCGTGTCGCGTCGGGTAAGGACACAAACGCCACTGCCACGGTGCTCTACCGAGAGGCCTGGCAAGCCATGCTTCGCTGGCAGGCCTGGAGTCTGGCGCAAGGCCCGGAGACCCTTGGCCTTGCGCGCTACAGCAATGAGAAGCTGATGGCCGAGATGCAGTTGTTTGAGGACTGGTACGTCGGTCGACACATGGGCAGCAGTCTGTCGGTCGACGAGAAAAATCAACTCAACCAGCTGATGCAATGGCTCAGCCAGAGTGCGCTGGCGCAGCCCCAGGTATTGGTTCACCGCGACTATCACAGCCGCAACCTGATGCTCACCACCGAGCGCAACCCCGGCGTCATTGATTTTCAAGATGCGGTGATCGGCCCCATCAGCTACGACCTGGTGTCCTTGCTTCGTGACGCCTACATTCAGTGGGAAGAGGCGCAACAACTCGACTGGGCCATTCGGTACTGGCAAGACGCCAGGTCGGCCGGTCTGCCCATCCGAGAGGACTTTGCCGATTTCTGGCGCGACTTCGAGCTGATGGGTCTTCAGCGGCACCTAAAAGTCCTGGGGATTTTTGCTCGCCTTTTCCACCGAGATGGCAAAGAGAATTACCTCAAAGACCTGCCCCTGGTGTTGCAGTACACCCGTTCGGTGGCCAGCCGCTACATCGGCTGCGCTAGCCTGCTTCGGCTGCTCGATCGCCTGGAAAACCGGGCTGTGCAGACGGGCTACACCTTTTAGGCCCACCAAGCCCAAGATGAACAAGGCCATGATCCTGGCAGCCGGGCGCGGTGAGCGCATGCGCCCGCTGACAGACCACACACCCAAGCCACTACTGGCAGTCGGCGGTCAGCCCTTGATCGTCTGGCACCTACAAGCCTTGGCCGCCGCTGGCTTTACCGAAGTCACCATCAACACCGCTCACTTGGCAGACCAACTCCACCAGGCCCTAGGGAATGGCCAGGCCTGGGGCCTGTCGATTCGTTTCAGCGATGAACCGCCAGGCGCACTGGAGACCGCCGGGGGCATTGCCACAGCAAAACCCTGGGGCCAGCAGACCGAGGAGCCGTTCCTGGTGATCAATGGCGATGTGTTTGCAGACTGGCCTCTCGGGCAAGTCCGAGCCCTGGCAAAGACCATGTCGGATGCCGGGCAACTGGGCTGCCTGGTGCTGGTGCCCAACCCCAGCCACCATCCCAGGGGCGACTTCTGCCTAACGGATGCCCTGGCCGCAGGGGCAACACACCGCGGCCCGCAGGCCCTGTCCCCTGCGCTACGCCGACTGAAGCGGGTTGGAGAGACAGAGGGCTACACCTACAGCGGCATCGGCCTGTTTCATCCAGCCTTGTTTGCCCACACGCCCGCTGGGCAACGCGCTGCGCTGGCGCCGCTTCTGTTCCAGGCAGCCGAGCAAGGTCAGCTCTGTGGCCTGGTTCATCACGGGCAATGGACCGATGTCGGCACGCCAGAGCGTCTTGCCGACCTTGACCAGGCCCTTCGCTCTCAACGAGACTAGCCCCATGTCCCAGCCCTCGCCCCCCCAGACGCAGCCGACCGTCCAACACATCCAAGCCGCCATGCAGCCCCTGCCGGTTGCAGGTCCTGTTCATGACCTGGCCCATCGGGCCCGCCGAGACCGCCTGGCCATGGCCGTGGCGCAACTCAGTCACCATGAACCGGCGGTGGTCGTGGCCTGGGCCGGTCAGGAAATTCTGCGCAACCGCGACAACCCATACCCCTTTCGCAGTGACAGCAACTTTTTTTACCTAACCGGTTTTCCAGAGCCAGACGCCTGGCTGGTGATGTCCGTCGAGGCAGACGGCTCGCACACCGACCGGCTGTTCTGCCGAGACCGTGACCCTGCCAAAGAAATTTGGGATGGCATCCGCGTTGGTCCAGAACAGGCGGCCGAGCAGTTCTACATGGACCAGGCCTGCAGCCTGAACCAACTGGCCGACCTGCTGCCAGGGCTGCTCAAAAATCGCCGACTCATGGTCGCCCCCTTGGGTCGCTCCTCCGCTGCCGAACAATCCCTGGCCAGTGCACTGAACCAAGCACGTGGTCAGGCCCGCGCTGGTCAATTCGCCCCTGGTCAGTGGGTGGATCTGGACCAACTGGTGGGGCCCCTTCGACAGATCAAAGACGCCCATGAACTGGCCACCATGCAAGAGGCCGCCAACATCGCCGCGCTTGGCCACGTCAAGGCCATGCGAGCCAGCGCGGCCGGCAAGGCTGAATACGAGATCGAGGCTGTACTGTTGGAGCAGTTCAGGCGCAGCGGGGCCCAGTCGGTGGCTTACGGCAGCATCGTGGCCAGTGGCCCTCACAGCTGCATCCTGCACCATCGGGCTGGTGATCGAGTCATGCAAAACGGCGACATGCTCCTGATCGATGCAGGCTGTGAGCTGCACAACTACGCCAGTGACATCACCCGCAGCTTCCCCGTTAATGGACGCTTCAGTCCCGAGCAGAAGGCCGTCTACGAGGTGGTGCTGGCCGCCCAAGAGGCCGCCATCCAGGCCACCGTGGTCGGTGCAGCCTTTACCGCCCCCCACCAGGCTGCTGTTCGCGTACTCGCGCAAGGGATGCTGGACCTAGACCTGCTGCCCAAACAATCGGTCGAGGCCGCCATTGAATCGGGTGCCTACCAACGGTTCTACATGCACCGAACCGGCCATTGGCTGGGCATGGATGTTCACGACATTGGCGACTACCAGCAGCCACTCACGCCGGGCCAGGTCTTGACGATCGAGCCGGGCTTCTACATCCGGCCAGACGACCATATTCCACCGGCCTTCTGGAACATTGGCATCCGCATCGAGGACGATGCGGTGGTCACGCAGAGCGGCTGCCATCTTTTGACCCGAGGGGTCCCCGTGGCGGTTGCGGCCATTGAGGACCTCATGCGAAGCAACTAGTGATTCAGCTGGGCCGTCATGTCATCGACAGCCAGGTCATGGCTGCGCCAATGGCCGGTGTCACCGACCGGCCCTACCGACAGCTCTGCAAGCGCCTTGGTCTGGCCTATGCCGTCGGCGAAATGGCCGCGAGCAACGCCCTGCTCTGGGCGACTGAGAAGACCAGCCGTCGCATCAACCACGAGGGAGAGCCCTCGCCCAAGGCAGTTCAGATTGCGGGTGGTGACCCCCAGATGATGGCCCAGGCTGCGCGCTTTAACGTGGAGCGAGGGGCCGAGATCATCGATATCAACATGGGCTGCCCAGCCAAAAAGGTCTGTAACAAGGCTGCAGGATCTGCCCTCCTGCAACACGAGGACCTGGTCGTCCAGATCCTGTCGGCCGTGGTCCAGGCGGTCAAGGGCACCGATGTACCGGTCACCCTCAAAATGCGCACCGGCTGGAATCGTCAGAACAAGAATGCTCCTCAGATTGCGCGCATCGCCCAGGACTTGGGCATCGCCATGGTGACCATCCACGGTCGCACCCGAGAGGACAAATACATGGGCGAAGCGGAGTACGAGACCATCGCCCTGATCAAGCAAATGCTCAGCATTCCCGTCGTGGCCAATGGCGACATCGATAGCCCTCAAAAGGCCAGGCAGGTCCTGACCATCACCGGGGCTGATGCAGTCATGATCGGCCGTGCAGCCCAGGGGCGCCCCTGGATCTTCCGCCAGGTAGACCACTACCTCAAGACCGGCGAGCACCTGCCAGACCCCAGCGAGGCTGACATCGCTGGCTGGCTGCGAGACCACCTAATGGATCACTACGCCTTTTACGGCGAGGCCAAAGGCGTTCGGTCGGCTCGCAAGCACATCGGCTGGTATCTGAAGGGCCTGCCGGGTGTTAAGCAGTTTCGCGATATCCTGCATGCCGCAGAGACCGTCGAGGACCAGCTTCGCTGCCTCGATGATTTTTTTCTAAACGCCGCATGAAAAGCATTCACACCACCAACACCACCCCAGCCGACCAATCGCCGTCCGTTGGTCAGGCCCCGGTGCTCGACAAGACTCTGCTGGCCTGCCTCGACCTCTACTTCGAGCACCTGGGTGACCAAAAGCCTCACCCCATCCACGAAATGGTGATCCAGGCCATCGAGCCTCCCTTGCTTCGGTACGCCCTGGACAAGTGCCATGGCAACCTGAGCAAGACGGCCGACCTGCTGGGTCTGTCGCGCAACACCCTTCGCAAAAAACTCTCGCTCTACCAAATCAAACTGGAGTCGTAATGGTTCAGCTGTCCGACAAAGCCCTGGGCAACGCTCGCCCCAATCACATGCCCATCGGCCGCGCGCTGCTGTCGGTCTCTGACAAGACTGGCCTGCTAGAACTGGCCAAAGCCCTGCACGACTTGGGCATCGCCCTGGTCTCCACGGGTGGCACCGCCAAGGCGATTGCCGACGCAGGCCTGCCCGTTACGCCTGTGGACAGCCTGACCGGCTTTCCCGAAATGCTCGACGGCCGCGTCAAGACCCTGCATCCGGCCGTTCACGGTGGCCTGCTGGCCAGGCGTGACATGCCTGAGCACATGCAGCAGCTCAAAGACGCTGGCATCCAGACCATCGACCTGTTGGTGGTCAACCTTTACCCCTTTCGCCAGACCCTGCAAAAGCCGGGAGTGGGCTACCAAGAAGTCATCGAGAACATCGACATCGGCGGACCGGCCATGCTGCGCGCTGCTGCAAAGAACCACGATGCCGTGACGGTGGTGGTGGATCCCAGCGACTACACCGCCCTGACCGCGGAGTTAAAAGCCCACGGCAAACAACTCTCCTTTGCCACGCGTCAGCGCATGGCTGCCAAGACGTTTGCCCACACCGCGGCCTACGACGGCGCGATTGCCAACTTCCTGACCGGACTGCCCGAGCCAGACACCGCGACCGCCGACCAGCAGGCCAATACCATCGCAGGTCAGAACCCGGCAACGGCCTCGCCCCTGCCGCAGGTCTACAGCCTTCAGGTGGTTCAGCGGCAAGGTATGCGCTACGGCGAGAACCCTCACCAGCAGGCTGCGTTTTATGCAGACCCCATGGCCCCAGTGGGCTGCCTGGCCGGCTACACCCAACTGCAGGGCAAGGAACTCTCCTTTAACAACATTGCTGATGCCGATGCCGCCTGGTCCTGCGTCCGCAGCTTTGAGGGCCCCGCCTGCGTGATTGTCAAACATGCCAACCCATGTGGTGTGGCACTCGGCGAGCATGCACTGGCCGCCTATCAACGCGCCTTTCAGACGGATCCAACCTCGGCCTTTGGCGGCATCCTGGCCTTCAACACCGAGATCGACGAGGCCTGTGCCCAGGCGATCGGAAAACAGTTTGCAGAGGTCATCATCGCGCCCAGTTACACGGCCTCAGCCCTGGCGGTCTTTGCAGCCAAACAAAACCTGCGGCTCTTGCAATTGCCCCTGGGTGAACCCACCGCCATCAGCAGCGGCCTGGACATCAAGCGCGTCAGTGGTGGGCTGTTGCTGCAGACCCCCGACCGCAACACCCTCACAGCCGATGCCCTGCAGTGCGTGACCCAGAAAAAGCCCACCCCCGCGCAATTGCAGGACCTTCTCTTTGCCTGGAAAGTGGCCACCTGGGTCAAGAGCAACGCCATTGTCTTCTGCGCCAACAACATGACGATGGGGGTTGGTGCAGGCCAGATGAGCCGGCTGGACTCCGCCCGAATCGCCGCAATCAAGGCCCAGCATGCCGGGCTGTCCTTGGCGGGTACGGTGGTGGCCAGTGACGCCTTCTTCCCCTTCCGCGATGGCCTGGATGTGGTGGCCGATGCGGGTGCGGTGGCGGTGGTTCAGCCTGGTGGCTCTATGCGAGATGACGAGGTCATTGCCGCAGCCAACGAGCGCGGCATTGCCATGGTCTTCTCTGGCATGCGTCACTTCCGACACTAAGTCGAGTCGAGAGTCCGTCTTGGCCACATCGCTGCGAATTCTGGGGATAGACCCCGGTCTGCGCTGCACAGGCTTTGGCTGCATCGATGTCCAAGGCCGGCATCAAGTGAGCTACGTGGGCAGTGGTGTGATCAAGCCACCAACCACTCTGTCAGAGGCCGATCGTCTCAAATCCCTCTATGCCAGCCTGACCGAATTGCTGACTCACTTCCAGCCTCAGCTCGCGGTGGTGGAGCGGGTCTTTGTGAATGTGAATCCCAAGTCCACCCTCTCCCTGGGTCAGGCCCGTGGGGTAGCCATCGCGGCGCTGGCTGCGACCAACATTGAGGTCAAGGAACTCACTCCCCTCAAGATCAAACAGTCGATCGTGGGGACCGGTCGAGCAGACAAAGCCCAGGTGGCCCACATGGTCTGCCGACTGCTGGCTCTGCCCAAACCACCCAGCAGTGACGCGGCCGATGCGCTGGCATGCGCCCTGGCCTTCTGGCATGCTGGATCTCCATGATCAGTCGAATAGCAGGCCAGTTGTTGGCCAAGACGCCTCCCAGCATTCTGGTCGATGTCCACGGGGTGGGCTATGACATCGAAGTCCCGATGTCGACCTTTTATGGCCTGCCCGACATCGGTCAGCCCGTGGTACTGCTGACCCAACTGATTGTTCGCGAGGATGCCCATCTGCTCTATGGCTTTGCCACCCAGACCGAGCGCCAAGCCTTCAAAGAATTGATCCGCATCTCTGGAGTTGGCCCACGCATTGGACTGGCCGTTTTGTCTGGCCTGAGTGTGGATCAGCTTGTGCAGGCCATTACCCTTCAGGACCCCGCTCCCCTTACGCGCGTGCCGGGCATTGGTAAAAAAACCGCCGAGAGACTCGTGCTCGAACTCAAGGGCCGACTGGCCGAGGCCCTGCCGAACACCGTCAGTGGTGGTGCCAGCCAGGCCGATCAGCAGTCCGAGGTCTTGCATGCGCTCATAGCGCTGGGCTACTCCGAGAGAGAGGCCCTGGCCGCGGCCAAGGCGAATGGCCAGGCCACCAGCGTCTCCGAGGCCATCCGAAGCGCGCTGAAATCCCTGGCCCGGTAAACTGTCGGGCATGATCGAACACGACGATCTCGTCCCCAGCCTTCCTGCCAGCCCTACCGCCAGCCCCCAGGGTGACGACCGCATGGTCAGTGGCCGACCCAGCAGCCCCAACGAAGAAAATTTCGAGAAGGCCCTGCGACCCCAGAGACTGGATGACTACATCGGCCAGCCCAAGGTCAAAGACCAGCTGCAGATCTTTATTCAGGCCGCCCGCGAGCGCTCAGAGGCACTGGACCATGTCCTGCTCTTTGGTCCGCCGGGGCTGGGCAAGACCACCTTGGCCCACATCCTGGCCAAAGAGCTGGGGGTGAACCTGCGCCAGACCTCTGGGCCCGTTCTGGAGCGAGCTGGGGACCTCGCTGCGCTGCTGACCAACTTGGAGCGCAACGATGTGCTCTTCATCGATGAGATTCACCGTCTGAGCCCGGTCGTAGAAGAAATTCTCTATCCAGCTCTCGAGGACTATCAGATCGACATCATGATTGGTGAGGGGCCAGCGGCCCGCAGCATCAAACTAGACCTGCAGCCCTTCACACTGGTGGGGGCCACCACCAGGGCTGGCATGCTGACCAACCCGCTGCGTGATCGGTTCGGCATTGTGTCTCGCCTGGAGTTCTATGCCGCAGATGACCTGAAAGTGATTCTTCAGCGCTCGGCTGGCCTGCTCAAGGTGGACCTTAGTGAAGATGGCGCTGCCGAGATCGCCAAGCGCTCACGCGGCACCCCACGAATCGCCAACCGCCTGCTGCGTCGCGTGCGCGACTATGCCCAGGTCAAACAGGCGCCCGTCATCAACGCCCAGGTGGCTGACACAGCACTGGCCATGCTCGAGGTCGACAGCCTTGGATTTGACCTGATGGACCAGAAACTGCTATCGGCCGTTATCGAGAAATTTTCGGGCGGACCGGTGGGGCTGGACAATCTGGCAGCTGCCATTGGTGAGGCCAAGGAAACCATCGAGGATGTACTGGAGCCCTACCTCATCCAACAAGGCTATCTGCAGCGCACCCCACGTGGCCGCATGGCGACAGCCGCAGCCTGGCAACACCTGGGACGACCAGTGCCCAGTGGGCTCACCCCACCGACCACCGATCCACTGTTTTAGTTGACCAACCCTTCCGTCACAAAGACCCCTCATGACCCCAGCCAACGCCGACCTCTCTGTGTTTAGTCTTGTTCTACAGGCCAGCCTGCCCGTGCAGCTCGTCATGCTGCTGCTGGTGGTGATCTCGATTGCCTCCTGGGCCACCATCTTTAAAAAATTCCAGGCCCTGCGCCGAGCCGGACAGGACACGGAGGACTTCGAGAAGGCCTTCTGGTCGGGTGGTGACCTGATGCAACTCTATGACCAGGCCCAAAAGGGTGATCACGGTGACGGACTGTCCCGGGTCTTCGAATCCGGCATGCGAGAGTTCCTCAAGCTGCGGCAGCAAGGCCGCACCGAGGCCAACGGCCTGCTCGATGGCGCCCGCCGGGCCATGCGGGCCTCTAGTCAGCGTGAGTTCGATACCTTGGAGCATGGCCTCCCGTTTCTCGCCACGGCGGGTTCGGTCTCGCCCTACATCGGCCTGTTCGGGACGGTCTGGGGAATCATGCATGCCTTCACCGGCCTGGCCAACATTCAGCAGGCGACCTTGGCCAGCGTGGCACCGGGCATCGCGGAGGCGCTGGTGGCCACGGCCATCGGTCTCTTCGCAGCCATCCCGGCCGTGGTGGCCTACAACCGATTCGCCACCGAAGTCGATCGCCTCTCCATTCGGTTCGAGACGTTCATGGAAGAGTTCTCCAACATCTTGCATCGGCAGGCCTGATCATGGCTGGTGGCTCCTCGGTCCAGTTCCGCGGTAAACGCCGTCGCATGATGAGCGAGATCAACGTCGTGCCCTACATCGACGTGACCCTGGTCTTGCTGATCATCTTCATGGTGACAGCCCCCATGATCGTCACGGGCAACATTGACCTGCCTCGCGTCGGCGCATCCTCTGCAGACCCACCCACCGCCATCGAGGTCATCATCAAAAAAGATGGCAGCCACGCCGTTCGCAAGCGCGAGCAGGGTGCAGCCGAGCAGGTCGTGGCCCGCTCGCAGATTGATGAGACCGTTCGGTCACTGGCCACCGAGCCCAACACACCCATCATCATCCTGGCCGAGCGTGAGGTCATTTATGAAAGGGTGGCCCAGGTGCTCAGTCAGCTACAGGCAGCGGGACTCGGTCGAGTGGGTCTCGCAGTTCGTCAGCAATAAAGACGCATGAGCGAGACGGCCGAATGACCGCCATGGGTGTGCAGCCTCAGGCTTGGCTGGGCAGTCGCGACGCCCGACATGACAGCCTGCGCGCCCTTGCGGCCTCCATTGGCGTTCACCTGGTTTTGGTGTTGGCCCTGGTGGTCTCCCTCAACTGGAGTACAGAGCCCCGAGAGCCAGTCCAGGCTGAGCTCTGGTCCAGCCTGCCCCCAGAAAAACCCGCGCCGCAGGTGACCCCCAAGTCCAGACCGGAGCCCGCCCTAGAGCCCAAGTCAGATCCAGCCATTCGGGACGCAGAGATCGCACTGGCCAAGAAGAAAAAAGCCGAACAAGAGGCCCAGCAAAAGGCTGAGGCGGAGCGGCAGGCCAGGCTAAAACAGGAAAAAGAGTTGGCAGCCAAAGAGAAGGCAGCCCGAGAAAAGGCCGCCAAAGAAAAGATGGCCAAGGACAAGGCTGCAAAACAAAAGGCCGACGAGGACAAGGCTCAACAAGAAAAGGCTGCAGCCAAGCGCCTGGCTGAACAGCGTGAAGCCGAGTTAGCCCGACTGGGATTGGACGCCAAAGCCAAGCCCCAGGCCAAGGGCAAGGACAGCCAGACCAAGGCCGGCGTCGCCAGCGGCGTAGACCAAGGAGCCCGCTCTGGTCGGGAGGCTGAATGGATTGACAAGGTCAAGGCCAGCATACGCGGTCGGGTTCGATACAGTGGGGCAGACACCAGTGACATGACCCTGTCGATCAGCCTTCTGCCCACCGGGCAGGTCATGACCATCCAAAAGAAGAAGGGCAGCAATTCTGCGGCCTATGATGCTGCGGTGCTTCGGGCCCTGGAATCCATCAGCAAACTGCCCAAACCACCAGACGGTGTCCGTGAAATCACCATAGACCTGCGTCATAGAAATTAAGTCCCACTTCCGTATACTTGGAGGACATGACGCGCACCCTCCTGAAAGGTCTTCTGGCCGCCCTCACGGGTCTCTGCCTGGCGCACGGCGCGCTGGCACAAAGCAACCTCCGAATTGACATCACCACCAGCGGCGACAAGCTCATCCCCATCGCTCTGCTGAACATGCCCGCTGACCAGCCGGCCGATCGGGTCTTTGTCGAAACGGTCGAAACAGTGGTCGCCGCCAACCTGCGTCGGACCGGTGCCTTCAGCCTCCTACCAGTGGCCCCCCAGAACCCGCCGCTCACCGAGCGTTCGGAATTGGGCAACACCTTTGCCATGCAGTGGCAGGGTGCCGGCGCGCAGGCGGTCACGGTGGGCAGCCTGACCCGACTGCCTGACGGACGGGTCGATCTGCGGTTTCGACTCATCGACACCAAGAAAAGCGTCGACCTGGGGGGGCTCTCCCTGGTGTCGGCCGCGACCAATCTGGACGCCCGTCGAACGGCCCATCGAATGGCCGACTACATCTTTGAAAAACTGACTGGTGAACCGGGCTTTTTCTCCACCCGCCTGGCCTATGTCCGACGCGAGGGCAAGCAGCAAGTCTTGCTGATTGCGGACTCCGATGGCGAGAACGCCCAGCCGGCTCTTCGCAGCAACGAATCCATTATTTCATTGGCCTGGTCTCCCGATGGGCAACGACTGGCCTATGTCTCATTTGAGACTGGCAAGGCCGTGGTCTACGTCCACGAGCTGGCCACTGGCAAACGCAGTGTGGTGGCCAACTACCGAGGCAGCAATTCCTCGCCGGCCTGGTCCCCAGATGGCAATCGTCTGGCAGTGGTCCTCACCAAAGATGGCGGATCCCAGATCTACACGGCGAATGCCGATGGGTCAGGCCTTAAACGCATCACCCACACCGGGACCATCAACACAGAGCCCAGTTTCTCGGCCGATGGCCGTCACATCTATTTCACCTCCGACCGTGGAGGCAGCGCGCAGATTTATCGAACCACCGTCGACGGAACTGGGCCGCCAGAGCGCATCAGTTTTCAGGGGCGCTTCAACGCTCGCCCTGTCATCAGTCCCAACGGCCAGTTCATGTCCTTCGTAGCCCAGCGAGATGGTCGATTTGTGATTGGCGTTCGCGAACTAGCCAGTGGCGATGAAATCTTGGTGAGCGACGGACCCAAGGACGACTCGCCCAGCTTTGCGCCCAACAGCAAGTGGATCATCTTCTCAAGCCGAATCAATGGCCGAGAGGCCTTATCGGCCGTCTCAGTCGACGGCAAGATCCGTACTCGACTCAGCCTAGACACCGCCGGTATTCGCAACCCAGCCTGGGGGCAGATGCCCCGTTAACCCATGACCAAGAAAGCTTCTCTCATGAAAACAGCAGCGCTCTCTCTTGTGATGTTCGGTCTGCTATCGGGCTGTGCCAGTGTCAGTCTCGACGACGATCCCGCCAGCAAGAAGGCGGTGGCGCCGGTGAGCTCTGTGGACGTCGGGGCGGCCAAATCCTCTGCGGTGGATCAGCCGTCGTCTGGTATCGCAGGCCTCACCGCCGAGGAGCTCAAGCTTGCGGGTTACTCCATGGCTGGCGAAACGAGCATCTTCTTTGAATTTGACAGCATGACCATCGGCAACCAATACCAAGTCTTGCTGGAGCAGACCACCAAATTCATGAAGTCCAACGCTCAGCGAGCCCTCCGAGTGGAAGGCAACACGGACGAGCGTGGCACCACCGAGTACAACCTGGCCTTGGGCCAGCGCCGGGCCGAGGCGGTCCGTCAGGCCCTTGGCCTGCTGGGTGCCGATGACAAACGCATCGAGGCCATCAGCAACGGTGAGGAAAAACCTCGCAGCACCGATCGAACGGAGAATGGCTTTAGCCAGAACCGTCGTGCAGATCTCTTTCTAAAGTAAGCCTGTGCCCATGAAAGTCATGCTTCGCGTGCTGGCCTTCTCCGGCGCTCTTACCCTGCTGTCAACCAGCCAGGCCCAAGGTCTGTTTTCGGATGACGAGGCCCGTCGCGCCATCCTAGATCTTCGCGCCAAGATCACCGCCCTGGAGACCGAGAACCAATCCCTGGTCAACCGACTAGATGGCATGGCCAAAGGACAGCTAGACCTCTTTGGTCAGCTCGAGCGTCTGCGGTCTGAATTGGCCGCCATTCGTGGCGGGGTAGAGCAGAACTCACAGGCCAGCACGGTCAACGCCCAGCAGCAAAAGGAACTCTTTCTGAGTCTGGAGAAGCAACTGTCTCAGGCCAAGGAGCGACTAGCAAAGTTTGAGCCGCAGCCAGTCGAGGTGGCTGGTCAGACCATCATGGCCCAGCCGGCTGAGAAAAAGCTCTTCGAACAGGCCCGCGATCAGATGCAGGCCAAGGACTTTAAGTCCGCTGCCAGCAGCTTCTATCGTTTCAACCAACGCTTCGAAGACTCGGCCCTCTCGCCATATGCCCTGAACTACGAGGGTACCCTGCATTACGCCCTCAAGAACTATCCTTCTGCCCGTCGGGCCCTCGAAGCCCTGGTGGAAAAGCATCCCACTCACCCCATCACGGCCGACGGCATGCTGACCCTGGCCTCTGCCCAGATCGAGTCCGAGCGTGTGAGCCAGGCCAGACAGACCCTCAGCCAACTCACCAAACAATTTCCCAATTCGCCGCAGGCCAAAATGGCTGCCGATCGACTGAAGTCTCTGACCCCGAAAAAGAAATAAGAGGCCGCTGTCGTGATCACAGTTCAGGAACTCTCTCAGCAGGCGCAATGGGTCATTTGGGCCGGCCTGCTGATCGGCATTGTTCTGGGAGCCGTCTCGCAGGCCACACGTTTCTGCACCCTGGGGGCCATCGCCGACTGGGTGGGGAGTGGGGATCGCAGCCGTATGCGCATGTGGGTGCTGGCCATGGCCACGGCCCTGCTGTCCACGCAGCTGCTCATCTCCCTGTCAGGCTTTGAGGCAGAGCAGACTGTCTATGTGAGCAACCGGCTGTTCTGGCTATCCAATACTGTGGGTGGCCTGGTCTTCGGTTTCGGCATGACCCTGGCCTCCGGGTGTGGGGTGAGAACCCTCGTGCGAATCGGTGAGGGAAGCCTCAAGGCCATTGTGGTGTTTCTGGTCATGGCCATTGCAGCCTTCATGACCATGCGTGGGCTGACTGGTGTCTGGCGGGTCAACACCATCGAAAAGATACAACTCGTCCTGCCAACGAGCCAAGACCTGCCTCATCTCCTGGCCCATGGCCTCGGTTTGACAGTCCAGGCCATCCATCTACCGGTGGTCTTGTCAGTGGCCCTGCTCATGCTTCTCTTCGTCCTCAAAGGTCAACTCCACCGGCAGCCCAAGCGGCTGGTCGGGGGACTCATCATCGGTGGTCTGGTCACCGGGGGCTGGTGGGCCACCGCTGTTCTGGGGTTTGTGGCAGAGCACCCAGAGACGCTTGAAAAGGCCTTCCTGGCTACCAACTCCAAGAGCCCAGAGAGCCTCACCTTCGTCGGTCCCCTGGCCTACAGCCTGGAATTGCTGATCTATTGGAGCGATCGCAATCAAATCTTCAGCTTCGCAGTGGCGACGGTGGTTGGGGTGGTCCTTGGCTCAGCTGCCTCGGCCCTGATTCGAGGGCGTTTCAAGTGGGAGGCCTTCAAGACCACCCAGGACATGGCCCACCACCTGATCGGGGCCCTGCTCATGGGAATTGGTGGTGTGGTCGCCATGGGCTGCACCATGGGTCACGGCCTGAGCGGCATTTCGCTGTTGTCTCTGGGATCTCTGCTCACCACCGTCAGCATCATCGGAGGCGCAGCCCTGGGCCTTCGCTGGCTCTCCCGCTAGACAGCATAGGGCGTCAACCTCCAGAGGCCGCGGTCGTTTGACCCCGGCCTCTGCAATCTCTACAATGGCGGGCTTCAGTCAAGGGTTGTTAGCTCAGTCGGTAGAGCAGCGGACTTTTAATCCGTTGGTCGCAGGTTCGAATCCTGCACAACCCACCACTCCCCTCCTGCCTTGGACGCACTCAGTACAACCCAGCTGGTATTGATCGGCCTGATCTTCGTCTGGAGCGGCATTGTCCGCAGCGGACTGGGATTCGGCGGGGCCGTCCTGTCACTCCCCTTTTTCCTCTTGGTGGCCGACGACCCATTGCTATTCCTGCCGCCGATCGCCATTCACCTGCTGGTCTTTTCGGGTTGGATCACCTGGCAGGGGTATCGACGATCCCAGCAAGCCAGACGAGAGCAAGGCAGTGCAGCCTCATCATCCACAGGCAATGTCGACTGGGGGTTTCTAAAGCGGGCCCTCAAGATCATGATCGTGCCCAAGATCATCGGCGTGATCGGTCTGCTGACCATCGAGCCTCGGTTGATGACCATCATCATCTTTGGCATCGTGCTGGTCTACGCCATTGGATACGTCATCAATCGCCCTGTCCGCAGCCAGAACCCCTGGGTCGAGCGGGGCCTGCTGATGCTTGGTGGTTATGTGAGCGGTACCTCGCTCACAGGGGCACCCCTGATCATCAGCATCTTTGCCCGACACGTGGCCAAACATCAACTGCGTGACACACTCTTTGTGCTCTGGTTCATCCTGGTCACCATCAAGATGGTTTCTTTTCTGCTGGCCGGGGTAGACCTCCAGTTAAAAGCCCAGCTCTGGGCGTTTCCCTGTGCTTTGGTGGGGCACCTGATCGGTCAACGCCTTCACCAACGGCTCGTCGCAGCGGAGACCCCCCAGTTTTTCAGGCTACTGGGATTGGCCCTGATTGTGATCAGCCTGATCGGTCTCAGTGGTACGATCTAGTCCAATGAATGCCTTTCGGTCCCGCCCTTTCTTGGTTGCTGCCACCATCACGGCGAGTCTCTGGTCCACCGTCGCGGTCAAGCCGGCCCATGCCAACATCGACAAGCGGCAGGCCTATAACCAGATCGAAAACGGCCAGATTCAATCCGTCAAATCCAAGCTTCAAGAAGAACTGCGCAAGAACCCTGCCAACCTGCAGGCGGCCAATGACCTGGCTGTGGTCCTGATCGCAGAAGACCAGCCCGACGCAGCCCGTGGCGTCTTAGAGGCAGCCTTGTTGGCCCATCCCAATGCAGCCGACGCCTTTAAAAATCTTCGGGAACTGGCCGCCAGGCAGTACGCCGATGCCTACGCCAAGGCCATGGGCACGCAGTCCAAGCGCAAAGACGAGCCCATCCGTGGTGCCCAGCTAGAGTCTCAGCAGGTCAAGCGGGCCATCGCCATGGCCGATGCCAAGGCACAAGAGGCTGCCCGCCAGGCCAAGCTCGCTGCAGAGCGAGCTGAGGCGGAGCGACAGGCCAAACTGTCGGCAGAGCAGGCTCGACTGGCCGCTGCTGACAAGGCCAAGCGTGAGGCGGAGCAGCAGGCTGCTGCAGCCAAGGGAGCCGCGGTGGCGCAGGCCAACAAGCCTGCAGAAACGACCACCCTGGCCGCTGCCAATCCGTCTCAGGCCCCCAAGGCCAGCAACGCTTCAGCCCAGCCCGCGGCCGAATCTGCACCGCCCGCCAGCAGTGCGGCAGGCGATGAGGCACTCAAGCAGGCCGTGGTCGCCTGGGCAGACAGCTGGGAAAAGAAAAACTTCAAGAAGTACGCGGGTTTTTACAGTGAGAATTTCAAGGCCTCCAAGTTTCCAACCAAGGCCGATTGGATCGACCATCGTCGTCCTCGCGTCATGAACAAAGGCCGCATCTCCGTTCGCGTGGATAATATCGAGGTCAAGGCCGTGAGCGCTAGCACGCGCGAGGTGAAGTTCCTCCAGCGTTACGAGTCAGGCTCGCTGCGAGTTCGCACCACCAAAAAACAGTTATGGGTACTAGAAGGCTCGTCTTGGAGAATTCGGTCAGAAGAAAGCTAATCTGGGTCGGCGCGCTGGTGATGGGTGCGCTGATCGTCATGGTGTCTGTGGACCAGACGCCCAGCATGGCAGCCCCCGATCGCAAGGCACCGATTGATCAAACCCTGCGTGTGGCCATCGAGCAGAGTCTCATGGCCAACCCCGAACAGGCCGTCGCAAACGCCTCCCAGGCGGCCAATCTGGAGCCCAAATCCAGACTCGCGCATTGGCTTGCCGCACAGAGTGTGCTCACCTTGGCCGGTGATGTCCCCAAAATTCGCAAAAAAGACCGCGACCTTCTGGCCGAGGCTGGCGTCCGCCTGTATTCGCCGCCAGCGGGTCACCTGCCGGCCTCGTTGCTGCACCTTCAGGATCACCCACAACTGGGTCGATACAGTCTGCTGGTAGACCTGTCGGTCTCGCGCATCTACATCTTCAAGGCCAATGCCCAGTCTGGGCTGCCAGAGCTGGTGGATCAGTTCTACACCACGCTAGGCCTGTCGGGAGCCGACAAACAAAAAGAAGGCGATCGACGAACACCCATCGGGGTCTACCGACTGGTCAAAGAGATTCAGAATCCCCGTGCCGATGGCTTTCTCGGGAAATTGGCCATTACCCTGGACTATCCCAACCCCGAGGACAAACGGCAGGGTCGAACTGGCGGTGGCATCTGGATTCATGGTGTACCCGATGAGGTTCACGTCAGACCACCCAAGGCCTCAGATGGCTGCCTGGCCATCTCCAACGACGACATGATTCGCATCAAGAAATACGTGGACTATGGCAAGTCTTACATCATGATTGCCAAGAAGATCGACTGGCTGCCCCCCGATCAGTGGCGCAGCCATAGCCAGCGCATTACCAAGGCACTCTTGCAGGCCACCACACCGACGACCCAGCCCAAAGCGGCTGTGGCCAGCAAACAGGCTGCCCCCGCAGATCAGCTATTGGCAATTTTTGACCCAGGTCCCGATCGTTCGATGGTGACCCTTAGTGGCCAGCCCAAAGGCGTCACACGTCAGTTCATCGAGCGTCAGGCTATCCAGCCTGACCGCCTGGCCCAGAGTCAGGCCTCGCAGTAGCGGTCGACGGCAGGCTCGGCGTGCGGCTACGCAATACCTTCATCTTTGTCCTGTCCATGGCGGGCATCGCGGTGGCGGGCTGGCGGCTATCGTCCGGCGATACGGTCATGCCCATGCCGCTTAACTCGCCGATCAACACCGTGGCCCTGACCACTGCCAACGTCTTTTCTCCCAGGCTGGAGACACACAGCACCTCCTCTTCAACCACTGGTACTCAGCCGTCTGCTGCATCGACGGTCCAGTCAGGATCAGGCGCTGGGGCGGGATTGGCCAACACCAAGCCAGGGCAGCCACCGCTCTCCGCCGCCGAGTTCGAGAAACAAGGCGACCTGATTAACCTGAGGGCAGTGCGTCAGGCTGTCGAGGCCTGGCGTGTGGCCTGGGAGAAAAAAGATCATGGCGCTTACCTGGGCTTTTATCACCCAGAATTTCGTGGTCGGGCTCTTTTCAGCAGTCAAAAACGTCGGGTGATGGCCCGGGCCAAATTCATTCAGATCCGCATCAAGGGGCTGGAGGTAGAAGAGGAATCCATCAACCGATTCCAGGTGTCCTTCGAGCAGACCTATAGCTCAGACAACTACGTCAGCAACGTTGAGAAGATTCAAACCTGGGTCTTGGTCGACGGTCAGCTGAAGATCCTGGCCGAACGAAGCAACGAGGCGGATTAAGCAGACACCCCGAGTGCCCCTTGCGAACACCGGTCCTGCTGGCTGACTGCCTTATGGTGTTACAGAATGATGGCCCACACGGCGTGAGAGCCACATCAACAGTCGTTGCATACAGCCCGGACAAGTGGTCATTAAGAGCCTGATGCACAAAAGCCCCAAGGCCACGCCCACCAAGTCTCCAATGGTCATGCTGACCAGGTTCACCAGGCTCTGACTCATGGCGTCTTGCCCGCTCCACACCGCACCATGAACCATGGGGTTGAACAGGCTGCACAAGACAGACAAAATCAAGAACGACGACCAGGTCAGCCCGCCCCCCTGAACGAAGTCCGACGTTCCCATTCGGCGCAGAGCCCAATAGCCCAAGACTGGCGCCAGAGCGGAGCTCAACGCATTCATCAAGGCCAGGTGGAATGGATCCTCCACCAGCACCAGGCCGACGAACAAGGAGCCCAGCAGAATACCGAATACACCGGCCCCACCGGCGACCACCACGGCCACCACCCGGGCAAAGGCCGGAAGAAAGACCAAGGAGACGCGGTCTGGCACCACATCAAAGACAGGGCTGACCAAGGAATTGACCTGCCAGAGCACAACAAACAGCAGCGCAAACCCAAGGGCCCAGCCCAGGGGGCGCTCAGGGGACTGCAGACAGAGGGAGGAGACTAGGCTGCTGCCTAGCCTTTGAAGGCGTTCGCCCACGAGGCCACCTGCTCGTCGAGCTTCTTGATCAGACGCATGGCCTTGTCCGTGGGCGTGACGATGCGCCGACGGGTGTCGATGGTGTCGACCTGAAAGTGCAACAGGCCATGGTTCTCCAAGATGGAGAGGCACTTGTGCACCGTCGCGGGCGAAGCCACATGAGACTCCGTCACGATGGTCTGTACAAAAGTGGGCTCTGACGGATTGTGGTGTTCAACCACCCACTCCAAGAGACGCTGACTGCGCTCATCGAGTTGCCCCATTTCGGTGGTCTGCGCCACCGATTCCAGCAGGGTGCGCAAGTTGAGCCATGGATTCATTGGATGTCCTTTGGTCGGAGTCGACGACATGGCCAAATTGTATACGTTAAAAAAGAAAAACCCGAGCCTGACGACTCGGGTTCTCTAGAAGAAAAAGGCTTACTTCTTCTTGTTGACGGCGTCTTTGAAAGCCTTGCCAGCGGTGAACTTCACGGTCTTGGCAGCAGCAATCTTGATGGTCTCGCCGGTGCGGGGGTTGCGGCCGGTACGAGCGGCACGCTTGCCCGAACCGAAGGTGCCGAAGCCCACGAGCTGAACAGAGTCGCCCTTGGTTACGGCTTTGACGATGGTGGCGATAACGGCACCAATGACTTCGTCGGTTTTGGATTTGGAAAGGTCGGTGGCGTTGGCCACTGCTTCGATCAGATCTGCTTTGTTCATGGTCCCTCTTGATGTAAGAGTTGTAGTTGGAAAACGAAGTGTAGCAATGGTTTGAGAACTTTGCGCGCACCCTAGTATTTCCCCCATGCGATTCTGGCAAGATGCTGCCATGCCAGAGATCGCCAACAGTCCTCACCCACACATCCGCAGCTTTGTCCGGCGACAGGGCAAGATCACAGCCGGCCAGCGTCTGGCTCGCGAACGCCTGGCACAAAAGTGGACACTAGCCTTCGATGGGCAGCGCCTCGATCCGGCCCAGGTGTTTGGCAACCCAAACGGCTTGATCCTTGAGATCGGCTTTGGCATGGGGGAAACCACCGCCCACATTGCGCAACGCAATCCAGAGTTGAACTTCCTGGGTGTCGAGGTCTATCCGGCCGGTGTAGGGGCTCTGCTGGCTCGAATCGAATCCAGTGGCCTCACCAACATTCGGATCGTGGAGCACGATGCGGTCGAGGTCCTTCGCGATGCCATCGTGCCGGATCTGCTGCAGGGCGTGCACATCTATTTTCCAGATCCCTGGCCCAAGAAACGTCACCACAAACGACGGCTCATTCAGTCGGCCTTCGTGCAGTTGCTGGCCAGTCGCATCATGCCAGGTGGGTATCTGCACTGCGCCACCGACTGGCCCGAATACGCTGATCAAATGCTGTTGGAGTTAACGCAATGCGGGCTACTCAAGAACCAGCACCCTGGCTTTGCCCCTCGACCAGACTGGCGGCCACTCACCAAGTTTGAGGCCCGCGGCCTTCGGCTCGGCCACCCAGTGGCAGACCTGGTCTTTAGGCGGGTCTGACCTAACCAGCTCGCCAGTCCAGCCAGCCGGCCTGCCAGGTCGCCAGCACCACCAGGCCAAAGACGATTCTGTAAATCGCAAAGCCATTGAAGTTGTGGCTGGCCACAAATCGAATCAGCCAACGAATCACCACCATGGCACTCAAGAAGGCGCTGACCATGCCCGCCGCAAATATCGGCAGGTCTGCTGCCGCCAGGAGATCGCGGTGTTTGATCAGGCTGTAGGCGCCGGCGGCCATCAGGGTGGGGACCGCCAGAAAAAAAGAAAACTCGGTGGCGGCCTTGCGAGAAAAACCAAACAGCATGCCGCCGATGATCGTCGCACCGGATCGGCTGGTGCCCGGAATCAAGGCAAAGGCCTGAGCCAGTCCAATCTTCAAAGCGTCCAAGGACGTCATGTGATCGACGGACTCGACTCTCACCACCCCGCTTGCAGCAGCCGATTGTTGCCGCCGCTCAGCCCACAGGATGACCAGACCACCGACGATAAAAGCCGCCGCCACCGGCACTGGGCTGAACAGATGCGCCTTGATGATCGAACCAAAGGCCAGACCCAAGATCGCGGCTGGGGTAAAGGCAATGATCAGGTTGGGAATCAGGCGCCGGGCAGCGGGCTGCGCCCCGCCAAAACCAAAGGCCGCCAGAAACCGTTGCCGGTAGAGCCAGACAATGGCCAGGACCGCACCGGTCTGGATGGCAATGTCAAACACCTTGGCCCGATCATCATCAAAGCCGATCAGCCAGCCCGTTAGAATCAGGTGGCCAGTGGACGAAATGGGCAGAAACTCGGTCAGCCCCTCGACCACCCCCATGATCAGGGCCTTCACCAATTCAGGGCTGCTTCGCGCCCACTCCAGAAATTCAGTCATATCCGCGATAATAAGGGCTAACCCTTTTATTCCACCTTCGAGCAGCCATGGCCACCCACTCCCTAACCGACCCCATCGAGATCGCCCGCCACAACATGGTCGAGCAACAGATTCGTCCCTGGGATGTGCTGGACCCCAATCTACTGGCCGCGCTCTATCAGGTGAAACGAGAGGCCTTCGTCCCGGCCAGCCATCAGCACCTGGCCTTTTTTGACATGGACATTCCCTTGGGCGATGGCCAGGTCATGCTCAGCCCCAAGCTGCAGGCCAGGCTGGCCCAGGAGCTCAATCTGCAGGCCGACGATCAAGTCCTGGAGATCGGTACGGGAACGGGCTACACGGCAGCCCTCATGGCGCAGTTGGCCCATACCGTCACCACCATCGAATCCAACCCCTCCATTGCCGCTATGGCAAAAGCCAATCTGGCCCGGGCCGGCATCCACAATGTGGTGATCATGGAGGGCGATGGCCTGGCCGAGAATGGCCTCTGGCATCGACAGCAATTTGATGCCATTCTGATCACCGGAAGCTTGGTCAGTGTCCCAGACCATCTCTTTGAGATGCTCAAGCCAGATGGCCGTCTGGTCGTGGTGGTCGGCCAATTGCCCATCATGCAGGCCAGCTTGTTCACCAAACAGGGAACTTCCATCGCTGAGGTCAGCCTCTTCGATACCGTGGTTCCACCGCTCACTGGCGCACCGGCGCCCAGTTCCTTCTCCTTTTAAAAAAAGAACCTCATGACCACCAACCCAAGTTCGATCCTGTCGACCAAAACCCTCCGTCTGACCACTGCGGTCGGACTGGCCTTGGCCCCCTGGACTGCCCAGGCTTACAGCCTGTCCGATGCCGTGGCCGCCGCCTTGGCCCAGGACCCCGCCTACCTGGCTGCTGAGCAAAGCCGACTGGCCGGCCAAGAGAAAAAGCCGCAGGGCGTCGCTGGTCTGCTGCCATCGGTCTCGGGCACCGCTGCCGCACGCGATTACGACTACACCTCCAGCTCTGGTAATGCAGAGGGTCTGGACTACCGCAGCTACAGCATCAGCCTGACCCAGTCGCTCTTCAACCTCAGCACCATTCAGGCTGCACGACAGGGCTTTGAGCAGGTCAAATCCTCTGAGGCGACCTTCCAGGCAGCCCGCCAGGATGCGCTCTTGCGGGTGTCAGAGGCCTACTTCAAGGTGCTCACCGAGCAGGACAACCTGGCCAGCGTCCAGGCTGAAAAGACCGCCATCGGCGAGCAGCTCGAGCAGGCCAAACGCAGCTTCGAGGTCGGCAGTGCCACCGTGACCGACCAGCAAGAGGCCCAGGCCCGATTTGATCTGGCCGTGGCCAAAGAGATCGCCGCCTCCAACAGCCTGAACATCGCCAGAAACGCGCTGGTGCTGCTCACCAATCGCCCCCTGCCCGCCAAGCTGGCTGGCCTGGCCGGTCCCATTGCGATCGCTGCGCCCAACCCCTCTGCCTCAGAGCCCTGGGTGGAGCAGGCCCGCACCAGTAGCTATACCGTTCTCAAAGCGCAGGCCGACGCCACCAGCGCCCGCTACGAGGTCACCAAGAAATACGCTGGGCACCTGCCCAGCCTCGACCTGGTCGCCAACCGAACCTACAACAGAGACACTGCCTCGCCAGACACCAATTCCAGCTCCAACTATGTCGGCCTGAGCCTGACGGTGCCGATCTTTGCCGGTGGCCTCACGCTCTCTCAGACCCGCGAGGCCAGCGCACTCAAGGCCAAGGCCGATTTAGATCTGCAGGCGGCCAGGCTCAATGCCGAGCAGTCGGCTCGCACGGCTTATCTGAATGTGGTCGCTGGCCTGTCGCAGGTCAACGCGCTGGAAGCCGCCGAGAAATCCAGCAAGCTGGCGTTGGATTCCAACAAACTCGGCTACGAAGTAGGGGTGCGGATCAACATCGATGTGCTCAATGCCCAGCAGCAGCTCTTTGCCGCCCAGCGGGATCTATCCAAGGCTCGCTACGACACCCTGCTGGCCAGTCTCAAACTCAGAGCATCTGTTGGCAGCCTACAGACCAATGACCTGGACACCATCAGCCGACTGCTACAGCCAAGCACCGCGGCCGCAGGCTCATCCTCCAACGCCACGACTGCTGCCTCCAAGACTCAGTAGGGCCTCCAGGGTCCTCTGAGTGGCCCCACGGTGTTCAATGACAAACGCCCGAGCCTGCTCGCAGGCAACGGCAAAGCGCTGGGCATCGGCGGCAAGTTGGCTGGCCTGTTCAACAAAGGCGTCATAAGAACCAATCCCAATGCCCGCTCCCTTCTCCTTGAGCAGCCGGGCCATCTGATGAAAGTTAAACATGTGCGGGCCCATGAACACCGGGCGTCCCTGGGCGCAGACCTCAATGGGATTTTGTCCGCCAAGTGGGTGTAGGCTGCCCCCCATCAGGGCCAGATCACTGGCGGCCACATAGGCGGCCATCTCACCGAGTGAGTCGCCAACCCAGACCTGTGTCTCGGCGGTCAACTGATGGGTGACCGATCGGCGAGCGACCTGAAGACCCGCCTGCTCGGCCAACTGCACCACTCGATCAAAGCGCTCCGGGTGACGCGGCACCACCACCAAGAGGGTTTGGCCAAGGCGGGACGCTTGAACGTGTGCGGTCTGCTCAGCGGCAGTCATCGACAGCCCCAACCGGGCACGCTGCCAGGCGGCAAACAACTCTTGCTCTTCATCCTCGCGACTGCTGACCACCAGCCAGACCTGGTCAAAAGACCAGCCTGTGCGCCACTGTTGACCGAGGGCCGCCTTGCTCTCGTCGATCGACACATCAAACTTGAGACTGCCGGTCACCACCATCCCACCGGTGTAGCCGACCTGCTGGAAACGCCGGGCATCGTCTTGCGTCTGGGCACAGATCAAATCAAGCCGAGCCAAGGCCGGCCGGGCCAACCAGGCAAACCGGTGCATCTGCCGCGCGGACCGAGCCGACAGACGGGCATTGATCAAGACCATGGTCAGGCCGGCCTGTTGGGCCTGAGCCAGCAGGTTGGGCCAGAGCTCGGTCTCCATCAGCAGACCCAACTCGGCACCGGTCCACTTCAAGAATCGACGATTGGCCCAAGGCAGGTCATAGGGCAGGTAGCACTGGACCAGTCGTGGATTGGGACCGACCAACAAGTCTTCGCAGAGGCTGGCGCCAGTCTGCCGGCCAGTGGGGGTGGTATGGGTCATCACGACGCGGGCCCCGGCGCCCTTCGCATCAAGCCAAGCCCGCAGGAGTGGGACTGCGGCCTGGGTCTCGCCCACGGAGACCGCATGCAGCCAGAGCACAGGACCGTCCCCTTCAAAGGCACGGGACTGCGCGCCTGCAACCGGTCCCCAGAATCGCTCCATCCAATGCTGACGATAGGCCTGGGCGCGACGACCACGCAGCCACAGATAAGTCATCAAGAAGGGCACCAGCAGCACCCCCACCAGGGTGTAAGCCAGACGACTTAACTGCATGCCAACGCCCCGGTGTCTTGGGCCAGCCAAGCCTGCATCTGGTCAAAGACGGCGGCTGGCTCTGCCGAGCCTCTATCCAGGCTTCGGCCATGTGGCGCCCATCGCAGACCGAAACGACTCACCGGCGTACTCAGAAACAAGCCCAGGGTCGGGCGACCCATGGCAGCGGCCCAATGGGTCAGTCCAGAGTCAACGCCCACCACCACCTGAGCACTGGCGAGCCATTCACCCATCTCGGCCAACGACCTGGGTGCCAAGGCTAGTCCGTGACACGACTGGGCCAGCTGTTGGGCCCGCTGGAATTCCTCTGAGTGGCCACTGGGGAAGACGGGAACAAACCCGGCTGCACCAACCTTGATCGCCAGCTGCTGCCACTGCTCCACAGGCCAGGTCTTCTCGGATCGGCTGGAACCATGGGCCATGAGGACCAGGCCACGGTAGGCCGCCCGAGGCGTCGATCCATTGTGGGGACGCGAGGCAATGGACGTCAGCCTTGCGACATCACCGCCCTCTTGCATCTGACGTCGGGTGTTGGGGTCACTGGCAAAGACCCATTGGGGGTCGTAAACGAGCGGCTGATCATCTGGACCAGGGTTCATGAGCTGCTGGATGTCGAGCGCCTGACCGAATAGGGTCAACAGACGACGAACCGCATGGTCGGTCGGTGGACTCTGGACCCCGCGATCCACGGCCCACGCAGCAGGTCGCTCGCGGGCGCTCTGTGCGTCAAAACCCCAGCGCGGGCCATGCACCTCTGCCAGACGATTGACCATGGCACTCTTGACCAGGCCCTGGGCATCAATCAGCTGATCGTAGGTCTGTGCCTGTAGGTCACTGACAAACTGACGAATCTCGCGCCAGGTCCCCCCAAAGTCGTTCAAACGAAACAGGCGCTTGCGCCAGCGGCGCAAGGCCAAGACATGGACATGCTCCACCAGTGCAGATCGACGCACCACGTCGGCAAAGGCCTCCTCGACCACCCAATGCAGCCGTAGGTCCGGTCGATGGGCCCGCACCATTGCGGCCGCCACCAGGCCATGCACCACATCGCCCATGGAGCTCGTCTTGATGACGAGGAGTCTTGTCATGCCTTAGAAGGGCAACTGCGCAGACGGCATCACCGACAGCAGACCGGCTTTGAATTCCGCCTGAATCCGGGCCAGAGCCTGCTCGGTATCGGCCTCAAATCGCAGCACCACCACCGGCGTGGTATTCGAGGCACGGGCCAGGCCAAAGCCATCGGCATATTCCACGCGAATGCCGTCGATGGTGATTCGAGACTGGGCCGTCGGGAAATTCGCCTGGTCGCGCAGTCGGGCGACCACCTCGTGGTTCTCGCCCTCTTGGGTTTTGACCTGCAGCTCTGGTGTGGAGATGGCATCGGGTAGCGACTCTAAAACCGCCGAGGGGTTGTCACTTCGCGACAGAATCTCCAGCAATCGAGCGGCCGCATACAGGCCATCGTCAAAGCCATACCAGCGGTCGTTGAAGAAGACATGCCCACTCATCTCACCCGCCAAAGGCGCCTTGGTCTCTTTGAGCTTGGCCTTGATCAGCGAGTGTCCCGTGCGCCACATCAGGGGCTCCCCGCCATGGGCCCTGATGTGCTGGGCCAGTTGGCGGCTGCACTTGACGTCAAAAATGATCTGGGCGCCCGGTTGCTTGGCCAGGACATCGGCGGCATAGAGCATGAGTTGGCGGTCAGGCCAGATGATCTTGCCCGATCGAGTGACCACACCTAGACGATCCCCATCGCCATCAAAGGCCAGTCCCAACTCCAAGTCCTGGGCCGCAACGGTTGCAATCAAGTCCTCAAGATTGTGCGGATCAGCGGGGTCTGGGTGGTGATTGGGAAAGGAGCCATCCACCTCACAAAACAGACTGGTGAGATCGGCCCCGAGTCGCTTCATGAGCTGAGGGGCCAATTCGCCAGCTACCCCATTGCCAGCATCTATCGCCACGCGCATCGGTCTGGCCCATTTCACATCCGAGACGATGCGATCCAGGTAGGCCTGGCGAACATCGGCCTGACTGACCTGACCCGGGCGTCCAGACGCCCGCACCTGGTCCACATGGGCCTGACTCTCTCCCGAGACGATGGATCGATACAAGGTCTGAATGGCCTCCCCTGACAGAGTGGTGCCAGCCACCATCATCTTCAGTCCGTTGTAGTTGGGTGGGTTGTGACTGCCGGTAATCGCCACACCAGTGCCGGTCTTCAGCTCATGGGTCGCAAAGTAGACGACTGGTGTGGGCACCATGCCAATCTGAATCACATCGATGCCAGCTTGGGTCAGTCCCTTGGTGAGCGCATCGACCAGGCGCGGGCCGGACAGACGGCCATCTCGGCCCACCACGCAGCTTGACTGGCCCTGTTGATCCATCAGCAGGCCCAGGGCCTGACCAATGGCCAAGACGCCCTCCTCGGTCAGGGTCTGGTCGACGATCCCACGAATATCGTAGGCCTTGAAAATGGAGGCAGGCAGGTTCATGGTGACTATTCTAAGATGGGGGCTATGGCGACCTACGCAATCGGAGACGTTCAGGGCTGCGCTGACAGTTTAACGGCCCTGGTCGGCCAACTCCCCTTTCGACGAGACCGAGACCAACTCTGGTTTGTGGGGGACCTGGTGAACCGTGGGCCTCAGTCTGCCCATGTCCTGCGCATGATCCGGGCGGCAGGTCCGCAGGCCATCTGCGTCTTGGGCAATCACGACCTTCACCTTCTGGCCGTGTCCTGCGGCGCGAGAACGCCATCCCTCTCAGACACCCTGGATGACGTCCTGGACGCTCCCGACGCCAAAGAGCTCGTTGAATTTGTCCGGCATCAGCCACTGGCGCATCACGCCCAAGGCGTCCTCATGGTGCATGCTGGCGTGCTGCCCAACTGGACCACAGGCCAGACCTTGGCACTGGCCGACGAGGTCTCCAAGCGTCTCAAGAGTAGCCACTGGCAGGATTTCATGCACGAGATGTATGGCAATGCACCGGCCCACTGGCGAGATGGCCTTCGCGGTCACACCAGACTAAGGGCTGTGGTGAACGTGCTGACCCGGTTGCGCTATCTGCGCACCAACGGTGAGATGGAATTCAAGTGCAAATCCAACCCCAGCGCTGCACCGGCTGGTCTGGTGCCCTGGTTTGCTGCACCCAATCGCAAGACGGCCCGACAACGCATGGTCTTTGGCCACTGGTCGACGCTGGGTTTGCGCGTTGGCCCAAGACTGATGGGGCTTGACACCGGATGCGTCTGGGGCAGTTTTTTAACCGCGGCGCGACTAGACGACGGAACGATCTTTCAGCAGGTCGCCATCGACGGTCGGGCCAGTGACTGAGGCGATCAAGCCCCGGGCATGATCGGACAAAGGCCCTCGCAGCTGCTTGGCCGGCAGGTCCCAGTCGCGCCCATAGAAACTTGGGTGGACATGACAGCGGGCTGACAAGCCCGAAGTGGTCAGAATCGCCACCATGGATTGCAACAGCGTCATCTCGCCAATGTAGGCTGGCACGGTGCTGGGCTGGCCGGCTTGACCATATCGAATCGTCAAGGCGCAGATGGGCAAGTCCAAGTCCTGCTGGGCCAAGGAGAATAGGTTGCTGTGAAAGGGCAGCAGGCCCAGTCCATCACTGGTCGTGCCCTCCGGAAAGAACAAGACCGCATGCCCGCCCTTGAATCGTGCGGCTGCCTGGTGCAAGACACCGCGTAAGGCATGCCGAGAACCACGCTCAATGAAGATGGTGCCCGACAGGCGCACCAGCCAGCCAATGACGGGCCAGCTGCGGATCTCCGACTTGGCAATGAAGACCACCGGTGCCTGGGCCAGCACCACATAGATATCGATCCAGGAGATGTGATTGGAGACCAGCAGACAAGGGTTGGGCCAGCCAACTGGCTGGCCGGTGACGTGGAGCCTGACCCCACAAATGGCCAGCAGCAGCCTGGAGAAAGTCTTCATGGCCAGGGCGCGCATGGACCGTCCCAGCCAGGGCATGAGGGCGACCGCCCAGACCAGGCCCAACAAGACCAGCGCCGCCAGAGCAGGCAGACGCCAACTCAGCCGACGCCAACTCAGCCGGCGCCAGCCCTGCAGCGTCATGCAGAGGCGGAGCGGGTAAACACGCTACGACCGTCGACGACCGTGGCGCGTACTCGGCCCAGCACTTCACGGCCAATGTAAGGCGTGTTGCGCCCCTGGCTGTAGAGCGTGTCGTTGGTGACCAGCCATGGCTCATCGGGTGAGAAGACACAGAGGTCGGCCTGACCACCGACGGCCAGGCTGGCGCAGTCCCGTCTGAGAATCTTGGCAGGACCCTGCGTCAGCAGGCCAATCGCCTTTTCGATGGGCTGTTTGTCCTCGCTGGCCCACTTCAGGGTCAGGGGCAGAAGCAGCTCCAGGCCAATCACGCCAGGCTCAGCCTCGCCAAAGGGCAGTTGCTTGGCATCGTCATCCACCGGAGAGTGGTCTGAGCAGATGGCATCAATGGTGCCGTCGATCAGACCAGCCCGCAGCGCAGAGCGGTCACGGTCGCTTCGAAAGGGTGGGTCGACTCGCAGGTTGCTGTCGTAGTCACCGATGTCTATGTCAATCATGTGCAGGTGGTGAACGGCCACATCCGCGGTGACCGGCAAGCCCTCTCGTTTGGCCTGACGAATGAGTTCGACCCCAGCCGCAGAAGACAGTCGACAGACATGCAGGGCCACACCAGTGATGCGGACCAATTCAAACAGGGTCATCAGGCGCAGGGTCTCGTTAGCGGTCGGAACACCTGGGAGACCCAGCCGGCCAGCGACCGGCCCACTGTGTGCCACGCCACTGGCGCCCAAGAAGGGATCACGGGCATAGGCCCAGACGGTGTACTCAAAGGTCTTGGCGTACTGCATGGCTCGGTAAAGAACCTGGGTGTCGACCAATGTCTGTGTGGCCTGCGAGAAGCCCACACAGCCGGCTTCGGTCAGCTCTGCCATCTCGGTCAGACGCTCACCAGCCAAGCCAACCGTCAAGGCCCCAAGTGGGTGAACATGCGCCTGACCCAGATTGCGGGCGCGGTGTTTGAGCATTTCCACCAATCCTGGCTCGTCCAGGGGTGGATCGGTGTCGGGTGGACAGACGAGGCGAGTCACGCCACCGGCCACGGCTGCCCGCATTTCGGACTCTAGTGTGGCCTTGTATTCAAAACCGGGCTCCCGCAGTCGAGCAGACAGGTCGACCAAGCCGGGGGTCACCAGACAACCCTTGGCATCGATCACCATGTCCGCGGTAAACCCATCGGGAGCCTGGCCGGCGGGCAGCATGGCCTGAATGGACCCCTGGGCAATGAACAAATCCGTGGGCTGGGCAGCCGACTCACTGTGAGCCAGCAGTCGCCCACCTTTGATGGCAATGCGCGGAAAGGCCGCTGGCTGATGGGGCAGCGCCTGGGGGTGGGCTTTGGATTGCACTGGGTTCATGGCTTGGCCCTGTTCAGAATGCTCATCACCGCCATGCGGATGGCGATACCAAAGGTCACCTGCGAGAGGATGACCGACTGCGCGCCATCGGCCACCGCCGAATCGATTTCCACACCCCGGTTCATGGGACCTGGGTGCATCACAATGGCATCAGGCTTGGCCAGCCTCAGCTTCTCCTCGGTCAGGCCATAGTGCTTGAAGTACTCCTGCGGACTGGGCAGCATGGCGCCGCGCATGCGCTCGTTCTGTAGCCGCAGCATGATGATCACATCAACATCCTCGAGGCCCTTGGCCAGGCTGGTGTAGGGCGTGACGCCCATCTCTCGCAAGCCAGACGGCAGCAGCGTCAGAGGACCGATGGCACGAATGTCTGGCACCCCCAGGGTGGTGAGCGCATGAATATCGGAGCGGGCGACACGCGAGTGCAGCAGGTCGCCGACAATCGCCACTCGCAGCTGGCTGAAGTCACCCTTGTAGTGGGCGATGGTGAACATGTCGAGCAGGGCCTGGGTGGGATGCGCATGACGACCATCACCGGCGTTCATGATGTGAATGTGAGGGGCCACCTGGTTGACATGCTTGGCAATCAGATAGGGCGCACCACTCTGGTTGTGACGCACCACAAACATGTCGGCCCGCATCGCCACCAGGTTGTCGATGGTGTCGAGCAGGGATTCTCCCTTGGCGGTGCTCGAGGCATTGACATTCAGGTTCACCACATCGGCGCTCAGCTTCTTGGCAGCGATCTCAAAGGTGGTGCGGGTGCGGGTGGAGTTCTCAAAGAAGATGTTGAAGATGCTCTTGCCGGCCAGCAGATCGGCGTTGCGAACCGTCATCTGCTCCAGGTCTAGGAAATCCTTGGCATGCGACAGGATCTCCAGGACGATGGCCCTGGGCAGGCCCTCGGTCGACAGCAGGTGCGTGAGTTCGCCCCGCGAATTAAGCTGAATTGATCTTGGCATTCAGGTGACCTTGCAAAAGAATGGCTGCAGCCTGGGCATCGATGTCGCCGGCCTCAGGCGCACAGGCAGAAGTGTAGCGCTCATCTTCCAAGACAACCGGTAGACCAAAGCGGCCGTGCAGCTGGTTGGCAAATCGCTGACAACGCTCGGCGAAGGGATGCGGCTGTCCGTCTGGATAGACCGGCAGTCCAACCACCAGGGCCATGGGCTCCCACTGGGCAATCAGTTCTGAGATCTGGGCAAAGCGCGCGGCCTTTGGGTCTGTGGGGACCTGGGCCAGCGGCCTGGCGCCACCAGTGAGAGTGTTACCAATGGCAACGCCAATGCGCTTTTCGCCAAAATCAAAGGCCAGCAGAGTGCCGGCCTGACCGTCAGGCGTGGCCAACGGCCCCCGACAGGTTGAGCGGGTCCACGCCGAGCATGGCAAAGGCCGCGCTGAGACGATCTTCGGGGGCTACCGAGAACAAGACATCTGCATCGTGCAGCGGCACGGTGAGCCAGGCGTTGGCCGCAAGCTCGGCATCGAGCTGACCCTCGCCCCAGCCCGAGTAGCCCAAGGCCACGAGCAGGCGGTTCGGTCCCTGGCCCTTGGCCGTCGCCTCGAGGATGTCGCGCGAAGAGGTTAGACCGATCTCGGGCAGTCCCCCAGCGACACGCAGCGTGGAACTCCACTGACCAACGGGCTCGTGCAGGACAAAGCCACGATCGGTCTGAACCGGCCCACCGATCATGACCGGAATGTCCGAGCCGTCGTCGGCTGCGCACAGGTCGTTGGTCTCGGGCTTGAGGTCGATGCGGGCAAACAGGCTGGCCAGTGACATGTCAGCGGGGCGATTCACGACGATCCCCATGGCACCCTGTGAATTATGTTCGGCCACAAAGACCACGGTACCGCCGAAGGTGGGATCCATGAGTGAGGGCATGGCCACGAGCAGTTGGCCGGCAACACTGGGGAAATTGGTGGAATCCTTGGTCAATTGGGCCTCCTGTGTGGCCTGTTCCACGGCATGATTGTGATCGTCAGTCCAACGTTGACCCATGGTCTGATTCTAACCTCGAACCCAGACGGATGACCAGCCTTTGACCGCAAGCCCCTCCAAGTCGCTCCCGCCAAGCGCATCGCCCTCCTCACCCTGCCAGCTGGTCTGGCTGCGGCGTGACCTGCGCCTGGACGACCACGCGGCCCTGGCCCAGGCTCTCCAACACCCCGAGCCCATCGTGCCGGTCTTTGTCTTTGACCGCGACATTCTGGATGACCTGCCGGCGACCGATCGGCGAGTGGCTTTTCTGCACGAGACCCTGGGGATGCTCCAGGCCGAGTTGGTGCAGGCTGGCGGTGGGCTGCTGGTGGCCCACGGACGCGCCCAACAGGCCATGCCTGCCCTGGCCAAGGCCTTGGGCGCCGTGCGGGTCATCTGCGCCGAAGACTATGAACCCCGGGCGATTGAGCGAGACCAGGCGGTGGCTCAGGCCTTGGCGGCCAATGGCATTGATCTGGTGCAGGTGCAAGACCAGTGCGTCTTTGCCAAGCAGCAGCTGCTGACCGGTGCCGGCCGTCCCTTTTCGGTCTTCACCCCCTACAAGAACGCCTGGCTCAAGGCCTTTACCGATGGACACGCCGCCGCGCGATCGACTACTGGGCTCGCCTCGGCCTTGATGGACCCCGGCGTGGTCACGTCGCGGTTAAAGGCCATGCCGGCCCACCAATCCATCGAGCGTTACGGGGTCAGCCAACTGCCCAGCCTGTCCGAGATGGGTTTCGCGTCAGTGGAACCAGCCGCCCCGCAGGGCAAGGCTGCACCACTGCAGGCAGGGCCCCGCGCTGCGCAGACACTGCTTCAGGACTTCGTGGGTCGCATGGGTCAGTACAAGGATGCACGGGACTTTCCGGCCAAAAAGGGGCCGTCCTATCTGTCGGTTCACCTGCGCTTTGGCACCATCAGCGCCCGAGAATGTGTACGCCAAGCCAAGGGGCTCATCCAGACCGACCCGACCCAGTCCATCGGTGCCCAGACCTGGCTCTCTGAGCTGATCTGGCGAGAGTTTTATTTTCAGATTCTGGCCAACTTCCCGCATGTGGTGAGCCAGAGCTTCAAGCCCATCTACGATCGGATTGAATGGCTGGCCGAAGACGACCCGCGATTTGAGCCCCGCTGGCGGGCCTGGTGCACAGGCCAGACCGGCTACCCACTGGTGGATGCAGGCATGCGACAGCTCAACCAGACCGGCTATATGCACAACCGTCTGCGCATGGTGGTGGCCAGTTTTCTGACCAAAGACCTGGGCATTCACTGGCTACAGGGTGAGCGCTACTTTGCCCTGCAGTTGAACGACTATGACCTATCGGCCAACAACGGTGGCTGGCAATGGGCGGCGTCAACGGGCTGCGATGCCCAGCCCTACTTTCGGATCTTTAACCCGGTGTCACAGAGTGAAAAGTTTGATCCCAAGGGACAGTTCATCCGGCGGTATTTGCCGGAGCTCACGAATCTGTCCGACCAGGACATCCACGCGCCATGGCTGGCACCGGCGATCAGTTTGCAGTCAGCGGGTGTGAAGCTGGGAGAACACTACCCCCAGCCCGTGGTGGATCATGCACAGGCCCGCGCCGAGACGCTGGCCCGCTTCGCAGTGGTCAAGCAGTCTGGCGACTGATTAGATTTCCACCATCTCAAAATCGGACTTCTGCGCGCCGCACTCGGGGCAGGTCCAGGTAATGGGCACGTCCTCCCATTTGGTGCCAGGGGCAATGCCCTCGTCTGGCACACCAGCGGCCTCGTCGTAGATCCAGCCGCAGATTAAGCACATGTATGTCTTCATAGTCTCGATCACTCTAGAATGTCCGCATTATGACCCAGCAAACCATCCAAACCAGCCAGGCCCTGTTTGATCAGGCTCAAAAAACCATCCCGGGTGGGGTTAATTCACCGGTTCGAGCCTTCGGCTCGGTCGGCGGGACGCCGCGCTTTTTTACCAAGGCCAATGGCCCCTATCTCTGGGACGCAGACGGCAACCGTTATGTCGACACCATCTGCTCTTGGGGTCCGGCGATTGTTGGGCATGCCCACCCCAAGGTGATTGAGGCGGTTAAGCAAGCCGCCGAAGGGGGCCTGTCGTTCGGTGCGCCAACCCGTGGCGAGGTGGAGTTGGCCGAGTGGGTTCGTGATCACCTGCCCAGCATGGAGATGATGCGCCTGACCTCCAGCGGCACAGAGGCCACCATGTCGGCCATACGCCTGGCCCGTGGTTACACCGGACGCAACAAGGTCATCAAATTCGAAGGCTGCTACCACGGTCACGTGGACAGCCTGTTGGTCAAAGCCGGCTCGGGTCTGCTGACCTTCGGTAACCCCACTTCGGCCGGGGTGCCGCCCAGTTTCGCCGCCGAGACCATTGTGTTGGACTACAACGACATCGCCGGTGTGCAGGCCTGCTTTGCCGAGCATGGCCAGGACATCGCGGCCGTCATCGTGGAGCCGGTCGCCGGCAACATGAACCTGGTTCGACCCGCGCCAGGTTTTCTAGAAGCCCTGCGCAGCGAGTGCACCAAGGCGGGTGCCGTTTTGATTTTTGATGAGGTCATGACCGGCTTTCGGGTGGGGGCGCGCGGCGTCCAAGGGCTCATGAACATTCAGCCAGACCTGACCACCCTGGGCAAGGTCATTGGCGGCGGCATGCCCATGGGGGCCTTTGGTGGACGCAAAGACATCATGCTCAAGGTCGCGCCGGTGGGTCCGGTCTATCAGGCGGGCACGCTCTCGGGTAACCCAGTGGCCGTGGCTGCAGGATTGGCCACACTGCAGATCGTCTCGGAGCCAGGGTTTTTTGAGACCCTCACCCAGATGACGGCAGACCTGATGCAGGGTCTGGTTCAAAAGGCCAAGGCTGCCGGCGTGCAGGCTTTTTCAGCGGACAGTGTGGGTGGCATGTTTGGTCTGTACTTCAGCGAGCAGGTGCCGGTCAGCATGGGCGACGTCACCAACAGCAACCGCGAGCAGTTCAACCGGTTCTTCCACGCCATGCTCAACCGCGGGGTCTATCTGGCACCCTCGGCTTACGAGGCCGGGTTTCTGTCGATTCAGCACCAGGGCGAGCCCATCGCTCAGATTCTCACTGCTGCCGAAGAGGCCTTCCAAGAGATCGCCTAAAACATCTAAGCCGCCTGAACCACTGGGCTGGCCGGATCAGACGTGAGCAACCCTAAAGGCCGGGGGCGGTTCGCCCCCTCTCCCACAGGGCCCTTGCACATGGGCTCACTGGTGACCGCATTGGCCAGTTATCTGGACGCCAGAAGTCTTGGCCAGGTCTGGCTGATTCGCATAGAAGACCTGGATCCACCTCGAGAGCAGGCGGGCGCTTCGGAGACCATCCTCAGTCAGCTAAAAGCCCATGGGCTTCAGAGTGACGAGCCAGTCCTGTATCAGAGCGCAAGACATCAGGCCTACCAACAAGCCTTGGAGGAACTGGTGGGTCGCGGCCTGGCCTTTGCCTGCAGCTGCAGCCGCAGCCAACTGGAACAAGACCTGGCAGCAGGCCTCACCCATCGCAACGCAGACGGAGAGATCCTCTACAGCGGTCGGTGCCGATCCAGATCAGCGGCCGGATCCGACGAGTACGAGTCATCCCAGCGCGCTTGGCGTTTCCGAAGTGCGGACGGGTCAGACGACTGTGTGCTCAAACGCGCCGATGGATTCTGGGCCTACCACCTGGCGGTGGTGGTGGACGATGCCCACCAGGGCATCACGCGAATTGTGCGGGGAGACGATCTGTTACTAGCGATGCCCCGGCATCGAGCCTTGCAAGCCGCACTTGGCCTACCACAGCCCGAGGTCCTGCATGTCCCGGTTGTTCGAAACCAGGCCGGCGAGAAACTATCGAAACAGACCAAGGCGCAGGCGATTGACTGTGACAGACCGATCGACAACCTAGAGCAGGCCTGGCATCACCTGCAACAGGCCATGGAGAGACCCTGGGTAACGAGCGCCCAACCATCCTTTGAGCGCCTGATTCAGGATCTGAAGCGCCGGGGTTAGGCTTTCGGCTTGGGCAAGCCACCCAGCAAGGCGGGCACCCCGCCCGCTTTGCGCCGGATGATGTTGCCACTAGGCTTGGCCAAGGCCGCCGGTTCCTCGTTGGCCGCAGTCGAGTAAGTACCACCGGTCGCAGGGGCTGCCGGCCGGCTATCGTCATAGGGCTGGGTAAAGAAAGGATCCAGGGCGCGTGACTTGGTGGAGGCCACCACGCGGTCCACACCCTGGTCATCCAGACCTCTTGCATAGCGTCCCTGACCTCGCTCACCGCCACGCTCGGATCGGTCGGACCGATCGGAGCGCTCTGACCGATCCGAGCGGGCGCCAGAGCCGCGACTCTCACGACTGCCGCTGCGTGGGGCTGACGCTTCTCCATGGGCTCGACCCTCAATGGGTCCACCTGGCAACACAGCACGTTCAAACTTTCTGGCGACCAGTTTTTCAATGTCGCTGACCAGCCGTTCTTCGTCTGCGGTCATGAGCATGATGGCCTGGCCCGAGGCACCGGCCCGTCCGGTTCGACCAATGCGGTGAACATAATCTTCTGGCGAATAGGGCACATCAAAGTTGATGACCGCCGGCAGCTCTGCGATGTCCAGGCCACGGGCTGCTACGTCGGTGGCCACCAAGACGGCCACTTCCCCCTTCTTGAATTTCTCCAGGACCGCCAAACGCTCGCCCTGAGACTTGTCGCCGTGAATGGCGTCAGCCGAGATGCCCTCGCGAATCAACTCACGAGCCAAACGACCGGCACCAATCTTGGTGTTGGTAAAGACAATGACCGAGGAGAGCTCAAGGTTCTTGACCAGTCGAACCACGGCGGCCCGCTTCTGATCGGAGCGGTCCAATTGATAGAGCAGCTGGGTGATGTTTTCCGAAGTCGCGTTGCGTCGAGCAGTCTCTACAGAGACCGGATTGTCTTTGAGAAATGTCTTGCCCAGCTTGCGAATCTCAGTGGAGAACGTCGCCGAGAACAACAGACTCTGACGATCCTTGGGCAGCAGATTCACAATCCGCTGCAGGTCTGGCAGAAAGCCCATGTCCAGCATGCGGTCGGCCTCATCCAGCACCAGCACACTGACCTGCGACAGGTTGACCGACTTCTGCTGGACATGGTCCAACAGACGGCCAGGCGTGGCGATGAGCACTTCGACGCCCTTCATCATCTCGGCCGTCTGAGGCTTCATGTCCACCCCACCAAAGACGACGGCACTGCGAAGCGGCGTGTGCTTGGCGTACTGGGCCACGTTTTGATAGATCTGGTCAGCCAGCTCACGAGTGGGCGCCAAGATGAGAGCGCGAACCGGGTGCCGGGCCGGCGAGACGCTGGGGCTGGCAAACGGCATCAGCCGGTGCAAGATGGGCAGCGTAAAGGCCGCCGTCTTACCCGTGCCGGTCTGGGCTGCGCCCATCACATCAAGGCCCGCCATCACATGCGGAATCGCCTGTGCCTGAATCGGGGTTGGGGTCTCGTAGCCTGCCTCGGCAATGGCTTTGAGAATGTCTGGGTGTAGTCCCAGTTCGGTAAATTGCATTCGGGCATTATAGGCGCCCATGCCCCAAACGCTTCGTGCCGCCTTTCCAGCCCTGTTTGTGCTCATCTGGAGCACCGGCTTCATCGTGGCCCGCTACGGCATGCCCCATGCCGAGCCCATGACCTTTCTGCTGCTGCGTTTTATCGGCGTGTTGGCCTTGTTGCTGCCGGCCGCCTGGCTGATGCGAGCCCCCTGGCCCAGCGGCAGCCAGGCCTGGAAAATAGCCCTGGCCGGGCTGCTGCTGCAGGCGGGCTACCTGGGCGGCGTCTGGGCGGCCGTACGCCATGGCATGACCGCTGGGCTGATTGCCCTGATTGTGGGCCTTCAACCCATCATCACGGCCTGGCTGGCCGGCGTGGTCCAAGAGCGCATCTCTAAGATCCAATGGCTGGGCCTGGTGCTCGGCCTGACGGGTGTGGGACTGGTGGTCTGGGCCAAGCTGAGCCTGGCCGGCTTAAGCCTGGTCAGCCTGGGGCTCGGGGTGATCGCCCTGGCCAGCATCACCGCCGGCACCCTTTACCAAAAGGCAGCCTGTCCCCACTTTGATTTGCGCACCGGCGCCATCATTCAATACGCCGCCTCGGCCTTGGTCTGCCTGCCTTTTGTCTTTGGCCTGGAGACCCGTGACATCAACTGGCATCCCCAGATGATCGGCGCCCTGCTCTGGTCGATTGTGGCCCTGTCGATTGGCGCCATCTCGCTGCTCTTCATCATGATCCGAGAGGGGGCGGCCACCAAAGTCACCAGCCTGCTCTACCTAACGCCACCCACCACAGCGGTCATGGCCTACTTCTTGTTTGACGAGCCCATGACCAGTCTGACCATCGCCGGTATCGTGATCACCATGGCCGGGGTCTGGCTGGTGACAAAAGTCAAAGACAGAGAACCAAAACTGAGTTGAAATAGTCTTAGTACAGTATTCAAAATCTTTGGGCACACAGCAGTCGGCCGGATCGACAATGCCCAAGGCTCTCAGTGGTCCGTTGTTTTATCCCTCAACTCCTCAGGAACGTCAGATGAAAAAAACCATCCTTTCTGTCTTCGCTGCAACCACGCTGCTGGCCGCAGCCTCCGCACAGGCCATCTCTTTTAAGAAACCAGAAGAAGCGGTCAAATACCGTCAGAGCACCTTTAGCGTCATGGCCACTCACTTTGGTGACATCGGCGCCATGGTCAAAGGCGACAAGCCCTTCGATGCCAAGGCTGCAGCGGCCAATGCCGATGTCGTCGCCACACTCTCAGCACTGCCTTGGGCCGCTTTTGGTCCCGGTACCGAGGGTGGCAAGGCCAAGCCCGCCATCTGGAAAGAAATGGACAAGGTCAAGGCTGGCGCCAATGACCTTCAAAAAGCCGCTGCTGATCTCAAAACAGCTGCTGCTTCTGGCAACCTGGACAACGTCAAGAAGGCCTTTGCAGCAACGCAAAAGACCTGCAAGAGCTGCCACGACAGCTACAAAGACAAGTAATAAGCTGTTAACACTAAGGCCAGGCTCAAGGCATACAGAGTCAGGGCCTTGATCCTCAGGCCCGCGTCATCCGATGCGGGCCTTTTTTTTTGTGCCTGCAGTTGCTGGGCGCGTTCAAGGCTGACCAACTGGTCCCCATGCAGCATCGCTGGCAGCAGGGATTCGTTTTTGACGCGCCGGTAATAGACGATCGCCAAGACATGAAGAGCCAGCAATCCAAAGAGCACCGGCTCGGTGGCCAGATGAATCGAGCCAAAGATCGAGACCCACTGCTCTGACAAATGCCTCACCAGTGGACCATCGTAGGCAATCTCATCCGAGGTGCCCCAGCCCGTGACGGCCTGAAGCAGCACCAGACCTAGCAAAGCCAGCACCGACCAGGCCCCCAAGGGGTTGTGCCCCAGCACCGGCCAGGGCCCGCGAAGGTAGCGAAGAGTGGTGATGGGACTGACGACAAAGCTGGCAAACCGCGCAGGTCCAGAGCCCACAAAACCCCAGAGCAGGCGCCAGAGGAGTACAGACAAGGTGAAGAGGCCAAAATACCCGTGCACCTCCATGTTGCCCAGTTTCACGCTGGCCACGCTGCCCACCACGCTGATCGCCAGGCTCCAGTGAGAGAGCCGAATGGGCAGATCCCAGACCCGCAGGCGAATCACGCCAGCGCCTTCCACAGGCCCAAGCCCAGCACCAGAATCACCACCAGGGCCCAGCCGAGTCGATCTACCCATTGCTCGAGCACCGCTTCCATTCGAGCACCACCCCACTTCATAAGCATGGCCACCAGAAAAAACCGCCCACCCCGTCCAGCGATAGAGGCCAGTACAAATGGCAAGAGCGGCATGCCAGCCACGCCGGCGGCAATCGTGAACACCTTGTAGGGAATGGGCGAGAAGCCCGCAATCAGAACGGCCCAAAAGCCCCAGGTCACAAACCAGGCCTGGGCCGTCTGAAAGGAGCCCCAGTAGTGACTGGTCTGCAGCCAGCCCGAGATGGCGTCAAAGGCCCACAAGCCAATCAGGTAGCCGAATACCCCACCCAGCACCGAGGTAGTGGTGGTCACCCAGGCAAACCACAGCGCCCGCTGGGGCTGGGCCAGGCTCATGGGAGCCAGCATGACATCAGGCGGGATCGGGAAAAAAGAGGACTCTGCGAAGCTCAGGCCACCCAAATACCAGACCGCCTTGGGGTGACGCGACCATTGCATGACGCGCAGATACAGGCCAGAAAAAAGTGTTCGCATGACGCTCCATCATACAATCGCTGCATGACAACAAAAGTAGCCGACCATTTCGAGTTCGATTCGGAGCGGGCGGCTTTTCAGCGTGGCCTGCGAGATGCCATCGGCCCACCCACCGCAGTTTTGTTTGCAGGCTTTATCGGCTTTGGGGCACTTGGCGAGAGCCTGGGCCTGTCGGTCTACATGACCGTTGCCACCAGCGTGCTGGTCTTTGCCCTGCCAGGCCAGATTGTGCTCTTCGAAATGTTGGCCATGGGCTCTACCGCCATCGTGGCCGCCCTGGCCTCCACCATCACAGCCGCCCGCTTCATGCCGATGACCCTCACCGTCATGCCCCAGTTCGACCGACGCCATCGCAACGGTCTGCTCTACCTGGTGGTGCACTTTCTGGCCATGACCAGCTGGGCGGTGGCGATGCGCGACTTTCCCAAGATCAAGCCCGAGTTCCGAAGGCCCTACTTCACCGGCTTTAGCATGCTCTGCTGGTGCACGACTCTGCCGGGATCCACCATCGGTTATCTGATGGCCGGATCGGTGCCCACCCCCATCAAGATGGCGCTGATTTTTCTCAACCCTCTGTTCTTCCTGCTGAACTTCACAGAGGTCCGACAGACCAGTCACCGCCTGGCCATCGTCTTTGGCGGACTGATCGGACCGCTGGTCTATCTGGTCTACCCAGACTACAGCCTGCTCGCTGCGGGATTGATTGGCGGCAGCCTGGCCTACACGATTCACCGTTGGACCCGAGCTCGCGCTGCCCAGCAGTTGGCCCAACAGGTGCCCATGGAAGCCCTGCCTGACAAGCGAGAAGAGACATGAGCGAGCTCATCGCCCTGACGGGCACCGTTGTCGGGACCTATCTCTGGCGGGCTCTTGGGGTGAGCTTTTCCGGTCGCATCAACACCGACAGCGAGGTCTTTGTCTGGGTGACCTGCGTCACCTATGCCATGGTCGCGGGCCTCGTCTTTCGCATCATGCTGCTGCCGGTGGGCATGCTCGCCGAGTTGTCGCTCGGAATTCGACTCTTTGCCTCGGCGGCCGGCATCGTAGTCATGATCTGGCCGCACAAACGGCTCGGGGGACTGGTCCCGGGGTTATTGGTGGGCTGCCTGATCATATTTGTGGCAGGCTTGAACGCATGAGACTCACCACCCACTCCCCTCATCACTCGTCAAGAACTCATGGCTGACATCCTGGCGCCGTTCGCAGCAGCCTTTTTGCTGGCCTACCTGCTCGAGCCGCTCTGCAGCCTGCTGGAGAGAACCGGACTGCCGCGCGCCCTGGCTAGCCTGGCGGCCATTGTGGTGGGGACCCTCTTGGTCGTGGGGTTCATCGCTGTGGGCCTGCCGGTGGTCGATCGCGAGTTCGCCAAACTGCAGACCAGACTGCCCGAGCTACTCGCCGATGCCTATGGTCTGGTCTACCCGCAGCTTATGGCCCTGGGCCTGCCGATCGACGATGTAGCGGCCCTGCGCGAAAAACTCATTGGCCTGCTGAATGGGCACACGGCTGCCGTCTCGCAAAAACTCTTGCTCACCCTTCAGGCTGGCCTCAACGTGCTGGTCACCCTACTGGGCTGGCTGGTGCTGGTGCCGGTGGTGCTGTTCTTTCTGCTCAAGGACTGGGCGCGCATCTTCTCCAAGGCCTTGCTTTTGGTGCCAGCTCGACACCAGCAAGCCGTATCCGAGACCGGATGCTCCATTCACCAGACGCTGCAGGCTTATCTAAAAGGCCAGGCCCTGGTGATGCTCGCCCTGGCGGTCTACTACGCCACGGCTCTCTTCATCGGTGGTCTGCAGAGTTGGCTCTCCATTGGCATCCTGACGGGGCTATTGGTCTTTATCCCCTACATTGGCTTTGCCATTGGACTGACCATTGCTTTGGTCTCGGCCACCCTCGAGCTCGGTTTCTTCCCTGGTCTGCTCACCATCGCAGTGGTCTACGGACTAGGGCAGTTGCTTGAGAGCTTCTATCTGACGCCCAAGCTGATTGGCCATCGCATCGGCCTGCACCCCCTGGCGGTGATCTTTGCCCTGATGTTCTTCGGCGGTCTGTTTGGCCTGCTTGGTGTCTTGCTGGCCCTGCCCATGGCCGCGGTCTTGGTGGTGATTGGTCAGCGACTGATCAACAGCCGAGCTGATCCGCCAGGTCGTTGAAATCCACCGCGTGAAACTGAAAGTCTGGCTCCACCGCCAGGTCAACTGACACACCCGCCCCATATTCCAAGGGTCTCTCCACAAAAGCGGTCTGACAGCCATGTGAGGCAGCCGCCCGCAAGTCATCCTTGTGACAGGCGACCATCAGCATCTGCTCCGGCCTGATATCAAAGACTTCGCAGACCCCCAGGTAAGTCTCGGGGTCCGGCTTGTAGTGACGAAAGACCTCTGCCGACAGAACGCAGTCCCAGGGCAGACCCGCGGCTTTGGCCATGTTGGTCAACAAGCCCAAGTTGCCGTTGGACAAGGTGGTGATGACAAAGCGTGACTTCAGTCTGGCCAATCCAGAGACGGTGTCTGGCCAGGGGGTCAGGCGATGCCAGGCTCTGTTCAGATCAACCCGGGCCTCCTCGGGTAGGTCGACACCCATGTCGTCCAATACCCCGTCCAAAATCATCCGATGCAGGTCGTCGATCTTGGTCCAGCCCAGCTCACCTGAGCGCACACGTGCCATGGCCGGTTTATAGCCAGCACGTAGGGCGCTCGCAAATACGGGGCCATCAACCGGTCCATCTCGCCCTATGAGGCGCAAATCTGCGACCTCTCTGGCAATCGAGCCATGCCAGTCCACGCAGGTGCCAAAAACATCAAAGGCCAGCACCCGAATCTGCCCGGCCGGGGAGGATCTGGACTGACTCACTCGTCGGCCTCCCCAGCGAGCTTGGGAATGGCTGTCGGATGGGCCCCAGGTGCTGGGACGTTGTAGACCGTGCGATGCGGATAAGGAATCTCAATGTCATGGCGATCAAAGGCCAATTTGAGACGCCGCAGGAATTCCCTGCGAACACCGAACTGTTCAAGGGCGATGGTCTTGAGCCGGCAGCGAATGATGACCGAAGAGTCAGCCCATTGATCCACGCCTGCGATGTCCAAGTCTTCCAGGACCTTGTCCTTGAACTCGGCATCTGCTCGCAGCTGTCCCGCGACCTCCCGCATCAGGGCATAGACCTGGTCCAGATCAGCCTTGTAGCCCACGCCAATGTCCATGACCGCATAGGCAAAGACTCGGCTGCGGTTGGTGACCGTGGCAATGGCCCCATTCGGTACAAAGTGAACCGCGCCCTCGTAGTCACGCAGGCGCACGTACCGCAGGGTGAGCTCCTCCACCACGCCAGCCTTACCGGCCACTTCCACCGCATCGCCCACGCGGATCTGGTTTTCGATCAGCATGACGAAGCCAGTGAAGTAATCCTTGACCAGGCTCTGCGCGCCAAAGCCCACGGCCAGACCAGCCACCCCCGCAGTCGCCAGAATCGGGGCGATCGAAATGCCGAACTCTGAGAGCACCAGCATCACGGTGATGACCGCCAGTACGACCGTGACGATGTACTGCGTTACTCGCTCCAGGGTCTCCATGCGTCGACGATCATCGGCAGTCTCTTGGTTTTCGATCAGCCGCTCATGCGCCACACGCACGATTCTTCGGAGTGCCGCACGCAACACCCATGCCGCCACCAGAATCAGCACCACGTTGGAGATGGCGATTAAAAACTCAAGCCAGGCGGGCGGCTGGGAGAGGCCCATCTGGGCGAGCAGGCGATGAATCCATTCTTTTCCCATGGTCCAAGTGTACTGTGAGACCACCGACACAGAAATCACCGCATAATCAATGGGACATGAATACACCCCCACTCATCGCTGACAATGCCCACCTGCCCCGACCCGACTTTTCGGTCTGTGTTTTCTGTGGCTCACGCCTGGGCCACCACCACGAGTGGGCTGCCACTGCTGCAGACACCGGCAAGGCCATCGCAGACCGCGATTGGGGACTGGTCTTTGGTGCGGGGCGCTGGGGGCTGATGGGCACCCTGGCTCAGGCGGCCATTGAAGAAGGCGGCTGGGTCAGCGGCATCATTCCCAAGTACCTCACAGAGATGGAACCAGTCATCGCCGGCCTGGCCGATTTGCAGGTGGTGGAGACCATGGTCGAACGCAAGGTCCGCATGGTGGAGCAGTCAAGCGCCTTTTTGGTGCTACCGGGTGGCATTGGTACGTATGAGGAACTCTTTGAAGTCTGGACCGGCCGGCAGACCGGCAGCCATGACAAGCCCATTCTGATTGCCAACCTCAATGGCTTTTACGACAAGCTACTTGACTTCGTCAAAGATGGTTTGGAACACGGTTTCTTGACCGACCGGCACATGATCTCGGTCGAGGTCCACACCCGAATGGCCGACGTCTTTGCCTCTCTGGATGAACACGCGGCTGCACTACAGAACAACCAGCCCTAACCGGTGGTGGTCTTTTAGATGCCCAGACTGTCGTGCAGAGCCAGGTCGATCAGGTGGTCGGTCTGGGCCCACGCCATCAACTGAAAACCAAGACCCTGCGAAGCGGACTGCACCACCCTCAGCTGATTAATACCGGCATTGGGAATGCCCCAGCCACGGGGTGACGAGATGTCGATGCCCTGGGCGATCCGATAGACCATGTCCAGCACGCCACCATGGGTAAAGCAGATGACTCGGCTGGCACCAGCCGCCAAGGCCCGATGGGCCACCGCGTGAAGGCCCGCCTCGACTCGGTCGCGCAGCATGATCAGGCTCTCCCCTCCTGGTGGACAGAAGTCAGGCGTTCTGGCCTGCCAATGGGCGGCGGCCTGAGGATCAATACGCGCCATGTCATCAAAAGACTGGCCCTGCAGATCCCCAAAGTGTCGCTCGGCCAAGGCGGCTTCCAGCACCACCGGCAGAGACAAGACCTGAGCCAACGGCAGTGCCGTCTGCTGGGCACGGCCCAGGGGGCTGCTCACCACCTCATCAAAGTCGTGATTCGCCAGTGCCTGTGCCAGTCTCTTGGCCTGGGCCTGACCCAGAGCATTGAGAGGAACATCCAGCTGCCCCTGGATCCGGCGAACCGCATTCCAATCCGTCTCACCGTGCCGACACAGCCAGAGTTCTATTGTCTTGCTCACACCAGCCTCCCTAAGCCCAACGCATGGCAATGAGACTCGCCAAGGCCACCATCAGAAACCCGATCATGACATTGATGGTCAGGGGTTCGCCTAGAAACAGACTGCCCCACAGCACCCCGAAGGCGGGGATCATGAAGGTCACGGTCGTGGCCTTGGTCGGTCCCACCGCCTGAATCAAGCGAAAGAACAAGAGATAGGCAAAGGCAGAGCAGAGCAAGGCCACCGCAACAACCGCCAGACTGGCCTTCAGGGTGAATTGGGCCTCTGGGAGTTGCATGAGCCCAAAGGGTAACAAGGCTGCCGATGCAAAGGCCAGGCTGTAGAGTGCGCTCTGAAAAGACGAGATCCCATGCAACCAACGCCGCGTCAAAATGCCCGCTATCGCATAGCAGATCGTTGCGCCGACACAGGCCAAGGCCGACAACAGGAAACCCGTGGTCATGTCCACCGGGCTCCATCCCACCAGCACCACAATGCCCGTCATGGCCAAGGCCACTGAAAAGACCAGGGTCAGGCGAAGTGGCTCCCTCAAGATCACCACCGCCAGCAACCCAGCCCACATGGGGACCAACGCATTGAGAATTGCCATATAGCCCGCCAGCATCGACTGAGCGGCATAGCTATACAGGGCGAACGGAATGGCACTGTTGAGCAGCCCAATCACGGCAAAACGCTGCCAAGGCACTGGGACCTGCATCCGATGCAAGCGCCAGACCAATCCCACCAGCCCCAAGGCCATAAAAGCCAGCAACACCCGAAGCAAGGCCACCAGCCAGCTGCCAAGGTCTGGCACAGACAGCCTTAAAAACAGGAAAGAAGCACCCCAGATCGCCGAGAGCGACACAAACAGCATCGCTGTCTGAGCAGGAGTGATGGGCAAGGGACTACTGCTTGGAGAAATTGATCAGGTCGGTGCGCGTGTGACGCGCCACGTTTCGATCTTCGGCGTTGCGGGCCAGCGAGACCGACTTGTTGCCGATCGCTACCTCAAATACAGAGGGGTCGTGAACCACAATAAAGATGGGCAGCTGGTCGAACTTGACCGTCTGTCCCTGCGCCACGCCAAACTGGCGCACCTGATCGCTGGCGTCTCGGACCCAGATCCAACTTTTCTGTTTGGCTGTCAGGGTCATGGGCGTGTCGACGATGCTCTTGACACTGGCCTGCCCATCATCCGTCTTCTTTGGTTCTGGGGCCGGGGTTTGCGCCGGCTTGGTCTCGGGCGGCTTAACAGCCGCCGGCTTGACGACGTCTGGCTTCGCTGGGGCCGCAGCTGGCGCTGCAGCCGCCGGTGTCGAGGTCGTCGGATTGGCTGCAGGCGCCTGAGAGGATTCGGGCTTGGCCGAGTCGGCAGCAGGACCGGCAGACCCAGCGGGACCATCGGCCGGGGCGGCTGTTGGCGCGGTAGTGGTCGGCACGGACACAACCGGTGCAGGGGCATTCGACTCGGTCATCTGAAGTCCCACGGCCACGCCAACGCCCACCAGACCCATCAGGGCCAAGACGCCAACCAGCCGCGCCACTGTCTTGGTGCGAGGGATCTCGGATTCAGACAAGGTGGTGCGATCCTGGTCGATGGCACCAGTGTCATCAGCCCCATCCGCATCATGCACGACGGGCTGAATGGAAACCTGCTGGGGCATCGCTGGCCGAGCGTCTTCTTTTGTCGGGGCTGCCGGCTCCGACGGAACCACGACCGGCGTGACTGTTGGCTCTTGCGCGGACTCTTCCGGCTTGACCGCCTCGACCACCTCGACCACTGGCGGAGAGACCATCTTGGCAATAGCCGCCTCTGAGAAATTCAAAAGGCGGGCATAGCGCTTGAGCAGATCAATGAAGAACTTTTCGTTGTAAAAACTCTTGGGATTGCCCGACTCGATTCCCGCAATCTGCATGCGGGTCACCTTGAGTTCGCGCATGACCGCATCCACAGAAATATCCTGGGCCAGTCGCGCATCTTGTAATCTCTGGCCTGCGGCCTTTAGATGTGCATTGGATGGGTCAAGATATGGGCTGGGCATGTCTGGCATGTTAACGGATCACCCGCCTACTTTCATAGGAATACAACGAATGGAAACGCTGATTCGCTGGACCGGTTCGGACACCATGTCCTTTGTGGCAGAGACTGGATCAGGCCATGCCTTTGTGATGGATGGTGCTCCCGATGGGGGGGGCCGAAACCTGGGGCCTCGCCCTATGGAGGTGGTCCTGTCTGGCAGCGCCGCCTGCACCGCCTATGACGTGGTCCTGATTCTGCGCAAAAGTGGCATGGACATCCAGGGCTGCACCGTCAGCGCACAGGCCGAGCGCGCCGAGACAGACCCCAAGGTCTTCACCAAAATCGTGCTGACCTTCCGGATCAGTGGGCGCAACCTCAAGGCTAACCTGGTCGAGCGGGCGATCTCTCTCTCCCACGACAAGTACTGCTCGGCCACCAAGATGCTGGGCATGACCGCAGAGATCACCACCCATTACGAGCTCACCGAGTTGGCGTGATCGGGCGAAACCGACCTTCGTATCCATGAAAAAAGCCCGCTCAAGAGCGGGCTTTTTTGTGAGGACCTGATTCTACTTACTTGTAGATAAGCAGGTCAGCACGACGGTTCTCCGCATAAGCGGCTTCCGTCTTGCCAGTGTTGCGGGGCTTCTCTTCACCGTTGCTCACGGCCTCGATGCGCTTGCCGTCAGCGCCCAGGGCCTGCAGGCCAATGCTAACCGCCTCTGCACGGCGATTGCCCAGAGCCAAGTTGTACTCAACGGTGCCACGCTCGTCGGCATTGCCCTCGATGCGGACCTTGGCAGCCGTGTCGAGCGACAGGTAGTTGCCATAGGCAGAAATGGTGCCGTGGTACTGCTTCTTGATGTCGAATTTGTCGAAATCAAAGTAGACAGCCGACTCAACACCGGCCAGGCGCTTCTTGGCGAGTTCCAGCGCATCAGCGGCAGCCTTGGCCTTGGCCTTGGCAGCAGCGTCAGCAGAGGCTTTCGCCTTGTCGGCATCCGACATGGCGGTCTGTTGGGTTGCACAACCTGCGAGAGCGAGAGCAGCAAGTGCTGCGACGACGAGAGATTTCATTCAAAACTCCTTCCTGAGGGCATCCTGATATGTTCTTGTTTGAGATGCAAAAACATCAAAAATTGTTACAAGTCTAACTATACAACACCAACCCTTCGATTTGCCCCCCTTTGCGCACCAAAATAGTCCCCGTGCCCCCTAATAGAGCCCTATGAACGCCACTTCCTCAGAACCAAGACTCACCAGCCTGTCCCATGGTGGGGGGTGCGGCTGCAAAATCGCCCCCGGCCTGCTGTCTGAAATCCTGCAGACCACCATCGCCCTGCCAGTCCCCCCGGAGCTATTGGTGGGCATCGATACCGCAGACGATGCGGCCGTCTATCAACTGACGCCGGACCTGGCCCTGATCGCCACCACCGACTTTTTCATGCCGATCGTCGACGACCCGTTCGATTTCGGCCGCATTGCCGCTACCAATGCCATCTCGGATGTCTACGCCATGGGAGGCAAGCCCATCATGGCCCTGGCGATCGTGGGCATGCCCATCTCTGTGCTCTCCAAGGAGACCATCGGTGCCATCCTGTCTGGTGGGCAGTCGGTCTGCAAGGAGGCTGGCATCCCCATCGCAGGCGGTCACACGATTGACTCGGTGGAGCCCATCTACGGTCTGGTGGCCCTGGGCCTGGCCCATCCCGATCACATTCGGCGTAACGCTGCCGGCCGTGCCGGGGACGACATCATTCTGTCCAAGCCCTTGGGCGTGGGCGTGCTGTCGGCTGCCCTGAAAAAGGGGGTGCTGGACCAGATCGGCTATCAGACCATGATCAACCTGACCACCAAGCTCAACAAGCCCGGTGCCGTGTTGGCTCAACGCAACGGCGTCCATGCCATGACCGACGTCACGGGCTTTGGCCTAGCGGGTCATTTGCTGGAAGTGGCCAAGGGCAGCGGCCTGTCAGCCAAGTTGAATTGGTCCGCCATTCCCAGCGTCACGGGTGTGGAAGACCTGATCAACCAGGGCTGCCTGACTGGCGCCTCTGAGCGCAATTGGGCGGCCTATGGCCATGAGGTTGGTCTGACGGCAGACCTACCAGCAGCAGCCAAGACCCTGCTCACCGATCCGCAGACCAGCGGTGGTCTGCTGGTGACCTGCTCAAAAGAGCAGACCGCCGGAGTCCTGCGACTGCTCCATTCGGAGGGATTCGAGCAGGCCGCAGTCATCGGCGAGCTCGTCAAAGGAGGCGCAAAGCCCCTGGAGGTTGTGCTCTAAAAAAAAGCCCGCTTCGATTGAGGCGGGCTTTCAAAGGAGACTTCTGAACAAAAAGGGGTTAGCGAGCCTCAGCACCACCGGTGATGCGAACCGCGAGGGCCGCCTGAGGCTTGCCGCCATGGGCCAGGCCCTCAACAAAGGCGCTCATGGGTAGGCGAACCTGCGCAGTCGACACCACGGCACCAGTCTCGTAGTTCATGACGCGGGCGTTGACCATGACGTAGCGGCCAGCCAGGCTATAGGTTCCGGTGATGATGCCGGAGGCCTGGAACTGTTCCTTCAGACGACGATGCTCACGCGACAGGCCGAACTCACCGGCGCTGTTCACAGAGACCGCATTGGCCAGGCGAAGCTCGACCAGATCCCAGCCACGAACCTGCAGTTCATGAATCAGGTTCTCACTCAGCAGTTGGCCCAGGTGGGAGCTCTCTTGAAGACGATTCAGGTCAGAGAAGCTGGTCAGGATGAAGACCTGTCCTGCACGTCGGCCCATGTTCTGATTAAGCTGGCCCGCCAGTTCGGCGACAGCCTGTTGAAAGACCTCTGCCTCACTCAGCACAGGAGCTGGGCGAACAGGCATCGGAGCCGGCGCCGCTGCGGCAGGAGCAGGCGCGGGCTGCTGGGCCACGGCGGCACAGCCGGCGAGGTACAGCGACGAGAACACGAGTGCTAGTTTCTTCATAGGTCTTCTTCCTGAGCCCAAAAAATGATGTCGTGTCGTTTTTACGGCCCGACACAGCCCGAAGTTTAGGCGCAGCAACCACTTAATCATTTAGAAAACCGTTTCCGTAACCCTTTTCACGTGGTATACAGGAGTTGTGCTGCGCACAGAATGGCTTAAAAATTCGTAACACACTGATTAAAAATGACATTTACAAAGACTTCCCGCCCCGTCACCCGCCTGCTCAACCAGGCGGCCGCGCTGGGCATGGTCTTTGGCCTGACCGCCTGTGCAAGCCTGCAAGAGACCACCCAAGACTTCATCTCTCCCAAGCCAGCCTGTAAAAACAGCCTGGAGGCCAATCTGCAGTCTGTCAGCCTGCAGCCCATCCTGGACGGCATGACCCGTGAACTCATGGGCAATGCCTGTGGCATCGGTACACCCGGAGGTTTCGTGGTGACCGATCTGGTGAGCATGGCCGACCTCAAGCCCGGTGTCGCTGGCCTGGTCATGGGTGAAGTCACCCGCTCGTCCCTGACACGCCTCAATTGTCAGCGCGTCTTTCAGGTCGAGGCCACCAACCTGCTCACCCTGAATGACAAAGGCTTTATTGCCCTCTCCCGCTCGGCTACCGAAGTCCGCCCAGAGATCGGCCCTGTGCGCGAGGCGGTGGTGGGCTCCTATCACGCCTGGCCAGACAAAGTGCTGCTGGTTCTGCGCCGGATCAACACCCAGACTGGTGAGTTGACCCAGTCGGTCTCTCGTGAAATTTCCTTTGGCTGTAAGGCCCGCTAATTATGCTGCTCAGTAAAAAACTCAAAATTCTGGTGACCAATCAAAAGGGCGGGGTGGGCAAAAGCTCGCTGTCGGCCAACCTGGCCGCTTACTTCGCCATTGAAAAAGACCAGCAGACGGTCTTGGTCGACTTCGATCGCCAGGCCACCTCCTCGCAGTGGGTGGTCCATGCCAAGCCCCACCCCAAGCTGCGCGCCGAGAGCGTGAGCCAGGTCATCCATGGGGGCAATCGTCTGAGCCTGTTCACCGCCCGATCCACTATTCGAGACGCCGCATCCAAGGCAGACGTCCTGATTACCGACATCACCTGGTCACCAGTGATCGGTCCTGACATCCTGGATGTCTTTGATCTGGTCTTGATACCCACCTCGCTCTCAGAACTCGAGCTGCTCAGCACCATTGGGCTGTTGCGCGACCTCCGCATGGGCCTGACCAAGGCAGGAGCCCCCAAGCTGGTGCTCTGCCCCAACAAGGTTCACCCCTTCCAGCGCAAGTTCAATGCCATGGCAGCCCAGCGGTTCCCCGTGCCATTCTTATTGGCCCCACCGATTACCCAGTCCAAGGAATTCGAGGTCCATTACCAAAAGGACTTCATCATCCGAGCCGGAGAGCCAGAGGTACAGGGCAAGTTCCGCCAGTTCTGTCAGGCCATAGAACAGGCCGCCTCCTTCGTGCCCAACACGCTGTCGGCCAATGCCAGGCCAGCCAGTGCTCCGGCTACCGAGGCGATGCGCGTTCTGCACGAGCGCACCCAGAATGCGCCCGCCAACAGTCCGGTGGTGCAGCCGGCTGTGGAACAAATCCCCTCTATAATCAGGGCCAAGCCGGCAAGCTTCTAACCCAGAGGTGTTGCCTGACCACTGCTGATTAATCAGAGGATTCCCATGCTGAAAGCCCTGCTGTCCATGCTCTTTGGTGGCTCTAAGAAAAAGCCCCTGGACCCCGCTGAACAACAGAAACAAAAGGCCTACCAGCTGCGCACCGACCTTGAAAAAGGCATCAAGGCCAAGCTGATCGCCCAGAAAAAAGACGCCAAAGCCGCTGGCGAGATCGCCGAGCTGGTCGTTAATTACATCTTCGACTTCGGCGAGTTCGGCTTCGAAATGTCCACCGGCAAAGACATCAAAAAAGTGGTGGGGGCCGAACTGCTCAAGGTCTGCGAATACAAGCTGGTGGATCCCATCCAACTGTGCGTGGCCCTGACCCAACGGGCCTTGGCCAACAAAAAGACCGGAGAGGTCTTCGAGTCCCACCTGCGCGATCTTTGGATTCTCTGCCTGGTGCCGATTGGCCCCTTCACACCGCCAGACTCAGCCTTCCCAACGTCTCAGCAGCAACTGCTGGCCAAGCGCATCCGCGAGATCGCCATCACGCACAAGCAGGTTGAGAACTGCATCAAGGCCTGGCCTGGCCACATGCTGGTCCCCCATATGCAGAAGTGGCACGAGGCCACGCTGGCCGCCCAGGCCGAGGGTCACTGAGTTCCGCCTGAACACTGCCTGATCGCCGTCTGACTAAAGCCCGCCGCCACAGTGCCGCGGGCTTTTTTTCGGTATCTAAGCCTTGGGATAGACCCACAGAACAGACTCTCGCCAGTCTTGCACCGGCAGCGTCTGGCTCGGCTTGCGGCCAGGAATCTGGAAGCTGTTGGAAATCAAGCACGCACCCCGATCGGCCTGCTCGTCAAACTGACCGGCCAAGCGCGGCATCGGGTCCGGCGATAGAAAGCAGTAGACCAGATCAAAGCCTTTGAGGTCCAAATCCCAGATGCTCTGCCGCCGAATGGTCAGGTTCGGCAAACGCATGGCGCGCATACGCGCCACCCAATACGGCAGCCAGGCGGTCTCCACCCCAACGAATTGAGTCTCTGGCCTGTTTTTGGCCAGGCTCATCAGCAGTCCTCCCGTGGCGCAGCCCAGGTCCACAAAGGATCGGGTCTGCCGTTGGCCCATGACCTGCAAGAGCGTCTGGGCCACTTGGTCACTGGACAGGAAGAACGGGACCCGGTCTCTTAACACCGGAGAGAAAACAGCCAAGAGCAGCAGTGCCAGGGCCGGGTAGATCCACAGCGGCAGTTGCCACTGCAGGGCCAGCAGGGCCAGCCAAGGCATGGCCAGGTGAAAGACCGTCCACCAGAGTTCCCGGGTTCGCCAGTGAGACAGCCCTGCTGTCACCAGGCCATGGATCACCAACCAAAACAGCAGTGGCATTTGGCCAGCCCAGTTGGTCTGCGCCAAGAGTCCCAGCCAGAGCATGGCCACCCCGACCTGCAAAGCCATGGCCAGCAGCAGTCGCTGCCAGCCCTGCGGTCTGACATTAGCCGGCTGCGTTTTCAAGCTCTTGCAGGCTTGGCAGGGTATCGATCTCAGGCAGGTCATCGCGCGTCTTGGTGCCCTGCTTGAGCTCATAGGCCCAGGCCAAGACCTTGGCCACGGCCTCAAACAACTTCTCTGGAATGGGTTCGCCAATCTCCAGGCGTGCATGCAGCAGTCGAGCCAGTGGCGGGATGCGGGCAATGGGCACCGTATGCTCTTTGGCAATCTCTTGAATCCGCAAGGCCGTGGCGTCCAATCCTTTGGCCACCACGATTGGTGCTCTCATGGACTTCTCGTCGTACCGCAGCGCCACCGAATAGTGGTCTGGGTTGACCACCACCACATCGGCTCTCTCCACCGCAGACATCATTCGGCTGGTGGCCATCTGACGCTGCTTCTGACGAATCTTGGCGCGGACCTCAGGCGAGCCCTCGGTCTCTTTCATTTCCTGTTTGACTTCTTCGGGGGACATGCGCAGCTGGCGGACGTAGTTGTAGCGCTGAAACAAGGCATCGATCACACCAATGAGCACCAAGGGAAAGAGCATCAGAATGGCGCCATTGAAAATAAAGCTGCCCGTGTTCTGCAGGGCGGACTCAAAGTCCTCATTGACCAAGGCCGATACGCCACCCAGCAAGACCCACAGATAGCCCAGCCCAATGCCCAAAACAAAGAAGGCCTTGGCCACCGTCTTGAGCAGCTCTACCAAGGTAGGCAGCGAAAGCAGCCTCTGAATGCCCTTGATGGGGTCCAGGCGATCACCACGAAATTTCAGAACAAAGACCGGCCGAAAGCCTGACAGGCCCAGTGGTGCCACGATCGAGACCACAATGGCCAGCAGTGCAAAAACACCCAGTAGAGCAGCCAGCGACAAGACGGGGCCAGCAAACCACACGGCCAACTGATCAGCCCAGCGATCGGGATTCGAGAAGGTCAGGCCCTCTTTGACCATCACGACCAGTTGCGTCATGAGCGTAGGACCGGCGACAAAAATGAAGAGCAGAAAGACGGTGATGAGACCGAGAGTAGTCAGGTCTCTGGATTGGGCAAACTGGCCATCCTCACGGGCTTTTTGTAATCGCCGTTCGGTAGGCTCTAACTGTTTGTCCTCTTGCGAGGTCTCTTCTGCCATGGCGGCAGTTTAGCTTAGGCCTGTGGGTTTGACTTGAGCTGTTCGAACAGGTTTTCAGCCTGAACGCGCTCGATGGCATCCATCAGTTTCCAGACCCGGTCGGTGGATTCAATGGCAATCGGATTTCCAAACTTGCGCGACATGCGGTACCAGGCCCATGCACGAGGAAGGTCTCGCTGCACGCCAGCCCCTCGCTCATAAAGGCCTGCTAGGCGAAAGGCGGCAATCGGGTCCTCCAACGCGGCTGCACGTCGGTACCAGGTAAAGGACAGCAGATAGTTACGTTCAACATTGGCACCGGATTCAAAACGACCACCGATCTCGACCATGGCCGCCACATTGCCATTGTTGGCCGCTGCCAACATCCAGTACCCACCGCGTGCGGGATCAACCCGCGTGCCAATGCCCTGTAAGTACATGAGGGCGACTTCGTATTGAGCCTTGGCGTCTCCGCCTTCGGCTAGCTTTTCCAGGATCTGCAGGGCCTCGGTGAACCGGCCCACCTCGTAGGCTCGCCGGGCCTGATGATAGTCAGAGCAGCCAACCAGCCCAAGACCCAAGACAGCAGCACCAGTCATCACAGCGAGTCGACCAGCAAATCCTCGTCGCGAGGAATCGATCGACTGCGAGCGATGGATGGCGGTCGTTGGGCACATGGACATCAGGTTACAGGGCTCTGGTGTTGGGTGTGGGTGGTTGCAAGGCGGGGGCGGCACCCGGGCCAGCCGCCGGAGCAACGCCAGGTGTAGCGCCCGGTGTCATGCCGGCTGCCGCTGGCGCAGCAGGCACTCCAGGCTGAGCAGCTGCGGCGGAAGGATTCGCTCCAGCCTGGGGCCCGGCAGCGAGGTCCGCTGCGGGCACCGGCTCTTTGTAGCTCGCGCCCAGATCACCGCCCACCGCCCTGGCCAAGGCACCCAGGTAACGGCGGCCCAGGTCGGGGTAGTGAGGGGCTGCAGGCAAATACCCTTTGGAACGAATACAGGCCGAGGGATTGGCATTGCCCTCACAAGATGCAATGGCCCCTAAGCGCCCCACCTCGAACTGCTCTCCCAAGAAAAACAAAAAGACAAAGAACGCGGCTGGAAAGATGCCAAAGAAAAGGGTCTTTTTTAGGATGAATTTCAGTTTGTCTAGCATGGTGATGTCCTAGAAATCAGAGTGTTGACTAGTGAGGGGCTGCTTTAGCGGGTGAGGCCGGCTTGCGAACCACACCCGAGGATTCGATCTGACGCCATGGGTTATCGGGCCGCACATTGAGCAGGCGAGCGTGAATATCAAGAACGTAAGGGTGTTGTGGGTGACCGGTTTTCAGCATGCCTGCGTATGCCTTCAGGGCGAAGTCCTTCAGCCCGAGGTCGGCAAATCGACTGGCGGCGCAGTAATAGGCATTAAAAGCGGCGTCGCGATTGTTGACGCCTGGCTGGGCCACCATGTTCAGGTCGGCGTACAACATGCAGCTCCAGGGGTGCAGATCAATAGCTCCGGCCACCAGCATGTTCTTGGCGAAGTCACGTTCTTTCACCGCACGCTCGTAGGCCAGGCCGGCCGACCGTTTGTAGGCGGGATCCTGAAAGCCCGTGTAGATGTCGCCCTCTTCGTTAAAGCGGGCCGATTCCTCTGCCGCCACCTTGGCCCGAAAGTAAGCCGCGTCTCGATTGCCACCAGCGGCCAAGGACTCCAATTCCTTTTTGAGCAGCAGCGCCTGCTCCAGGGGCCGCAGCATGTCTGACTCGTCACTGGGACAGTCTTTTTTGCGGATGCACTCTGACGCGTCAAGCGCCTGGGCCTGCAGGGCCCGTATCTGGTTGTACTTGGCCTCGGCCGCTTGGTAGCTGACGGTGTACTGATAGGTCGGAGGTGCCGGCTTTGCCACTGGTGTCGCGTGTGCCGAATGTGCGGGGGTCGATGCCGGGGCTGGTGCGGCGGCATGAGCACTGGTCGCCAACCAGGCTGGCCCAACATAAAGCGCCAGGCCCGTGATCACGAGCCCAGCGCAGCGAGCATGCCAAGCCGAAGACATTTATCGATTCCCGCTACCGGATGGCGGCCCCGAGCTGGGCCCAAGGCTGGGTCGCGAGGGCAGGACCAGGATGGGCACCCGACCAGAGGCGGTGGGCTCACCGGCTGGCACAGCCACCGAGCCCTGCGGGGCAGTGGCGGCTGGCTGATTCTGGCCAGGGCCTGGCGGCGCATTGCGGCGATCCAAGCCACCCTTGGTGGCACCGGTGTCTTGATCCAGGACTGTGATCGAAATGCGTCGATTCAAGGGATCGTTGGGATTGTCTGGGTTGAGCCGAATGGTGTCAGCAAAACCCACCACCTGGCTCACGCGCTGCTCCGGCAGTCCACCAGCGATCAGTTCACGACGAGCCGCGTTGGCCCGGTCGGTCGACAACTCCCAGTTGGAATAGCCTGCCTGCCCATTGTTGTATTTCAGGCTGTCGGTATGCCCCTCAATGCGAACACCATTGGGCATGTCTTTCAGAACGCCGCCAATGGCCCGCAGCAGTCTGCTGGCAAAGCCCGCCATGTCCGCACCACCGACACCAAACATCGCCCGATTCTTCTCATCCACAATCTGGATGCGCAGGCCAGACGCGTTGATGTCCATGAAGACCTGGTTTTTGATCTTGGCAAGCTCTGGGTCCGACTTGATCTGCTGCTCGATGCCCTCTTTGGCATCGACCATCTTGCGAACGTTCTTGCGAGCACGCTCATCAAACTCAACCGCCTCGCTCACCCGACGCTGCTCGGTATCGGCATCGGCCCGGGCCTCTACACCATCGGTTCTAAAGATCTGCGGGCCGCCACCCTTGATGATGCTGTTGGTATCGCCCGAACCCTGCCCGCCCTCTAGCGTTAGTCGAAGCGGGTTTTGGAAGTAGGCCGAGATACCGGCCAGATCGCCAGAGGTGGTCGAGCCCAACACCCACATCAGCAGGAAGAAGGCCATCATCGCCGTCACGAAGTCGGCGTAGGCAATCTTCCAGACGCCGCCGCCGTGGCCACCGACGACCTTCTTGACGCGTTTGACGACTATTGGCTCTTGGTTGTCCGCCATGGGGTTCTCTTATCGCTCTATCAGTTCTTGCTCGGGGCCTACTTGCCCTTGACGTTCTTGGTCTCTTCGTCGAGCTCTTTGAAGCTGGGACGCATGTCAGAGAAGAGCACCTTGCGACCAAACTCCACTGCGCCCTGGGGTGGGAAGCCGTTCAGGCTGGCTAACAGAATGGCCTTGACCGCCAGGAAGGGCTTACCCTCGACCTCTTCGTTTTGCAGCAGTGCAATCGAAATCGGGGAAGTAATCGAATACGACAGCAGAATACCCAAGAAGGTACCCACCAGCGCCGCACCAATCATCTTGCCCAGCTCAGCCGGTGGCAGGCCGATCGATCCCATCACGTTCACCACGCCCATCACCGCCGCCACGATACCGAAGGCGGGGAAGGCGTCGGCCAGCTTGCCGATGATATCAACCGGTACGTGGGCCTCTTGGTGATGGACCTCGAGTTCCTGCTCCATGAGGGCTTCGATCTGAACGTTGTTCAGGGCACCGGCCAGCATCATGCGCAGGTAGTCGCAGATGAACTCCACCAGATGGTGATCGCCTTTGATAGAGGGATATTTCTCGAACAGGGCGCTGGCCTCTGGCTCCTCAATATCAGCTTCCAGAGACATCAGGCCATCTCGACGGATCTTCTGAAGAATCTCAAACATCAGACAGAGTAAGTCCAGGCACTTGCGCTTGTTGGACGTAGGAGACTTAAAGGCCCGGGGCAGAGCTGCCATGGTGGCCTTCAGGTTACGGGGCGAGTTACTGGCAATCAGGTAGCCAATGCCCAAACCACCAATCGACAGCACCTCGGTCGGCTGCCAGAGCACCACAATGTTTCCGCCGTGCAGCGCATAGCCCAAGACTGCACAGCCAATGCCCAAGACCATTCCAATAAACCACGTCATGATCGAAATCCCTTCAAGTAAATGAGTTGGCTATGCATGATTACATCAGCCTTTGAAATAAATTTGACGACTCCAGGCGAGCAAAAATCGAGCGAGCCGCCTCGAGCAGGGTCTGGGTCCTGACCAGGCCGGCTGATGCCTCGGCAATGTCAGTATCTAAGAGACGTGACCGATAAGCCTCCAATTCTGTCGCCTTTGTCTCAACAGCTGCTCTTGCAGCATCGATTTGAGCCCCTAGAAAACCTGAACGACTCTGAGAATTCTGAAGCTGCTGGGTGGCCGAATCTAATCCATTCATCAAAGCACCGAAATTCCCAGCCAGAGAGCCCTCTCCAGACGCGGACTCAAGAGCCTCAACAATAGCAAGAGCTGTCGCTAGAACGTCCTTTGAGGAGGCACTCCCATTGCCCAGCGCATTTCGGAAGCTTATGCCCTCATCAATCCACACATCAGGTTCAATTTCAATTTGTTTCAGCGAACTAAAAACCGAGAACCCAACGGTATCAGATGAGGTGAGCCCAGAGACATTCCCCTCGATCTCAAGTTGGAGATCATAAAAATACGGAATTGAGCGAGTGTCATCCCCAAAATCGAGCGTAGACACATTCAGAGTGCTGTCATACGAAATGTCACCCGCCGCCGAGGTGATCGTCTTGATTGCAATGCCATCCTTCGACAAAGCAGCTCCGGTGACCGCCCCCCCCACTATGGTTAACTCAACCTCATACTCACCGCCGGCATGTATCTTAGAGGCTTGACTCACCCGCGGCACAACCGGATTAGCAGTGAAAGACAACGCCGTGCCCGCTGTGGGAGTTCCCGTCAGCGTAATATCCAAATTAAAAAAAGTTTCGTCACGCTGCGGGAAGCTGAGAACACCGCCAGAAACGCTCCCCTCATAAAATGTTGAGGACGTTCCATCGGGCCCGAGCCCATCAACTTGGAGCAGTGCCGCAGTAGCAGATTGAAAATCGATCGCATAAGAGCGTCCAATTTCGAATACCGCACTGTCTGCTATCGCAGCTGCCGTAACAGCGGAAGCGCCCCCATTCACAATTTGAACCTGCGGCTGACTTAGTCGTGCAGGCGTACGAGTGGACAACAAAATCGGATCGTCACTGGCGTTGGCCGCAACAGCTTGCTGTCGTAGAGCCTCATACTCGACCCGGGCTTTCTGGGCCAACGAGGAAAAAGCCTGCTGACCATAACTTCCATTCCGGGCCTGTATAGCCGCTTCTTTAATCAAATTCATACTATTGATCATCGCGCCCAACTGAGTATCAGCTGCCGACATTCGTCCCGCCACAAAATCTTGATTAGCCTTTAGCATTTTGAATTTGGACTGATCAAATCCAATCTCTACTCCGCGGGCTAAAGCAACCATCCCCTGTGACGCGGAGTCATACCGACGACCGCTCGAGATCTGCTGCTGCCACCTCAAAGCCTCCGCCGACTGGTTTTGAATGGCTTGAATGCTCTCGTTTAGAAGTTGCTTGCTACTTATCCGCATATCAACTTACCTATCGAGAGACCATGTTGAGAAGGAGTTGAAACATCTCGTTACCCGTCTGGATGATTTTGCTCGAGGCCGCATAGAGTTGCTGGTACTTCACCATGTTCGCAGCCTCCTCATCCAAATTCACTCCAGATATCTCCTCTCGGCGCTTATTCAGGATTTCCAAGACCGACTTATCAGCACTACGGTTGTTTGTCCAAGTTGCAATTTGCGCACCAGCCGTGGCAATCAGATCAGCGACGGGATCAGAAAAAATACCTCGCAAGGATTCGATCTGATAGACGTCATCTGAGGTGATGAGCCAATCATCGACGTTCTCAGGAGCCACCGCCTTGAAATTTGCCGCCCTCAACTCCACCAATTCGACCGTATAGCTCGGATCATCAGGGTTCAGCAAATCACGAATATCGTAAATTTGAGAAGCACTCGACACACCAGGAATTGATGTCAGGTAGGTATCGGTCGCAGGGTTGGATTTGAGCGTTCCATCTGACACCTCAAAACCGAAAATGGGATTAGGACTAATGCCATTAACCGTCTTCAGCAACCCGATCGCAATCGCATCAAGACGACGGTTCAAGTCTGGCAAAAAATTCCGAACAATCTCGACATATGCGCCGGCTTCTCCGGACTTAAACATGTCAGTTGCCACAGTCTGAGTGGTCTGGTTATAGAGACGATTTGCTGCATTTGCCGCATTGATCGAGGCCTGGGTGTAACTAGTGAAGGTGATCTTTAAATTGTCGATATTGCCTTCGGTGTCCACCACATTGAACTTATTGGCAATGCCGCCTTCGACCAGGGGAATGCCGTTCATGTAATGGGTGGCGGTCT
>VFQS010000066.1_pt1 | contig 155316 bp, 167 predicted proteins | sample 3512361 | NCBI WGS metagenome assembly VFQS01 (sample SAMN10412375, study PRJNA504923) | tailings metagenome | isolation source: Relicate 1 Philex TSF3 active mining | place: Philippines | reverse complement strand
TACCACCACCGCCACCTGCGTATGTTACACTTGTGCCAGTTATAGAAGAGGCTGTTCCATTACCACCAACGTTAACAGCAGTACTTCCATCTGCATTACCACCTGCAGCACTTGCACCGCCGCCACCACCACCAGAGTATAACGAACTGCTGTTACCTGATCCACCGCTGTTACCTTGAGATGGTGATACTGCTGGAGTATTTCCTGCACCACCAGGACCATTATTTCCTGCTCCACCGCCTGCACCACCACCACCAGAACCGCCAGCAGACCCACTCCATGGAGATACTGTATCGTTACCTTTTCCGCCACCAGTAGCAGTAATGGTACTAAACGTAGAGTCTCCACCATTAGTAGAAGATGGATTTCCACCAGTTCCACCAGCACCAACAGTAATTGTGTAAGTTTGTCCAGCAGTTACTGATAATCCAGTGCCTGTTCTAAACCCACCAGCACCAGCACCACCACCACCATATCCTCTACCACCACCGCCACCGCCAGCAACGACTAGATAATCTACCTCAGTAATACCTTCTGGGCATTTCCATTCGGTTGTTGATGCGAATATTTGAGCGCTTGTTATTGGAAGTTGGTATCTAAGAATTACAATACCAGAACCACCAGCAGAACCTGAATATTCTCCAGGATTAAATCCTGCTGATGTTCCGCGTCTACCGCCTGCACCACCGTTTCCAGTATTTGCAGGACCAGCAGGTAAGCCTGAGTTGCCAGCACCACCAGCACCTCTTGTAACTGAACTTCCAGTAATTGTAGATGCAGCACCTGGTCCTGCTGTGCTTGGTGATCCGCCAACACCACCAGCACCACCACCTCCACCGCCAGTTCCAAATGCTTGTGGGGTAGAGGCTGTTCCAGTGCCACCACCAAATCCTTCAGCAGGTGTAAAACCACCAAGATTTCCTGTGCCGCCAGCACCACCTGCTGGACCACCACCACCAGAACCACCTGCTAATCCACCACCACCGCCTCCACCACTTGATGTAATGGTCGATAAAACAGAAACAGATCCATTAGATCCTGCTGCAGGATTTGCTGCACCAGCGCCACCTGCGCCAACTGTCACTGTATAAGTGTTTCCAGCAACAACTGCTAATCCTGATCCAATTCTATATCCACCTGCTCCGCCACCACCATTACCAGCTTGAGAATAACCAGCGCCACCGCCACCACCGCCAGCGAGTACCAAATATTCAACTTCTGATACTCCTGTTGGACATGTCCATGTTCCAGTAGATGTGAAAATAACAACAACAGTTTTTGTAAAGTCCCAACTTGGATTTACAACACGACGAGTGAGTGCTGAACTAATCGTTGGATTTAATCCACGATTTGCGATAGAAATAAATGATCCAGTCTTGAAGCCCATATTAACTTATTTCTGTTCCGAAAACACTAAAAGATAAATTTGAATTCGCAGAATATACTGAGATAATATCCGTATTTCCTAGAGTAACACCAAGAGATAACGCAACTGTATCTAATGCTGCGATTGGAGCATCAAATGCAATATAATGTTGGTTTGCTAACGCTGCACCTGCAGGTTGAGCAGCAACTCTATATGTGCAATTAGCACTATTGTTTCTATTTACAACAACAATAGAAGAGATAACAGCCTGTGTTGCTGCAGGAACAGTATAAACATTGTGTGTTGTATTTGCTGTTGCTGCAACTTGTCCTAAAATTTTATATGTTTCTGGCATTTTATAATCCTGACATTAAAAATGATTTACTAAATCCACCTGATGCTGAATTGGCTGCAGCAAGAGCAGTATTCGCTTGACTATAAGCTGAGTTTGCTTGAGTGTATGCTGCATTTGATTTATCATTAACAGAAGCAGCTAATTGATTAGCAGTAACTGTTCCCGATTCAATAAATGTTCCATTTAATTTGCGTGTCATTATCGATCCCTAAATGCAGCAGTTGGTGCGGTGAAGTTAGATGTGTAGCGAGCATAACCTCTGGTGATGCGAAGATCGTCGATGTAACCTGTGTAAAAAGCAGAATCTTGCGCATTCCAACCTACAGCAAGTCTTTGACCTGAACTTAAACTTTGCGTCACAGTTTGATTTGAACCAACTTGAGTTCCATCTACAAATGCTCTCAAAGTTCCACTTGCTCTTGTGAAAGCAACATGGTGCCATGCGTTATCGTTGTAATTTGTTGTCGTAAATGTTATATCAACGAATGTGCTGCCTGTAGTATAATTAAAGTAAATTCCATTATTTGAATTAAATCTGTTGCTTGCTCGCCAAATTCCTGCGGTTGAGTTTCCAGCAATAGTTTGGGTTCCAACCACAGTAACATATGTGCCTGCTGGGCTTGCTCGCATCCAAAACTCTACTGTGAAATCTCCAGTTCCAAAATCACCAAATGTATTATATGGCGCTATCAGATAATCGCCAGTACCATCTAGATAAATTGATCCAGTTCCGTACTTGTACTCCGCTGTGCTGACTTTTGCATCACCCACTGTTTCTAAAACATTTTTTGCTGTTTGATCGAAAATGCCAGCATTGGTGAAGTTTAACAATAAAGAAGTATTTGCAACATTTGTTGGTGGAGATGTTGGTGGTGAAGTGTTGGCAGTATAAACTGCATCGCCAGGTAATAGATTGATTGCCATTTTAACCTACATTAAAACTTAAACTAATTCTTTCTGTTTTAGTTGGTAGAGTTCGATGGAGCATATGACTCATAAAGACCATTCCTCTACCCATATTGCTATTTATTTCTACGTTATGACAGTTATTTAAATTATATTCTGTGTAATTCGGAAGTTTTGGTTGCATAAAATGCCATGGTGCTTGAAAAACAAAATCCTTTTCTTCTGAACTTTGCAGCCAAAATACTCCAGAAATCATAGAATCATGGTGATTATGTAAATCTTGATAACCACCTTCTTCGTACAGATTTAACCAACTATCTAAAATACTTAATTTAGAACAATCGATTTTCATTTGTTCGCAATACACATAAACAAGATTACCAAGAAATTGCTTAATACCTGAAAATTCTGATAATTCTAAAATATTACTTTTAGTTCGAACAGTGCTTATACATTTACTATGGAACGGTGTATCTGCATTTTTTAATAATATTTCTTTAGAAATAGAAATTAAATGTTCTGTGATTAAATTCTTTTCTTCTTTAAACATAACATTACAAGGAAAAAGCATCAACATATTAAAATCACTCATATCAAAGTCCTGTAATAATAATCGCTCCATTACTTCCTGATGCAGTACCAAGACCACCATTACCAAACGTAGAAACGAAGTTTGGTGATGTGTTTGGACTCCATCGATAATTCGCTTGTTGCGTATTTCCGCTCGTGACAACGTTAGTATTTATGTACCCCGAACCGCCGCCTCCACCGAAGCCGCCAGCATCACCACCACCTTCACCGCCACCCCAGTAACCACCACCGCCACCACCAGATCCCTGATCCCCACCGTTGTATGTACCAATACCACCATTGCCGAATCCAACACCACCAGCAGCTGCTGGAGAACCTGTTGCGCCACCACCACCATTTCTTCCTGATCCAGAAGCACCAGTACGGCGACCACCATTACCACCCGCTCCAGCAGCGGATTGTGTTCCACCATAACCACCTGCTCCCACACTGAGAGCGTTTTGGCCAGTTGTACCACCTCCACCACCACCGCCTCTAGCCTCTGCTGGACCACCACCTGCAGAACCGCCGCCACCACCAGCGACAATAATTGCAGTTGAATTTGATTTAAATTCGATACCAGAGCCAGCACCACCACCAGATGCTGCACGACCAGAAGGAGTGCTGGCGCCAGCAGAGCCAACAACTACATTATACTGAACTCCACTCTTAAAGGCAATTATTCCTGTTGAGTATCCGCCACCACCACCAGTTCCACTACCATATCCACCACCACCCGCGCCCCAAACTTGAACATTGGCGTTGAAGTCGCCAAGAGGAGTGATTGTATACGCACCGTTTGTTGTAAGATTAAACGTTGAGCCTGTTGTAAGAGCGATATTGCTTTGACCGTTTACAGCAGGAGAAATCGAGAATGTGAATAAAATTCCAGTATAAGAGAATGCTCTTTCTGAATTTTGATTTTCTTGGTCAGTTGCGACAACAGAGAAATTGTAAGTTGTCTCTGCTCCTGGTGGAGAAGTTAATGTTCCACTGATTAATCCATTAGAAGCAAGACTTGTTCCTGCTGGTAATGAACTTCCATTAGCCAGAGTATATGTGATTGTTGAGTCGGATATCGCTTCAAGTTGTTTGCTCATTCCAGCACTAACGACAAATTGACCTAATGATGATGAAGTTACCCATGCTGGATCGCCAGATACTTGAAATCTTGGGAATGTTCCAACACCACCATCAGAATTCACAACATATAATTGATAAAGACCCTGACTCAATGCAGGAGTTGTAAACGAGAGCGAGTTTGCATTTGCTCTAGAAACTGTTGGTGCTTCTGTTCCGCCAGAAATGGAGCCAATGAAAACTTTGACATTTGGATTAAATCCAGTACCTGAGACGGTAATCGTTTGACCACCAATTGTGTTGGCTGCAGTGTCATCTCCAGGATAAGAAATAGAAATAATTTTCGGTCCACCGCCAGCTTGAATGACAGCACTTACATCATTTGAGAGTTTTACAACATTGATTGTTCCAGGAACGATTGCTGTTCCTAATAATTTACCAGCCATTTTATGTTATTAGATATCTTACAATTACAATACCAGAACCGCCAGCACCACCACTGCCTTCTGTGTTGGTTGGATTTGAATATCCACCGCCACCGCCACCACCACCAGTATTCGTGATTCCAGCACTTCCACCTTGTGTTGTAATTGCATATGGAGAAGATCCACTACCAGTTCCGCCAGTTCCACCAACACTTGATCCACCGACAGCACCATTACCACCACTTGGAATGCGAGCACCGCCACCACCACCGCCTGCATAATATGCAAGTGTTCCGCTGATACTTGATGCAATACCTGCGCCACCAGCACCGCAAGTTCCACTTGTTGAAGGTGTTCCAGCAGCGCCAGCACCACCACCACCTGCACCTGAGTTTGAATTTGAACCAGATGATCCACCAGCATTATTTCCTGGTCCTGCTGCTACAGCAGAACCGCCACCTGCACCCTGACCGCCACCATGACCACCGCCAGTGCCTGAGCCACTAAGATTGTAACCACCACCTCCACCACCACCAGCAGCAGTTATCGAAACTCCTGTTGCTGTGATGCTTGAGCTGTTACCAGAAACACCACCAGGATATGATCCGTTTTGACCGTCATATCCACCTGCGCCACCAGCACCAACCGTGATTGTATATGCTTGGACTGCAGCGGCTGTGATGTTTCCTGTTCGAACATTACCACCACCACCACCACCGCCGATAGTTTCACCACCGCCGCCACCGCCACCAACAACGAGATATTCTACATCGAGATTGTTTGGATTTGCAGAAATTGTAAATGTTCCAGAACTAGTGAAAGTGTGAATTTTATAATTACCAGAATAGGATATCGTTCCGCCAGTTGCAACAAGTGATGGATTAATTACACTTAGACTAAATGTTCTTTCAGCATACTGTAATTCTGGGTCTGGTCCTGCTTTTACAGTAAAACTATAAGTTGTAGAAACATTTGGAGGATTTGTAATGTTTCCGCTAATCACACCATTTGACGCCAAATTTAGACCTGGAGGTAATGATCCAGAAACAAGAGTATAATTTAGATTACTAACAATAGTATCATTTTTTGGATACTTGATGTAAACAATTCCTGATCCACCAGCACCACCAGTTCCTTGGTGATTTCCACCACCACCACCACCGCCAGTATTGTTTGCGCCAGCACCACCGACCGTAGCGCCACCAGCAGATCCACCATTTGATCCATTTGCAATACCACCAAGACCACCGATACCTGCAGGTGCACCCCAGCTGCTTCCACCACCACCACCGCCATAACCACCTTTACCAGCAGTTCCAGCAGTATGATTGCCGCCGCCTCCACCGCCAGCATAGTAATATGCTGTTCCAGAAATATTTGAAGAATATCCATCACCACCATGACCAGCTCGAGTGCCGCTTACAGCATCAATTGTACCATTAGCCATTCCAGCTAATGATGTGTTTCCACCTGCGCCACCACCACCACCTGCATAGTATTGATCAGAAACCTGAGTTTCTGGTGAATTACCACCGCGAGTTCCTCGCTGCCATGACGGAATACCGATTGCATTTGCACCCAGTGATTGCGGTGCACCAGAGTATCGATATCTTGCAGCAGAACCGCCACCACTGCCACCGATTGCAGCATTGCCACCAACGTATGGTGGATCAGTTCTGTGACCTGAACCACCACCGCCACCACCAACAGCAATGATTGTATTCCCAAAAGAAGTGTTTCCACCATTTGCACCAGCTGGTGGTGTTGCAGCATATCCAGTACCACCAGCACCACCCGCACCGATAGTAATCGTATAGTTTGTTGCAGTAACAGTAGTAGTATTTGCAAGAACACCACCGCCGCCACCGCCACCGCCCATGTCGTTACCGCCGCCACCACCAGCAGCAACAAGAAGATATTCTATTGTTCCACCACCAAAAGAAACATTAAACGAACTTGTAGAAGTGAACGTGTGAATAGTATAGTTGTTGATATTTGCAACTGTTCCGCCAGTTGCATAAATTGGGGTTATATCTCCAGGGTTATACGCAAACAATGGCGGAAGAGAAACATCAGTATTTGGAGAAACAGTTCCAAGATCAGAGCCAGTCAACCAAGTTGGTGTTCCTGATATTGTGATTCCTGGAAAATATACGGCTGAACCACCGTCTGTATTTACGACATAAAATGGAACTGTCGTCCCTTGAGTATTTGCAGGAACAACAAAAGAAAGAGAATTAGAATTTGCGCGTGTGACTGTTGGAGATACAACGCCATTGACATACACAGCAACACCAGGATTAAATCCTGTACCTGTTACAGTAACAACTGAGTTGCCAGTGTTTTCTGCTGCAAGTGCGCTATTTTCATATGCAACAGATAATACTTTTGGACCACCACCTTGCGCAATAACATCAGAAACATCTGATGCTAATTGTGTTGTAGTGATACTTCCATCAACGATTGCGCTTCCAGATAATTTGCCAGCCATATGATTTCATTAACTCCAATACTCTGTCAAGACACCTGCGCCACCGCCACCGCCACCACCGCCACCAGATCCTGGAATAGATTCATCGATAACATTCACTGGCTTAATTTTTGTTTCAATCACAACTGCAGTTCTTCTTGTAGGAACCGCCAATTTAGATGCGATTCCTTGCATCTTAACTGTTTTTGTTTCGTCTAATTTGTCAATAGAAACTTTTATTAAATTATCACCATCAGCAGTATATGTTGATTGATATGATTTATTTTTAATATCTTTAACGTAAACATAACTTTCTGTGATTTTGACAGGTTTTCTGTCAGCTGAAACATTTACATCATTAATATCAACTAAGATACTATCGTTTCTATATGGAATTCGATATCCATAAATTTTAGATTCTTGCTCAACTACAACAGTAACAACATTCATTGTGACTTGTCCAGTATTTACAGGAACAGATGCCACAATTCTTGGATTCATTGTGACTGTTTTTGTATCATCTTCTATTACTTGTACAAACTTTTCTGTTATATTAAATGTTTTATATGTCACACTGCTATTTTGATATGGTAATGCGCTGTCAACATAAATCGATGCATTAGTTGTAGAACCAAAATTGCTTGGGATAGCAGAAGATACTGGAACAAGAACATTATATTGCTGAGTTCCGTTTCTAACTTTTACATTACCAGGAGATAAAGTTGACTTGACGTCAATCGAAATCACCGAACCTAACTTAATTACATTATTAGATGCAAGAACAGTTAGGTTCGGTTGATACGAGTTGAAACGTGTGTCAACTAATGCCATTAGATATCGACGCTGGCGATAATGTTATTCAATCCACCACCAGAAATAGTCACAGACACTGTCGTATTTGCTGAGTTGCTTGTTGTGATAGTTGTATTCTTGCTATTACTTGATGTAAAGATCATACCATTACCATCAACTGATAGAGAAACATTTGCAACAACACGAGCACCTTCGCTATTATATGCGTTTACAATAGCTGTTGTTGATATATCAGTTCCAGTGTATGTATAATTAGAATTTGCCATCACAATACTAATTGTGATTGGTAGTGATGGTGTTATGACATGTACTGTATGATATCCTTTCTCACGACTTGCACCCCAGAGACGATTGCTTTGATCTAGACCAATCATTCTAAACTCTGTTGGATATGTTCCAGTTAGAACCCAGCCATCATTTGCATTGAATGTGAAGAAGCGTAGAGCATTTACAACTGGAACAGCCATTTGTGTTCCAGCTTCATTCATTGGCATCAATCCTCTTGGAATGTTACTAGTGCTTGAGAACGTCACTTTACTGTGGAAAGTTAGAACATCATCGCCAGTTCCTGAACCAATAGAGTATGTCATCATGGTTCTTTTTGCAGCGCTACTCCAACGACTTGGACCACTACCGAATGCTGCAGAACGATCGACAAGCCAGAATGTGATATAGTTTGTTCCATTAACACTAAATTGCCATGGCTGCATATGCCAGCTGTTTCTTTGATATCCGTCAGCACCTTCAGTTGTATAAACTGCAGCATGAGTTGCATATGTGTCTGATCCAGCATATGTCATAGTGCAGTTTGATGTTGCAATAGAACCATCTGATGGATTCCAAACATAACGAATTGGAGACAATGATGCATATGTCCCTTCAAAGTGGCTGCTATAGAATACGCGACGAGTTGAGCTGTCTCTTCGAATATTACTTGGATAACTTCTGAGATAGTTGACGTTATAAGTTCTGTAACTATTGCTAATAACTGTTGTTGATGCTGCTGAAGATGCATTAAGTTTGTAGATGTTGTATCTACTGTAACCGCCATGTTCAACGCCAACAAAATACAAGAATCCTGCATCATCGCGACCCATAAAGAAGAAACGATATCCACTAATATCTAATGGACGAGTCAAACCAGCAGAAGTACCTGATTCATATCCAGTCCAAGTCATAACACGATCAATCTCAACGCGACCGCTAAAAAATCCCCACATTCTATTATTTGATACATCTTCAAATAAAAATTGGTTTGGTGCACCTTCAAAATGTCCTGATTGGAACGATGTTCCTAGTGTTGCATCATCAGCAACCATATGAATATTGTTATAGTTGTCACCACTATTTACTGATGTTCGACCAGGAATTGAGTAATAAGATTTTCCACCAGCAGTTTTCCAACCCTTTCTTACTGGGAAATTTGGGAAATCCAGTGAACGCCAACGAGTGTCAATAAAACCACTATTATAGTGTTGTGTATCAGCATTACCCCAACATTGATCAGTACCCTTTGATAAAATCATCGGAGCCCATTCTCTAAAATCATCTGCTGTATATGTGTAGAGTTCACTATGATTGAAGTGATACTTTTGCATCCAAAGAGGAGATAACGTATTAGCGTCATATCCTTGACCTTCAATAAAAATTCTATTCTTAGAAAGATTTGCGTCTTCAATGACCGCAAACATTCTCTCATGTGCTCTATTTACTGCTACTTCTGGCATTGCTCTAACTCCTTATTCTGATGGTGGTGTTTCTTCTACAACACCATGCATATGTTTAACTGATTCCCACCAAGCATCTGCTTCCGCTTGATCTGCCCATGCTGGCTGTTCACCAGTCGATGTTGGTTTAAATGGCTGATAGACGACGATTCTGTCGCCATCATGAGCCTCGAAAACACCATTTAAAAAAGAGGTTGTAATTGCCATGTTTAGTTCCTGACGTATAAGAAAGTAACAGTAAGATCCGCACCTGGAACACCAGATCCGAAAGCCTCTGTATTGACGGTTATATAGTCTCCATTATTTATATTTGAGGAGACGTTATAACTTGTCGATGTTGTTCCAGAGGTTATATTTAATGTAACAAAATTAGCATTATTCTTTAAAACAACAAATCGTGCGTTTGATCCTTCTGGAGGAGTCTCGAGCCTTGCTTGAATCGAAGTGACAGTAATATTGCTTGGAACGTACCACTTCTGAGTTCCTGCAGAGACTGTCATTGTTCCTGTTTTATGAAAGTGTCTCTCAAAGGTAGGTTTATTCGCTACGATTCTAGAATCTGCTTGACCTGCAACCCAGTTAATAAACTCAGAGGTTGTATTTGCATAATCAACGAAGTTCTTCGGAATCCATTTTCCAGTTAGAGCATCTTTCCAGAGGAAAGACATTGCCAGATCTCCAGCTAAAGGTGGATCTACCGTAATCTCATTATACATTCCATTCTTACGATGTTGAAGATAGACTTTAGGGATTCCATTAGCAGAAAGATTGACCTGAAGATCTCTGACAATCAGATTTCCACGCATCACGCCGTGATTTCCACATTGATAATATAGTGTATTTGGAGTATTATTTGCAACAATCCAGGTTAATGTATTTCCTGAAGTTGCTCGGCTGTTTGTAACACCAGTTGTATATTCATCAACATAAGCGCCAGAAGAGAAATTTGCTCCACTATCTGTTGTGATATAAAGAGGATGATTTGTTTCTTCGCCAGTAACTTCAAAATAATATGTTCCACCTCTATACACAATAATTTCTTCGTTAAAATTGTGGCTTCCATCAACAGACCAATGAGCGTTTTGACCGTTTGGCATCATCCCTTCAAATGTAATATTTGCATTTGGGGCTGTGAGTGTTGGAGTAACATTACCAAATGTTTCTGGAATTGTCCATGAAAGAGTTTGAACTACATTACCATTAATAGTCGTATTTCCGTATACAACACCATCAACTAAATTATCGTTTTGTGCGCCTGGAATCCACTTAATAAATGCATTATGGATATGAGTTGCATTTGCAACTGCAGTTACGTTTAAATTACTTGCTTTATTTGTCCAAGTATAAATTCCTTTTCTATGAATAGTTATAGATGGATCTAACGTATCAGTTGTCTCAGTTCTATTATATGGATTTCCATTAGGAAGCCATGACCATGACCAAGATCCTGTTGATCCCTCGCCGTGAGCATCAAGTGTAAAATTTAATATTTCTGGAGGGAACTTATCAACAGAATTAAGGTCAGCAATATCTCCACCAAAACCAACATTCGACGAAACAGCAGTTTGAATTTCTGCAATATTAATTGCACCATTCGTTGTATTCGATGTTGCAGTTTTTCCTTCTGATGTAATAATCAAAGCCTTTGGACTTGGTGCATTTGCAGTTGGTTTACCAACAATTGCTACTGTACCAGTTTCTGGATCAATTGATAATTTAGCGCCGCCTAAATCGATTGTGCTACCGCTGAGATACATGTCGCGAAAACGACCATTTGCGGTTCCAATATCAAACAACTCATTGTTTGCTGGAATAAGGTGACCATCAATGACTGTATTTTTCAGTAATGCCATCTTATTTGTTCTCTAATTTCTTAATTTGTTCTTCTAACTGTTTAACTGCTTCAACCAAATATGCAGTAAGTTTGGTATAATATACACCAATTGGATTTCCATTTTCATCATAAGAAACTAATGTTGGAGCAACGTTTGCAACGTGCTCAGCGATTAATCCTGCTTCTAATTTATTTTGATCTATTTTATTATATGTAACACCAATTAATTGATTAATTACAGATAATGCATCGTTAATCGGATTAATGTTTTGTTTAATCGCAATTGTTGATGTTTCTACTAGATTATTACAGCTAACTTCGCCACTTATATAAATGTTATTTCCAACAGTAACATTATTATTCGATACATTTGCAGTTAATGTTGATGAAACAGCGAATACATTGCTAGTTAAATCATATGTTAGATTAGATGTACTTTTTGCTGTACCATCAAGGTTAAATACGATTTGAGTATTTGATGTTGTCGCACTAATATTTGCAGTTCCTGCAGGACCCTGCGGACCTTGTGGTCCAGCAGCACCATTTGATCCTGTTGGTCCTTGAGGACCTTGCGGACCCTGCGGACCTTGTGGTCCAGCAGCACCAGTAGCGCCGTCAGAACCATATGCTATGTATGAGTAAATGTCAATTACTGCATTTGCATCTGGTGCGCCAGTAGTAAATGTTACAATGTTTCCACTTAAACTGAAGTCATTTGCTCTCTGTTGAACACGATCAACAAAAATAATCAATTGATCTTCATTAATTGGTGTTGTAGAAATCGTAAAGTTAGTGTTTGATCCATCACCAACAAACGAGTCACGAGTAATTGGTGTGCCATTCACACTACCAACGCCAGCAAGAGTTCTTGCTTCAATGATAGAATTGTTTGCTGGCATATACTGAATTGTCAAAATATTATTCGACGTGACAGTATATTCTGATGGGCTGATCACAACACCATCAATGGTGACAAGAATATTATTAATATTTGATACGTTTGAACTTAACGTATAAACATTTGCAACTCCATTAGCAGTGATAACAGTGCTGACAGAATTAGATACTGGCGCCATCGGACCAGATGGACCAGAAGGACCTTGAGGACCAGCTGGACCTTGTGGACCTGCGACTGTTGACGCATCGCCTTGCGGACCAGATGGACCTTGAGGACCTTGTGGACCAAGATCTCCCTGTGGACCAGATGGACCAGAAGGACCTTGAGGACCAGAATCGCCAATCGTATAAACTTCAATGACTGAGTTTACATTTGGTGCAACTGCAAATTCAACATTGGAATTTGCAATATCGTAATCTGCTGCGCCCTGAAGAACAGCATCAACGAATACAAGAGTATGCGCTTCACTAGTTGGTATTACAGATAAACTGAATGTTGTTGTGTTGCCATCAGCAGTAAATGAATCACGAGTAGATCCAGGATTGCCTGTACCAGTGCCAACACCAAGAATTGAAACAGTAACTGCGCTTCCGTTGGCAGTTGCGGTTACACCAAGACCAGTAAAATCAATGCTTGTTACAGCATTTGTGATCGATGTTCCTTCGTTTTCAATTTCAACGTTTGATCCACCGCCACCGAGGCTCGTTAAAGCAACATTGATAACACCATTATTATTTGATGTTTCAACAGTAATAGTTGCTGTATTAACAAAATTAATTGTGTTAGATGTTAGCGAACCACCACCATTAGCAGTGACGAATACAGAGTTACCGACAGGACCAGATGGACCTTGTGGTCCCTGTGGTCCAGTATCACCTTTATCACCAGTGCGAACAAAGGTGATTGTTACATTCGTAGAATTCGGGAAACTAGTAGCACCATTTAAATGTGCTACTGGGACATAAAAGAAATCAGCAGCGTGATCGTGTGCGCCGTTAATATTGAAATATGCATAATCTAATACGTTAGCGCTGTTCGCAATTTTAAACGTACCTTTGATTGTTGAAGTTGAATCATCAATCGTTTGAAGGTAGTTAAAACAATTCGCAGCATTCGCATCAATGAAATCAATATAAAGTGTTGTTGCACTAGCAAGATTTGCGTTATTGAACTTTACATTTGCAACACCAGGATCAGAGTTTGCTGTGTTCGTTAAGTATATGAACTCAAATGTTGCGCCACCAAAGTCGCCAGTATCACCCTTTACACCTTGTGGACCTTGAGGACCCTGTGGACCTTGAGGACCCTGTGGACCAGTTACACCCTGAGGACCCTGCGGACCAGTAGATCCTGTAGCACCCTGCGGACCCTGTGGTCCTTGTGGACCAGTTGACCCTGTCGCGCCTTGAGGACCTTGAGGACCAGCAGCACCATTTGAACCTGCTGGACCCTGTGGTCCTTGAGGTCCAACATCGCCAGCAGCACCCTGTGGTCCTTGTGGACCAGCTGAACCTGTCGCACCTTGAGGACCTTGTGGTCCAATCGCGCCTTGTGGACCTTGAGGACCAGCATCACCAATAGTATAAACTTCAATTGGTGCTCCATTTGCAGGAGCAGAAGTGAATACCACATTCGCATTAGCAATATTATAATCTGCACTGCCTTGGAGAACAGAACCAACAAATACAAGAGTATGACCTTCGTTAGTTGGTGGAACTGTTAGGGTGAATATTGTGGTGTTACCATCACCAGTAAATGTGTCGCGAGTAGATCCAGGATTACCTGTACCTGTTCCTGGTGATACACCACCACCGCCACCGAGTGAGAAAATGGCAATATTCGCAACGCCATCGCCAGCATCAGTGATCGCGATAGTAACATTTGCTGTGTTAACAAAATTGAGAGATTTGTTAGAAAGAGTACTGCCACCATTTGCGGAAATGGAAACAGTGTTTGCAGCTGTGTTGATCGCAGGAAGTACATCAACTCCTGCGATGTTTGCTGATTGAATGTTGGAGAGATTACGACTTGAGTCAATAACAATGGTATTGGCTACATCAATACCATTTTTAACGCTAAAGGTCTTATTGGTCGTATTTGCCATATTAATTCAGAAAACGATGGGCAAATACACGCATGCACTCACATGCGCAACTCAGACCTCATCGGATTCACTATCCTCCAATGGAATATATTATTCGACTATATTTATGGGACTATGCCATAACGTACAGCGCGAACTGTATTGATTGATTGTGTAGCGTTGAACAACAATCTTACATTACCACTATCAATGTCGGCAGAGAACGCACCTAGTGAAATGCCTGTCTGAAGAGTACCATATTCAGTGAGCCAAATATTTGTACCTTCGTGAACAAGAACAATTTCAGTTGTTTGATATGCTGATCCGCTATTTGCTTGGACAAAGTATTTTGCAGAAGCAAGTTCTGTTGTTGGGAATACGTCTAGAACAACTTGGCCAGAGGCTGCTGTTGTTACAGTGTTCGTTGTAACCTTTAACGAGGAAACAGTTAACTGATACGACACATTTGCATTAGCAACTTCGAGACCTTCACCAGCGGTGTTGATCGTCAACTTGCCAGTCATTGTATCGCCAGCAAGATCAACCTTAACGTCGTTCAACCAAGAAACTGCATTAGCAGTTGCAGCATTACCAGTATCGGTTGAAGTAATCGAATCAATTAACTTCGTGATACCTTGTACGCTTGTCGTTGCAACATTAGATGTGATCGTTACTGTCTTAACGTTAGCAACTGTAGATTCAGTATTTGCTAATCCGAGACCAGTATTGATTGTTTCAACTTTCGTATTTGCTTCGTCATATGCTGCATTTGCTTGGGCATAAGCAGCATTGGCTTGACCATAAGCTGCGTTGGCTTGAGCATATGCATCAGCAACAGCAGCACCAGTTGTAGAGAAGGTAATATTTGCATTACCATCGCCATTGTCAGTTACACTGACTTGGATGCTTGCTGTATTGACGAAGTTTAGGAATTTATTTGATAATCCGCTAGCGCTATTTGCATAGACGCGAACAGTATTAGCAGCAACATTTGCTTCTGCATATGCTAGATTGGCTTGTCCATAGGCAGCATTGGCTTGACCATAGGCATCATTCGCTGTTGTACGAGCAGTATTAGCCTGAGCGTATGCATCGTTGGCAGTATCGCGTGCAGTATTGGCTTGACCATAAGCAGCATTGGCTTGGTCGTGAGCAATTGTTAAGTTGGCTTGAGTTGCAACGACATTACCCATCAAGGTAATGCTATTGGCTTCCAAATTAGCGCGGAGAGTTGCAAGGTATGTATTTGCAACATCAAGAACATTATTCGCATGACCTTCTTCGGCTAGACCATCGAAGAGATACCACTTATCATCAGCAGCGTGACGAACAAGACCAGTGTGAGCATACACACCAGCATTATTTTTGCCACCCATGAAACCAATATCAACAACGTCGCTAATTTCATTATTCGACGCAAGATAAATTAATGGGTCAGAAATAGAGTAGGTTGTTACATTATGGTAAACTGTATTACCAGAAACATTCAAGTTACCAGTAACATCCAAGTCACCAGAAATTGTACCACCAGTTAGATTTAACTTGAGGTTTGCTTCTGCATATGCATTATTGGCTTGACCGTAAGCAGCATTAGCAGTATCACGTGCGGTATTGGCTTGAGCATACGCATTATTACCAACTGTTCTTGCAGTATTGGCTTGACCGTATGCGTCATTCGCTGTATCGCGAGCAACATTGGCTTGAGCATAAGCGAGGTTGGCTTGATCGTAAGCAACACCACCAGTTGAATTGATGACTAGATTTGCGTCTGTGCCATCATCCAACAGTTGAATAGAAATCGTGCTGGTGTTTGCAATCTTAATTTTCTTATTATTAAGAGTCAATCCACCAACTGTGACAGAAACTGTATTGGCTGCAGTGTTTGCTTGATCGTAAGCCGCATTAGCCTGACCGTATGCAGCATTAGCCTGTCCATAAGCCGCATTGGCTTGTCCATAGGCTGTATTGGCTTGATCACGAGCAGAGTTTGCTTGGGCGTATCCAGAGTTAGCCTGAGCATAAGCATCGTTTGCTGTTGTGCGAGCGGTATTTGCTTGGCTATATGCGTCGTTGGCAGTATCTCGAGCCGTATTAGCCTGCGCATATGCGTCATTAGCGGTTGTTCTGGCAGTATTGGCTTGGTCGACAACGTTCAGACCGCCTGCAGTAACAATCGTATTTGCATTTACTGTATGGATATTAGCAATATTAACGTTGCTAATATTACGACCTGAGTCGAGAATTATTGTGTTGGCTAGGTCAAGACCTGTCTTAACACTAAACGTTTTATTCATTGTCGCCATTTATATCTCCTGGACGCTGACCACTCGAGAACGTCAGCTTTTATATTTAGTTAAATTTGCCTTTTAGCTCTCTAATGCTTGACGTAAAAATCTTATTGTAATCAGATTATGATCCCCATTATCTGGGAAAAACTTCAACTTGCAGACACCACTTTCAATGACGACAGAAAACACACCTAAAACATATTGATTAATCAAAACAGCATACTCTGTAGTGTAAACATCTACACCATCATGCATGCAGAATAGTTCTGTGGAGTGCATCCCTTCTACACTTTTAGCCTGGATCACATACTTAACTGTGCTATAATCAGAGGCTGGGAATGCATCGACCACAATTTCAGAGTCGCTGGTCGTAGATACCGTATTTGCTATTGTAACTGATGGACCGACTGCTGCAACATTAGATGCAAATGGAACTGTGGAAGTAAGAGATTCGCCATCGAAAGAGATGTTTGCAGAACCGATTTGAATTCCATCTGATCCAGCATAAACCTTCTTATATCTTAAAGAATCACTTCCTAGAGAATGAACGTTATCACTCGTCGGTAATAAATTTGCAGTGTTTAATGTTCCAGTAAGAGTATCACCTGCACGATCTAACTTCAAGTCTACGTTTGGAACGCTGAATCGAATGCTCTGCGGACTGGAAGCAGCATTGGCTTCGATTACAACATTATTTCCAGAAAGGAAATTGATGGTATCAAGACCAATAGCAGTCAATCTCAGAACATCATCAACTTCCCAGTATTTGAACGTAGAACTTGTTACGATTCGAACAGTTCCAGAGGTTTGATCTACGGTATTAAATGCAGATTCCAGATCAAACTGGATCTTATTAATATTGCTTACAGTGTTTCCAACTTGGTTATTGGAAGCGTAAACTTCTTCAATCGTTAGATTAAAGACTGGTCCTTGCGGACCCTGAGGACCCTGAGGACCTTGTGGACCCTGTGGACCAGTTGCGCCTTGAGGACCTTGAGGACCTTGCGGTCCTGGTGGCATCTCACTGCCAAGGATATCCGATAATAGTGCCATTTATACTACAAATCCTGGCTTGTAAACTGTTTTTCCGTTAACTGTAACAGCAGTCAATTTTTGTTTTCTGTTTGTTCCAGTTGCTGTATATGATGCGTGAACCCAACCTGAGTTTGGTCCTTCCTTTGGATCATAAAATTCGAGAATAATCTGATCGAACTCACAATTATCAGCAACCCATTTTGCTAAATCAGGATTTGGTAGACCATCAATTTCAAAGTCTACGGCTTCTCCATTGCAATGCTGAGACTTGCTGCTTCCGCCGACGGCTGCGTTAAGAGCGGGACCACGATACCCACTGTTAATACGAACAGGCTTGCCAAAGTGACGGCGAACAGGTTCAAGAATTTTTTCACAGACATTTTTGAGATTTTGTGCATGTTGAGCATTTGGTGTATTATCAATTCGTTTACGAGTTGCGGTTTCAGATTTAGTGAATTCTTTTAGATTGAAGTGTTCAGATAATTGCATTTCAGGTGAGACTGCTCCAATTGTCGCTGGCTTACTTAAAGCAGTCAACTGTGCTGGAGGTGGAACAACAATACCTTTAGATGCAACTGGCTTTGCTGATGCTGGCGCACTCAATTGCATGTGGTACGTTTTCGTCTTATTCTTGCGATCTTCCAAGCCGTGAGTACCACCATTAATTTTCTTAGTAAGGGATAATATCGCAGCATCAGTCACTCCTTGATCGCAAATGCTCCATAGTTTGTTACGCTCGAAAAAGAACATTGCAGACTCGAATGCCAACTCAGTAGCAACGATGTCTGGATTTGTCATTACGTCTGGACGATTGCAGTATTTTGCAAATGCAGCGTAATTATCTTTACCTGTCAATTGAAGAGCACCGCGACCGCGATACTTCCAACCATCACCTGATGATTCTGGACCATTGCCCATACGATTTGCATAGACACGATTCGCAATGGCTTCTGGCTTTCTCTCATACTTTGCAGCAGTAGCAGCATCTGGGAAATATTTCTTGAATACGCCCATCAAGCCTTTTGCACCATAACTCAAGTTTTCTGAGAATGCCTTGAATCCGCCAGTTTCGTGAGCAGTTTGTCCAAAGAAGTGGGCTGCTCTTGCTGGTGATAGTTTATAAAATGCAGCAGCGGCGCGTAGAGTTCCTGGACCCCATGCACCATCTGCTGTTACTCCGATCTTTTGTTGAAGTGCTTTCAAACTCATAACTTAACCTCAAGCGATATGATCTTCAACTTCTTCGACTAGTTCCTTTACAGGCTCTGGAAGTACATCATCAACTTTTGGTGCTTCTGGTGTTGGAGGGGCATCATTCTTTTCGCTCTTACCCAACATAATACCTGATAGAATACCAGTCAAGAATGTTGCGATTGGTGTGATTAACTCAAAGAACTTTGCGTCGTTTGGTGATTGTTGCATTGGCTGAGTGACAAAGATGAGTGAGTAGAGAACTACAAACACAATTCCTGTCAAAGTAAATGCCAATGATAGACCGACTGTAAATTTCAATCGAGCCATCAATTCTGATTCAGTATAACGTGGACCTTTAAACATCATCATTCTCCTGTTTCTTCACTAATTGTTTCAGTCATTTCACTACCACAAGGTTGTTCAATAACAACAGTTTCTTGTTGTATTCCATTTAATTGATCGTAGCAAAATCCGTCTGCTTCGCACTGTGGACGAGTGCATTCTGGATTATCTTTATTTGCTGGATCCTGACAAGGGTATCTATATCTTTCTTCGCACCCAACTAGGGTAAATGACAAAGCAAGTAAGAAAGCAATTTTTTTCATTTCATTTCTTCCCGTGCTTTAGGTAAAACATAGCGCCAGTGATTTCATCTTGCACAATTATTGCAGAAGATGGATTTTGCGCGGCGAAATCACGAACATCCTCGCCTAAAGAACCAGAGACATAAGATGTATAATGCTTAAATTTTTTCTTCCCAAGAACTGCTTTTTGATAATCTTCAGATCGAACTTTAAATACTGGAGTTCCACCGAACATATCATGTGGCATTATTCTTCGAAGCATTTTCTTTTTACGGGATAGATTAACTGGAGTTTGTTCTGCTGGTGTTGCTGTTGGCATACCTGCAACTGCTCCGCTGCCGACACTCATTGCAATTTGTTCGTTATAAGTTTTAAAATTCTTCATCTACTTGACTTTTACTTAACTCTTTATTATAATCAGTATGTCGGCTATGAACTAGAGATTCCTTAAAATATGCACAATCTTGTTATCTAGTGGTATTTCGCTTGAGTAAATATTCTCTCCGCGTATACCTTTAATTACGTTTGGCATTGCTGAAGTGTAAATTAAGAAGGTTTTTAATGCACTATAATCTTTAGGATCAATACGCAAGAATAACATTCTAGTCGACGCTTCAATTCCAAAAACATTTTGAGTAATAACAAGATGATTCAATATCAGTCTCTCTTTTATCTCCCCCGAAATTCTATATCTGTGTAGAAGTCGTTTTATGTAACGAATTCTTTTATAATCCTCATCAAATTCACTATCAATGCAGTTAGGTTTATCATAAGACTTTGCTGCATATAACAATACATTTGATTCATTCAATTCATCAAAAAACATATTTTAATATTCGCCGTCGTTTCCTGAATCGTCATCTCTCTTGCGATATGTATTTTGTTGGATAACTAATGCTTCTCTTTCACCAACTAGATCTTCACTAGACATTCCAACTAAATCTTGCAATTCATCTTCTGTGACAACTTGAGCATAACCATCTACAAATGAATCTTCTTCATGAGTGTCATAGACAATATAAAGAAAATGACCAGAAGTGCCAAGAGAGTATACAAGTTCAGCGCCAAGATTTAGAAACTCAGTTGTTGCTGATTGTGGAATTTGAATTCCATAACGCTCGCAAACTCCACGCAATTGAGCGAGAAATACTGGAGCATTTTGATATGGTTTATCAGTTAACACATCCAATTCATCATTGAGTGTTTCCATATTTTGCATGAGTCGACGATCATCAGTATCGATGACGTCATCTACTTGCTCATTAATAAATTGTTTAAATTTGAGCATGACTCAATCCTTATATTTTTCTAGTTCAACTGTTGGTTTCATGTTAACTTTATTAACCTTACCTTTTGCAGCATTGATCATCTTTTCTGCCGCTTTCACTTTCTTATTTACCACTTTCATAGAACCTGGATCTGCTGCTTCTTTCTTCATCATCTCGCGTTCCATAGACTTATGGACAGCAGCAAGAGTTCCAGCTTGTGGACTCTTGACTTTCTTTGAAAGTGCATCAGATTTGGCTTGAGCGGCTTTTACAGCAGGTGACATTTTGTAACCAGAAACGCGCTTGTCTGAATCAACACCATGGCGTAGATCCATTGACTTGAGTGATGCACGCATTCCGCGCATTACATCTTTGCCTTCTTTTGATGCCTCAGTTACGACTTCTTCAGAAACACCTGTTTTCTTGGTTAATTGATGTGGTGGCGCTTTACCTGTAATTTTGCGATATGCTTTATTCCCACCACCACGAGTGATGCCAGTATTTACGCCTGTTGGATTGATTGTTCTCATCATAGCCTTATTAGCAAGACCACCTGCAGCGAATCGCTTCTTCATTTCAGCCTTTGTTAGAGTCTTCTCATCAACAACTTCTTCTCTAGTCATTTTACGAATCGCACGACCAACCATCTTACTGTGCGCTTCATCATCGTTCTGTTTTGGTGTTGGTGCAGGAGTGTAATGACCCTGTGACTTGAATTTAGCGCCTCTTTCTGCATCCATCATTTTGCGGCGATCAGCATTTTCTTTGTTACGCTCATCAACCTGCTCGACTTCTTCGCCCATCTGGACTAGACTTCTGCTCACATCGCCGATTTTCTTTTTAGTTTTTGCTGTATCCAAACCATATTTCTTTTGGTGAGTATGCATTGCATTGAGATATTTTAAATGCGTTTTCAATTCTGTTTTTCCACCAACCATTGAACCTTTGTCCATAGATTGAATTTTTTGCATATCAGCGGCTTGATCTTCGTTTACTGACTCGACTTCTTCAGACATTTTTTGAACATGCTTCATGACTGCTTCTTTGTCAATTGCTCTGTTTGAGTCGCGACCTCTTTCGTATGCATCGACATGATCTTTTGTGACCTTGCCTTTACCATGCTTGCCAACCAAGTGTGCAGCGATGTCTTTTGGATCTGGGTCGAAACCTTCGTTTAGTGGTTGTACAACTAATGCTTCTTGGATCTTAAAACCAAGAGCACGTTGTTGATTCGCAGCACGATTGATGGCTTCTTCTTCGCTTGATGCTTCAACTAAACGAGTGACCATGTCAACACGTCGACGTAATGAAACATGCTCGTGTGATGGATTTGTGTATTTAATTTGTACTTGGTATTTCATTATTTGTTACCCATTTTCTTAGCAGCGGCTGACTTTAAACGAGCCTTGAGAACATCACCGAATGTGATGCGTGTTTTATCGCCATGATGTGCAGCGAGTGCTTTTTCTTTTGGAGTTGTTGGGATTGAGCCTTCTGCTTCAGTTACGACTTCTTCAGCCATCTTATATGTGTGACCTGGTTTCATTTGTTTTGCATGAGCCATACTGCGATAATGACCAACTAATTTACCTTCTTTGTCGTATGCTTTGACTGGTTTTACTTTATCAAATTGATCGTGATAATATTTTGCTTTTATTTCTGCAGGACTTTGCTCATCAATTTGCTCAACTTCCTCATTCTTCTTTCCGTATGCTTTCCATGCTGTTGCATAAGCAATTGACTTTTCTTGTTTTGTCAATCCATCTTTTGCATATCCTTTCTTGATATGCTTGACCATACGCTCGAACTTTGCTCCTGGAGGTGCTTTTTCATCCATTTTCTTTTTCTTATCTTCTTCTTCATCATCTTCCATCTCATCATCTTCATCTTCCATTTCATCATCTTCTTTTTCGTCATCCATTTCCATCTTCTTCATTGCTTCGAAGATTGATTCTTCTTGACGAATAAGTTCTTCATTCATCTCACCTTCCATATAGTTGGCGGCTGTGAGGATATAATCTTCAGCAAGAGTAACTTTGCTTTGAACCCATTCAGGAAGATTTGTATTTTCTTCGAGCATATCATGCATGCGTTTTGCATTTGCTAAAATGCTACGAAGTTGGGACTTTGCCATATCACCTTCGTAATCATATTCACCAACGTCTGCGGCATCTTTGACTGCTTCTGTAACTTCAACTTCTTCTTTCTTCAATTCTTTCATTTTCTTCATCATTGCTTGTTTTGCAAGCCATTTTGCCTGAGACATTGGTCCTCCTGGTCCTCTGCGGACAACTTTCTTATCTGGTGTGAATGGTGGTTCTTCTTTCTTTTCGACTGATTCTTTTCTTAATTTGAGCGATCTTGGTCCAACCTTCTTTGCTTTCTCTGATTCATATGGATCTAAAGAAACCTTTGGGTTGAATCCTGCTTTAATTCCAGCTTTGATATCTTTAATGGTAGATTGACCAGCACCTGCCATTGAATTGCTTCCACCAGAACCACCAGCGCCGATAGGAGCGCGACCGCCTTTAGCATAGTATGCTTTTTGACGCTCTGCGTTAATTTCGCGAGTTGTCTTTGGTTTGTCCGAAGCAGCAGCAACAGCTGCAGGTTTTGATTCTACTGGTTTGATCTTTTTAGCCTGAGCAGCAGATCTCTCTTTTGGCATTGTCATACCATGCTTCTTGTACCAAGCCTTTTGCGCAGCTGCTGACATTTTGTGCAACAGTTTTGGAACCTTTACTTCTGCCATTTAAAATTCCTCGATCTTCACTTTAAGATCTGTTGTCCCACGTTTTATTCTATGAAAGGTTTTTGCGGGAATAAAAAACCGATCGCCTTTATACAACTTTTTGGGAAGTTTGTTATCAAACTGTATTTCCCAACCAGAACCCTCTAAAATTTCTATAAATCTACCGTTATCATCGCGATGCCAAACCAGTTCATCCGTCAACACATCGTGTTTGAATGTTCTGATAAAAGACCAATTATTTAGTTCTTGGTCTTCATATGGCTTATTTTCTACCACCATGTCTGTCCTGAATCTGAAAAGTATCGTGGCCAACGGCAAGCCCAATAGGATCTTGACGTTTTATCTTTATTTGTTAAGCAATGATGGCGAGCAACGAAAGAACGAACTCTTGCTGGGTCTCTGTACTTCTTTGCCATGCCAGAATTGCTGAATGTGATTTTGCGAACACCATCACCGCTTCGAACATATACAGCACCGCCGCCACCTTGACGAAATGGCTTGCCGATACCCTTTCCATTGGTTGGATCACCTTCTTCGCTTACAGGAACGCAGTTAGGGACCATCTTGTCGCCCTTTTTCTTCATTCCTTTTTGTGTGTATCCAGTCCAGCATTCCTCTAAACCTTCCTCTATTGGAAAGTCGAGAACAACTGTTTGACCTTCGAATTCAACAATTTCGCCGATATCTGAATTGAGCATATCAACTTCATATTCATCCGCTGGTGTATACTTTCCTTCCTTATAAAGACGTTTTGCTTCTCCAATAAGTTCAAAAAACTTCTCAGAACCTGGACGAAAAACGTTTTGAGTGAAAGAAATGTTATTCTCAAAGTGATACTTCACTGCTTCTTCAAGAGTTAGTTCTGGTGAATCTTCTTCTTTGACAAGTTTCCAACCAGCAATATTATCACGAACTCTCTTATATCCTTTTGGGACTGCATGTCCACCAGGAGGTGGTGGAACTTGGCGAGGAGTTGGCATAAAATCTTTCTTTTGTTCTTTTGATTCATATGCATTGAATCTAGAAGCAACAGGAAGACCTTGCATTGTAGAGTCTAAATTTCTTCCTGGTGATTTTAGGTTTGTTGTTTTCTTTTTAGTATTAATCTTAGGATCAAAAACTGCAGTTACTTCCGTGTCTTGCGTTTTTTCTTTTTTGGCTTCGGTTCGGAGATCTCTAAAGTTTCGAAGAACACTTTGTTCATTTGTTCTTCCATTTGACTCATTTTGATTGTTCTCATCGCAGCCACAATCTCCTCCGCATTCACAATCTCCTCTTTTTTCTTCGGCTTTAACAGTTGCTTTAGACTTGTAAGCATTTTCAATCTCCTTTTGTCCAGGTGTCATAGCAATGGCATGCTTACGATATTCATCAGTACCCACCAATTGCATTTCAAATAGTTCGTTAATGTCAACCTCTTCTTTTACTTTTTTATATTGTTTTTGTAATATTTTCAATGCATTTGATTTAACTTTATCGGATTTAACTGGATTCGCCTTTTTCCCTAATGCTAATCCTTCAGCACCACGACTTGAAGATGGTTGAGATTTATCCATTTCGTCAATTTGTTCTACATCTTCACGCAAATCTTTATCAGCAGTATGATAAGTCTTACCTTTATTGATATAAGAGTTTACACGAGCATGACCCCACTGTTGTGGCGTCGTTCCTGGACGATGTCCAGAATTCCAAGCAGCAACGCCACGCTTGTAAACTTTACGAAGCGTTCCAACAGAAATTCCAGATTTCTGTGCTTTTGCTGCAAGAGAAGAATCTGCGGCTTCATCAAATCGACCAGTTTCTTTTCTTTTATCCATGACAGCTGTGATGTTTCCGCTTCTAGCAACTCGACGAATCTTTTGTTGTTCAGCTTCATCCATCATCTTACGCACAGCAATTGTATGTTTGCTTGGTTTTGTCTTTGATGTTTTGTCACCAGGAGCAGGCTCATATGCTCGTGAATCCTTATCGGATAACTTACCCATCTTTTTCCAATGAGCCTTACGAGCAGCAGCAGTTGCATCAGACAATTTACCCACATACTTCTTTGGTAATCCTGACTTATGTTTTGCTACTGGTGGGAAGTATTTCTCTTTAATTGCTACAAAAGATTTTGGTTCTGGATTTGTTTGTATTTCTAAACCAAGTTCAACAACTCTTTCTAGAAGTTTCTCAATTTGAGCGCCAAAGAAAACTTTTTCCATCTCAGAAGATTCATTGAGATTGATTGAATTGTTGAAGATAAATGCTTCAACATCTTTTGCTAATTGTTCTGCCTTTAAATATTTGTCAATGCGCTTTGATTCTGCAATTGGTTGTGCGCGCTGTTCATTACGCAAACGAGAAACTTTATTAGTAACAGATACATGAACGAAATCAAACGTATAACCCTCAAGCATATTCTGAACTAGTTCTATTTTTTCTGCATCATTAGAGCCGTTGATAACGATGTTTTTATTTGATTCAAATAGTTCTGCTGCAGCACCATTTAAAATTTGATCTGCTTGGACTTCAGTCAAGTCAAAACGAGAAAAAATGTTCTTTAGAACATAGTCTTTTCCGCTGCCTGGACCACCAAGTAGAAAAATGCCAACTGGGTTTGTTGATTCCATTTGCATACCTGCTTTTACCTTATCATGTATATGTTTGCCGAGTTTCGGATCACTGTAGTGAGAGATGAATTCTTTTTCTTTTCCAGCAGCAACCAGACCGCGAAGTTTAGAAGCAGACATACCTTCTGCTCCTTCTGCGTCTGGATCTCGATGTCCTGCTGATACAACGTTTACTTTTTTAATTCCTGGATATTCTTTAGTTCTATATTTATTGAGTAGAGAATGGAACTCACTCACACGATCAGAACCAACAACCATGGTTACATGAGTGTGACCTTGTTTTTCTAGATGCTTCATTGCGTCAATCGCAGTGCGCAATTTACCTTGAGAAACAACATTAGCATTTGGAAACATACGACTCATTGCGCCGACTTTATCGCCATGGCTCAATGGATTTTTCTTTTTATCTTGAGAGTGTGATGGGAAGATATAATGTTTACCACTAGTCTTTTCTGCATGTGCTTGAACTGCACTGACAAGTTTACCGTGACCAATTTCTGTTGGTGGGTTGAATCTTCCAAATGTGAACGTTGCTTTACTCATATCACGCTCTTTTGCGCTTTTAATTGAGCAGATCTTTTACGATTTGCTTCTGTAAACTTTCTTGGAACAAACTTCATTCCACCAGAAACGAAACCCTCACCTGCTGCTTCTTGTCCATCAATATGATGAGAGTATCCGCCATGTGCTGTTTTAGATAACGCATCAGCAACTGCATAACCAGCTTTTTGAATGTGATGGTGGACATCAAATGTGCGATCAAATTTTTCAAGATTGTCATTTACATGATTAATTGCGGCTTCCATTTCTTCTGCTTTTTGTTTTTTAGCCTTTTCAGTTTTTACAGAATCAATTTTTTTCTGATGATGTTGTTGTAAGAACCTTGCATAACCTTTAGCAGTTGGCTTTTCACCAGTATCAACCGTTGAATTTGCATAACGCAATAGAGTTTCATCATGACCCTTATGATGAGAATGATCATGACCTTTCGAGAGTTGTTTTGCTTGAGCAATATGTTCTAAAGCCTTTCTTTTGGCTTCTGGGCTTATAGTGCGTTCGTTACTTGAAACAATATGATTCATCACATGAACATCTGGATGCTCTTGCAGCTCTCCTTCACCAATTGGAGTTGTGCTGCCATCTTCAGCGATGCGTGAGTGTAGTGCAATACTCACTGGAGCCTTTGCAAGTTTCTTCCCTTCTGGAGAATTTTTATCTACGGAATAGCGAATCGTGTTTGGTTTATGACCGATCTTACCATCTTCTTCGGTGCGGTCTTCAAGAGAGGATAGATATCCACCCTGATATTCGCCTGAACCCTTTGGAAGCACTTTATGAACGTGCTTGAGAATATTCATTAGTGGTCCAGCGATATATGGCTTTTCGCTGTGTTGCTTCTTTACATCTTCAGCAGAGAAGTTATAGGTCGCGCCAGCGCCTTTATATTTTACACCGACTTTACCTTCTGGTGTGCGAATCACTTGAAAAGACATACGATCATCGATCTTTCGAGTAATCGGAGCACGACCGCTAATTACGCCTTGAATCTTAGAGAGAGTGGAACCGACTGCGCCTTTACGAACATTAAAGGATGCTTCGGAAGGATGCGGAAGATGTTGTATTCCACGAGCAGGTTTTTTCTGCTCTGTTAATAATGGAATATATTGTTTGAAACCAAACATACTCTCTCCACACTGTGGGATTACTGTATATTTAGTGATTTTTATTAATTAAGATATTCTGGATGATATCATCGATCGTCTGATTGATCGTATACTCTGGACGATAACCCAACTCTCTTAACTTGGTATTATCCATAAAGAAAGAGCGAGAGGATTGAACTGTTTTATGAAACTCTTTCTGTTCAATCGTACGAATTTCAGAACCCGAATCCATCGAATCTCGAGCATATCGAATAATGTCGCGGAAGATTATTCCCTTTCCGTTTCCGATATTGTAGATTGAGTTGAGTTCGCCTTTGTTGACCACCAGATCGATTGCTCGAGCGCAATCGCGAACATCAATATAGTCACGATAAAAATAACCAGAATCGTAGAGGTCGACTCTTCTGTTTTGAGCCAACTCGCCCAATAGATGTTGGACTGCGTTCTTCTTCGCAGAAACTTTCTTATCATTCGCGCCAAGAACATTCGCAAGCCTCAATATGCGATAGTTTAGATTAAACGTCTCACAGTATGAAATTAACAACTGCTCAGCGCATCTCTTTGTAATGGAGTAAAAGCCTTTTGGATCACAAGGATCTGTCTCAGGAATACCATAAGAGCCCTCACCGAAACCAGAATCCTGACCATATACAAACCAACTGGAGATAAAATTAAAACATCCAGGAGTTTTGAACGACTTTATATAGGCTTTGTAGTTTTCTAAAGCCTTTACAAGAGTGATCAGGTTAGTATGTATATCCAACGTAGGATCGAAATGTATGTTATAGTTATCAACGGTGCTAATAAAGAAAACAACATTGGAAGAATAAACGCCCAAGTCGTCTCTGTCGTTTTTAATGACATTGGCTTTCGTTGTTTTACAGAATTCTGATCCAACGAACCCATTTCCGCCGAAAACATTTAACTTGCCCATTTTTGCATCACACTCTCGTAATAGGCAAACACTTCTTCACCGTAATGCGGTGGGCATCCGACGAAGAATACGTTACTCAACGCCTTGTTTGCATTCGGATACTTCGAAGCATCATCAAGATGCTTGTAACCAGGATGCAACAGAATATTTCCAGCGAAGTAATTGCGAGTTTGAATCTTATTGGCTTCGCAGAATGCTTGTAACTTTTCCTTGAGTTCAGGTGTATCAGTGATCAACGGAACACCGAACCATGATGGATCAGCCAAGAGAAGATTCTGCGCAACACGAACGCCTGGAACATATTTCTCAAACAGATGCTTGATGCGAGCGAAGTTGACACGACGCTTGACATCAATCTCATCAATCTTCTTCAATTGCTCAATACCAATCGCGCCTTGAAGGTCAAGTGGCTTGAGATTGTAACCCATGTTCGTGAAGAGATACTTGTGATCAATTATTCCATTATATCCTTCAAGCCACTTATCAAATCGATTACCACACGTTCCACAAGCCAATAGATTAGCAGCACCGACGCAACGACAATCACGACCCCACCAGCTAATGCTGCGAGCAGTGTTGATGAGTTGTTCGTCGTTTGAGCAAACCATGCCGCCTTCGCCTGTCGAAATGTGGTGAGCAGGATAGAAAGAAGTTGTCCACGCATAGTAGTAATCCGTTAGAAGTTTACCATCCCACTTTGTGCCAAGTGAATCACAGTTATCACCAATCAAGCGAATGCCATTATCTTCGCACATCTTCTTGATGCGATCCATATCTGGCGGATTGCCAAGAACAGGTGATACGAAAATAGCAACGGTCTTATCAGTGATCCACTTTTCAACTTGATCAAGATCAAAGTTCAAAGTATTCATTTCAATATCAACGAACACTGGGACAAGACCATTCTGAACAAGAGGAGCAATCGTAGTTGGGAAGCCAACAGGTGATACGATAACTTGATCGCCATCTTTCCAACCCAAGTGCTTCTTGAGAGCGGCAACCATTGTTAAGTTGGCTGATGAACCAGAGTTCACCATGTGACAATGCTTCACATTAAACTTGTGACCGAATGCCCACTGAAACTTTGCGACTTGCTCACCAGAGACGAGCCACTTACCTGTTAAGAATGCAGTGACGCCAGCAATAACTTCTTTCTCATCCCAATATGGACCAGAATAGAAAACTGTATCCTTCTCAGGATTGAATTGTTTGCAGTTATATGCATACTTCGGTGTGCCAACAGCGGCAACCAATTCTTCAATCATTTGCTTCACGTCACTCATTATTTCACCCTCAAGATTTGAGCCAAGTATTTACCATAATCCGATTTACTATATTTCTCAGCAGCACGACGAACTTCATTTTCTGTAATCCATGCATTCTTGTATGCAATTTCTTCTGGACATGCGATCATCATACCAGTTCGACGTTGTACTGAACCAACAAACACAGAGGCTTCTGCAAGAGATTCAAACGTACCAGTATCAATCCAAGCAATACCACGATTTAAATACTCAATCTTACAGTCGTGATCTTGCATATAAAGATTGTTAATGTCTGTAATCTCCAACTCGCCTCTTGCTGAAGGAGCGATCCTCCAAGCATATTCTACTACTTTATTGTCGTAAAAGTAAAGCCCAGTGACCGCATAATTGGTTGGAGCAACTTTTGGTTTTTCTACAATTCTTACAGGTTCGTCGTTAGAATCTAATTCAATCACACCAAATCTTTCAGGATCAGCAACGTGATACGCAAACAACGTTGCGCCAGAGTTATTCCAAGCAGCATGATTAAATCGATTGATCAATTCGTTTCCGTAGAAAATATTATCGCCAAGAATAAGTGTCACATCGTCTTTTCCGATCCATTTCTCGGCGATACGAAAACATTCTGCGATACCCTTTGGCTCTAATTGAACAGCATAAGAAATATTCAATCCCCATTGCGAGCCATCTCCAATTAAGTTTTCAAACGGTTGGCGATCAGCAGGTGATGTGATGATCATAATCTCACGAATTCCTGCCATCATCAATGTTGAGATTGGATAATAAACTAATGGCTTATCATAAACAGGAAGAAGTTGTTTAGATATAACTCTTGTACATGGATATAGACGTGTGCCCAATCCTCCTGATAAAATAATTCCCTTACGCATTATACCACTCCAAAGTTTTAATTAAACCATCATTAATACTAGTTTTTGCTTGCCAACCCAAGTCGTAAGCAATTTTAGTTGCATCCATTGAGTATCTGAAGTCATGACCTTTACGATCTGGCACAAAATTGATCCAGTTTTGATACATATGAACAGGCTTACCCATTAGATCAAGAATGAGCGTAACCATTTGAAGGTTGCTCATCTCAACACCACCACCGATGTTATAACGTTCACCAGCCTTAAAGTTTTCTTTGATTGCTAACAAGGCTTCGCAATGATCTTCAACGAATAGCCAATCACGAACATTTTCACCATTACCATAAACAGGAACAGGTGTATTGTTCTTGATATGACGAATTACAGTTGGGATAAACTTTTCTGGATGTTGTCGCGGACCGTAGTTATTTGAGCAATTGGTGACAACTGCTTCAATGCCATGTGTGTTTACATAAGCGCGAACTAAATGATCGCTGGCTGCTTTTGTAGCAGAGTACGGATTGCGCGGATCGTATGGAGTGCTTTCAGTAAATCCTGGATCATCGTGACCCAAACTACCATACACTTCGTCAGTAGAAACGTGGACTAATTTCCCGCTGTACTTCCGAATACATTTAAGGATGTTGTGAGTTCCGATAATGTTTGTATCGATAAAAATATCATCACCACGAATGGAATTATCCACGTGAGATTCAGCAGCAAAATGAAAAGTGTAAGAAGGTTTGTAGTCCGCATACAAGTTCTCCATTGCGCCAAGATTGCGAATATCGCAATGCTTAACAACTAGGCGATAATCTTCCCAATAGCCATTTAGGTTGCTTCCATTCGCGGCGTAGGAATGATTATCAAGAACGACTACCGTGTCGCTAGGATATTTTTTTAGGTGCGAGATTACGAAATTAGAACCAATAAATCCCAAACCACCAGTCACAAATACAGTCATAAAACCTCAATTCGATTTAGCAATAACAAATCTTCCTGAATGTTCTGCTGAAGAAGATGCATACTCAATAAATGAACGCATGATATTGTCTGCAGTTTTCTTACCCTTTGGAGTTTTCTTCAAATTCTTGAAGTAATTTACCAACATCTTATTTATGACGTCTGTGAAATCCTTACTATACTTCTCTCGGATCTCGTCATACTTTTTTCTATCCTTACCCTTCAAAGGTTCGATTTCTTTTTTCTTCTTGGCAAAGATATCTTTTTGCTTTTTGAATTCTGCAGTGAACTTCGAAGCAAATGTTTTATCATGAATACCAATAGTCTTCGGAATCTGTTCACCAGAAACTGAACCACCACGCGCAGTGCGAAGAATGATTTCTCCTTTGTACGCTGGTGTTGATGGATCGTGGCGGAATCGCATTTCTGACTTACCAGTATCGAGATAAATTCTCAAATAACGATCTCGTTCTTCAATTTCTCTCAAAAAATATTCACCGAGTTCTTTTTCTGTTTTAGATCTCTCAAAGTTGACCTTCTTTAAAATTACTTCCTTCTCAGCCATCTTCAATGACAATGGTAGCAAATCGCCAGAGTCAATAAGTTTCACAAGAAGCATATTCAATTCAGCAAAAGTTATCTTTGGATTTCTGGCGCTCTCTACAATCTTCTTCTCAGCAGCATTTGATGCGAAATAAATGTCTGCTGGGTTCCATCGGTTAATATCACCAAATGGAAGTAATCGCGGGTTTTTAGATTCTTCTAGAATCTTATTGGCAGAAGTAAACATCTTTTCGATGTTCTTCATAATAGTGCTATCGCCTCTGGCGTAAAAAATATCACTCCATCTAATTTTTTTAATTTTGGCAAAGTTGTTATTAATTTCCTGGATGTCAAGAACTAATTTTTTAGCAATCAAAAATGATGACTTATACCAATCATCATATGATTTTAAAAATGTTTCAATCTCTTTTAAAGAAACAGGAGTGCGTACTTGATTCTTGTATGACTCTGAGATGATAACATTGATATTCTTGCCAATCTGAGAAGAGACTGGATAGTTAGTATAGAAATCTTTGTATGTTGGAAATCGCTTTATGTCGAAATTTTTAGCAACTTCTTTGTCACCAAGAAAGTCAGCGATTGCGCAGAACAGAGCCTGTGACGCTTCTTGTAATGCTGTCTTGTCTGCCATTCTTATAAACCTTCTTAAGAAACTTTTGCCAAGTTTTTGGGTCTTGAGTTCGAAATGTTTTACGATACATGAAGATGGCTTCGCATTCTCGCCAGCCGATCTTATGCGCCATTCTGAGTTTATTTATATCGAACTTTTCAGCCTGAGTTTCATAGGCGTGTGCGTCTAACTCATCAGGATTACCATAATACATCGCCTTGAGTTTATTTTGCTTTGGCTTTGGTGAATAAGCCTTTTGTATGAGAAATGGTCTCTGCTTCTGTTGATGCTTATGACGATACTCGTGATGAATGGCTCGAATGATCTTCACAGCCAGATTCTTCGCACCCTTCTCAGTTATGATGGCTTTTTTAGAATCTCTTGGAAAATTCAATTGAATGTAGATATGTTCCGGAATCACATCTGAGATACGAGCGCAATAATGACCGTTAACGATTACATTGTGATCGGGATAGTAATCAGAATCGAATCTCTCAGAAGAAAAGCAAACAATAAACGGTTTGAATGCTTTGTTTAACTGACGAATGATAGAAGGAATATGCTTCTTGCCGACCCAATTTTCGGAAAGAGCATAAACCTTCTTTTCAATCTTCTGTAGTTTCATTACACTTTCAGATTCTTGAACTTATCAGTGCTACGACCTCTATCAAAGACGGGCTTTGATTCTGCTTCTTGCATCACAGCATCTTGGGCTTTCTGCTCAAGATCATACAACTTCATCTTGGCGCGATCAATACCAATTGTGAATCTCTTGTGAAGATTCGGATCATTATATCGATTTTTCAACTGCTTCACGAGAATCTGGTTTAACTGCTGCAGTTCTTCAGTACTAACAAGAGCGAACATGAAATCAGCAGTGGCAGGTAGACCAAAACTCTCACTAGTGTCTTCGAGCCCAGGATCCGAGTTACTAAATCCCGAGCGAGTTGTTTGAGTCGCTGAAACAATCGGAACATTATTCTCTACCGCAAGACCACGCAACTCCTCTGCGATAGCCTTGATGTAAGTATAACTATTAACATTCGCGCCAGCCTTAATCCTTGCCGACGCACAGATATTTAGATAGTCGATGAAAATAATATCAGGGCGGAAGTTCTTCTTTAGGGCAAGATCATTGATCAGTGCACGGAAGTGAGCAGGATTGGCAGAGGCAGTTGGATACTCTTTAATGATCAACTTACCCTTAACCTTTTCTTTCAGTTTACCCATGCGCTTCTCATACATGTCTTTCGGCATGTTCATGAGATCATCAAGGGAAACGTTAAGAAGATTCGCGTCAATACGCTCAGCGATCTTCTCTTCAGCCATTTCTAGAGTAATGTAAAGAACGTTGTAGTTCTGAACCAAACAACTAGCAGCCACATGGCACATAAACAAAGACTTGCCGACACCAGTACCTGCAAGAGCAATGTTAAGGGTCTTTTGCGGTAATCCTCCTTTAGTGATCTTGTTGAAATACTCCAGATCAAAGGGTATTCTTTTTTCGATACGATGATAGAAATCGTAGCGATCAGCGTAACTATCCAAAAAGTCGTGACCAATGTGAGGATCGAAACTAACCCCCAAAGCATCAGACAAAAGAGTAGGAATGCTTCCTTTCCCCCTCGCTTCATCTTTGCCATCGAGTATCTGAATGCTGTCCATGATAGCATTATAGATTGCTTTTTCTTGGCAAAACTTTTCCGTAGTGTCAAGAAGCCATTCGAGTTTTTGTTCTGATTTGTCACTTGATACTTCCTTTAGCAGTTCAAGAGACTTATTTAACTCAACTTCAGTGAGTTTCGTGGACTCTTTAAGAGAAATTTCAAGAGCCGCGATTGGAGGGAGACTATTATACTTGAGGACGAACTCCTTTATTTGCTCGAATAGTTTTCTTTCGTGGCTTTCGGTCAGATACTCTCTCTTCAGAAATGGTAACACCTTCCTCATGAAGGTCTCGTTCCGAATCAAGTTCGACAAAATCAGATTTTCTGTTTTCATTCTCTTCCTTCATTGCATTATCAATTGCCGAGAAAATTATATTACGCATCACATTAGAAGTAAAGCGTCCAAATCTTTTCGACTGCACATCACAATTATTAACGTTTGATATTACATCATGATCAAAGGTCAACAAACCATCATCTGTAATGTTCACATTTGAGAACTCAACAATAACACCATCATATTTCTTCAAATATTTTACAGCAAATGATCCTGGTTCACTATTCAAATCAAGAAAAAACGTATAGTGTGTGTCAACTTTGATATACTTCTTTGCATACCAAAACTCTACTTTGGCGACGAGGTCGCGAATTTTATTCATGACCATCATCTACATCCTCATCAACAGTCAGACTGCCAGCAACTGCTGAACTGAACTGATAGTTCTTACGAATCCATTCTTTAAATTGTTCGTCAGCAAGAATGCTATCCCAGAACTCCGCAGATTCAGTGTCAGCCAATCGCCACTTCTTGGAATCAACTTCACCAGTTGCAGTATTAACCTTGGCATACCAGCCAACGTTTGGTTTGGTAACATGACCTGATTCAAGAGCAATATCAAGAAGCCCACTATACTTGCTGATACCACCATCAAAGCGAACAGTTACAGGGATCTTGGCTTTCTCACGAACATAACGTGACTTCTCAACATTGATAATAAAGTTATAGCCAATTAGATCAGTGCCATCCTTTTCCTGTTGACGACCAAGGATGTAAATGTTATCAGCAGAATAATAAGAGCCTGTTCCGCCACCGACAATATCCTTGGGATACAGACCTATTTCTTTATAGGTATGATTTACAACCACCATCGGAATGTCCTTCAGTGTAAGGTGTGGGGTCACCATACGGAACAGGGATTTTATTTGTTTTGCGCGACTCATATCTGCAACAGACTTACCATCTAATGCATCTTCAACTTCTTTCTTCGAAGCCAAGTTACCGATTGAATCAATTACGATCATAACGCGCTCACCACGCTCGATTTGAGTCAACTGCTGCATAATATCGAATTTCAACTGCTCAACGTCAGTGATTGGAGTATGGACAACGCGATCAGTGTCGATACCAAATGAAGTGAAATAGTTTTGCGGAGTACCAAACTCAGAATCATAGAAAAGAATGACAGAATCAGGATACTTATCTTGATACGCTTTTGCCATCAAGAGGCTGAACGCAGTCTTGAAGTGCTTACTCGGACCAGCCCACATGGTAAGACCAGGAGTAAAGCCACCATCAAGATCACCAGAGAATGCAATATTTACAACAGGAATTTTGGTTTGAACCATATCCTTTGCTGCAAAGAACTTCGACCTTGCAAGAACAGCAGTATCCTTAATCGTTGTATTCTTTTTTAACTTATCAAGTAGGCTCATTTGTATTTCTCCGTATTGGCGATATATGTATTGTATACTATTTTATGAAAAAAAGCAATCCAGTGACTCAACTTTTTCAGTTTGCCAATTTATTGCTGATAAGATAATTTCCAGAGGCTCAAGAAATGATTTCTCAAATTGTAAGTCATGATCAATATATTGCTCAGCACCTAATTGTTTTGGTAACCCAGACAAGAAAGCAAGAGTGTTGTTATTGAAGATATTTGGTTGTTTGAGATAAACAAACTTGATCTTCTCACCTTCTTGAATTTGCTGATAGCGTTTAGTTAATTTCAACTCACGCAAGAAGTGGTTGTACACCAATGCTCCCTTAACATGAATTGGCGTACCCTTCTTAAAGATACTTGCAGCATCACCATACTCACCAAGACCATTGACTGAGCGAGGGAATGAGATATCTTCGACAGGTAATTTCTTAAACTCACCTCTGAACTTCTCAATAAAGTTATGCAGATCGTCTTGAGTTTGTGTCATGATGATATTAATTGCTTCTTTAATCTTAACGCGACATGCCGATGGCGTTGACGACTTCACAGCCTCAAGACCCATGATCTTGAGTTTAGGTTTCGCATATGCCACACCTTCGCTGTTATACACGTTAAGAATATAACGCTTCTTCGCAGTCCAGATTGCTTTGTCAGCCAAAGACTCACGCTTCATTTCCATACGCTGTTGATACGCATTGACATACTCTCTCAATTCTTCATAAGAAGAATCAATGAACGGCTGTATCTTATCATCACAAACCTTATCCATAAACTTGATAACTTTCTTGGTGTCTGTCACATCAGGATAAAGTTTCTTGACCAACGGACCCATGTTAAGATAAATGGAGTCAGTATCAGAAGCAATGACATAATCTTCATCTTGAGTCTTAAGAAGTTTATTCATATACTCGTTGATCTTCTTTTCAATCCAACGAATAGACAATTGACCTGCTGTTGTAATACCTTCAGCGATACGAATATCAAAGAAGCGGAAGTATTGATTGCCAAGCGCACCGTAAGCAGAGTTCAACGTAACTTTTTTAGCCAACTGAAGATTGTTATATCGAGCAACTTGCTTTTCGAGATACTGCACTTGATTCTTATCTTCAAGAACAGTTTCGATTTTCTTCTTGGCTTCAATTGCCAACTTTTTATAGCGTGTACGATCTTTGTACATGCTATCCATGATCTCAGGTAGGACACCTTGACCTTTATTCACATGGAACAATTGACCATTTGGTGTTACGGTTACACCAAGATCTTTTAGAATCGCAGTATCAACTTTTTGATTGAGCAAGTTTTCAACATTGACATCACAGTTCTGAATAAAACCGCGCATGTTATCAGTATACTTCGATGGCTCGATCAAAGTCTCCATCGAAATATTATACTGCATGATCAAGTGCGGATACAGACTGTTCAAGTCGAATGATGCAACCCATTCGTGCATGCCAAGAATTGGATCTTTGACATAAGCACCTTCATACTGCGAACTCTTTGACCCTTTCCTCATTTGAGGAATGACAATCTTTTTCTTCAACAGATAATTGTAAACAATCGCGTCCCACATACGCACTTGAGTAAACACATCGTCATAGTTTACTTTGTTATCATACGCAAGAGTCAAAGCCAACTCAATCAACTTCATCTTGTCTTCAAGTTTCTCAACAAGTTCTACGTCTTTGATGTTATACTCAATGAACTTTTGATAGTCGTGTTTGTAGAGTTGGTGTAGTGTTTCGAATTCAGAGTAATCTAATTTCTTCTCGCCCAACTCAACGTGAGCAATATTGTCAAGACGATAAGACTCTTGCTGCGAATAGGTGAACTTGCGATAAAGTTGGATGTAGTCAAGAATGGCAATTCCAGAAATATCATAGAACTGCACAGGGCGATTCATCATCACTGTGTCGCGTTTGCTAATACGATTCCAAGGTGAAAGTTTCTTGGCTTCATCCTCACCAAACAATTTGATGATACGATTAGCAAGATACGGAATATCGAATTGTTCGACGTTCCAGCCAGTGACTACATCTGGGTGCCATCGTGTCCATAAATCGAGGAATCTTCGTATGAGATCTGACTCATCTCGGCACTTTGCATAGTGCACGTCGTCACGATGCTTGATATAATCGCCACAACCAAACACAAAATAATTACCTTTAACCTTGATTGAAATTGCGGTGATTGCTTCGTTTGCATCTCTTGGTTCTGGAAATCCATTTTCGGATCCAACTTCGATATCAAGATAGGCAATAAGTATTTTACTGACATCCCAAAGAATATCATCAGGATACTCATCAGCAATATAAGCATACTCATAACGATTATTCCCAAAAACAGGAAAATTGTCGACACTCTCGTACCTCTCTAAAAAATCACGACATTCAGGAATGGTTCCTGGCTGAATGGGTTTCACATACTCGCCAGCAAGAGTCGTGTATTCAGATTTCTCTTGGCTGGAAAGAAAAAAGGTCGGGCGAAATTCAACCTTTCGCCTGACCCTCTTATCATTCTCTACGCCTCTGAAGAGGATAAACTTTCCAGAGACGCAGATATTGGTATAGAAATCGGACATATTACCCCACAATCAGATCCTTGGGAGGAACGACAATTCCTGCCCCGAAGATTTGATTATACCCGTTTTTCACTTCATCGGCAACTTCTGCTTGGCAAATGATCTTATCTTTACCAATAACAAATGGACCATTGCTTGCTTGCATCCATGGCATGAAACCAAGAGCAGGACCATCTTGACGACGTTGCATTACGCAAGCGACAGGATTCTTGAACGAAATACTATTCTCGCTCTCCAACGTAATTTCGACTACTAATTCCTCGCCACTTACGAGTTTGATTGCTTTCACTTCCGACATTTTGTACCTTCCTTTTGTAATTATCAAATATGGTTTTTTCTTTCAGACTTTGCGGTAATCCATTTCGATATAAAACATCATGCGCCATAGTCCAGGTATCTTTACCAACTTTAAGATACCAACCTCCAAACTCTTTGATTTCTATTTCTTTAGAAACCATCAAGTCATGTAAGTCTTTAAGAGAATGCATTATTCGCTATCAGATGCATCGCGATTCTCAGTTGAGTGTCGCTTCATCTTGAATCCAACATGATTGGCATGAGCAGTCATCATTGCACGGCGAAGATCGCCACGTTCGTGTTGACCGCCAGTAAAACCATACACCTGACCCATTGTAAGCATACGCTTTGTTGCGCGCGGAAGTTTTGCGCTAAAAAAATCACTACGATTAGCCATTTAGTAAATCCTCACATTTCTTAATAAAACGTTCATTTTGTCCTGGATGAAAACTTTGATACATATGCCAAAACATCTCACTTGTTTCTGTACCAAACGTTGTTCCGATACCATACTTCGGCATACCATCAGCAAGATCCCAATACGGTGGTGCGTCTTTTGGTTCCCAATCCATACGAATTGGTGGAGCATCGTAGCGCAATGGCATTATGATCTCAATAGGTATATTACCTTCTCTCGCTTTGAAAGTCAATTCTTCTGCAACATCACCACGATAGTTTGGCATGAAAGATGGACTACCAAGTTTACGATACATCTCAACTGTGAACGTAACGTTATGAGGAGCAGCGAATACATGCTGGTCGTTTTGAATGTGATTGCTTCGCTGAGCATCTCCGATCAAAGCGCCATTATATGCTACTTCGAAGAAGTAATCTAGAGCATTATCATTTAATGGCAAACAGTCGATGTCTAGAAACATGATTGCATCATGCCCACGTTTCTCTAACATGTCAACAAGTTTATCCATTGTATATCCAGGCGGTGCTTCACTCATAACTGGATAGTGTTGAATGTTCGACTTATTATATTTCTTAACAACAGTTTGTTGTAATTGCACCATGTTTGGATCTATATTCTTCATAAAGATCGATGCAATGCATGGATTGTTTATTTTATCCAAAGGAATTTGCTCCCATAATCAATAACTAAATCTTTTGTAAAAGTATCGTATGCTGCAACCTTGACTGGCTCATGTTTAAAATCATCACCCAAAAGATAACCACCATCTTTTAAGATTTGACTGTAAGCAATTAGATCTGCTCTCACCGCAGCATACTCATGACCAGCATCAATATAAATTAGATCTGCTTTGATGCTTTTATTCTTAAACCATTCATACGCATTAGAAGAATCGATTGGGAATGGCGTTATTGTATCTTGCAATTCTTTATGAACGATGTTAGAAAGAAATTGTTCATAGATATTCAATCTTCCATTCTTCAACTTCAAATCATTGGCAAATTTATCCCAATGCTCTACTGAGCCCAACCAAGTGTCAACGCAAACAATTTCAACATCAGGATTATGTTCTTTTGCTAGGCTTGCCATATGAATAGCAGAAGCGCCCTTCCAACTACCAACCTCAATAATTAAAGATGGTTTAACTTGATCAATAATTTTCTTAAAGACAGCATCTGTACTAGACCATCCCTGCATATCTAGCCCACGAAGTTCTAGATCTTTATATGGATCATGATCCTTAAACAGCAGATTTCTAACTTTACTCATGACTTCTCCAAGGAAGTTTACCATTGTATCTTTGCAGCATGGCTTCATTTCCTCGCAAGAAGAATTCGCCTTGTACAGATAAGCCTGTATTGCCGACTCTATATTTTACCGTATAATCTCTAGTACCGTCAAACTTTAAGTTGTTTTGTTTTGCCATCAGCACTGATGCAATAGCACGGTCGATCTCCATCTGACCAGGCTCGCGGAACTTGCGATACCAAACAGGGCTGATGCCGACAGCATGTTGTTTTTTGATGAAGTAACAATTAACATCAACAAAGAAATCTTGTGGTCCCAAAATACTTGGCCAGAGCCCAAGGCTTTCGCAATCATCATTACAGATGACATTGCCATCTTTGTCAATAATTTTTCTAAAGGAAAACGCCCAGTCTAAATTCTTTTCTTGGACCAACTTGACCAAACTCTCAACATGGTTTGGTTCAAGCATATTGTCATCATCTAACCAGAGATGATAATCGCCATCTGCGAAATAAGTAGCAGCGCCGTAGACACGATGACCGTTGTAACGATTAGTGCCTGTAGGATATGGTAAGACGCAGACATGTTCATTCGCTCCACTTGGGAATTCAGCAGCAAGTAAAATCTCGTCTGCTTTTTGCCATCTTTCACGACCATCGACCACTACGATATGTTCGACATTCTTATATGTCTGCGCTCTTACTGATGCAATACAATCAGCAAGATGTTGACTACCAGTTGTTGGTGTGATTATTGAGACTCTCATCGAAAAATTACTCGAGTTCCTGGTAGTTGTGCATCAAGTCTTTCTGCGACTCTTCTTGATAAATCTAGGTCTTTGAATGCAAAGATATAATCTCTTCTATTGAGAATCTGCATATATCCATATTCTTTTAAAAGAGCATGGATCTTTTCTTTTCTTTCTTTATACCACTCTGATCCCCAACATTCTACGATAATTGGAGGATTCTCGTTTTGAGTGATGATCTCTTTTGCTCCTTGCAAGACTTCAAGTTCCATACCTGATGCTGTTATCTTTAACAATCCAACAGAAGCAAATCGATAGTCATCAAGTCTACGAATTTCATAAACATCAACTTGATTTGGAACAGGAATTTTTCTCTCATGATACGCTTCCATTAAAAATGAAAACGATCCATGATTTGTAGAAGAAAAATCAAATATTGGATGATCAATAATTAAGTTCTCAGAACCAATCCCATTTCTATAACATCTTACATTATCTAATTTGTTTAGCAATGCGTTAGCGTTAAGTTGCGCGCATAGACCAGGAACTGGTTCGAAAGAATCAAAAATATAACTGTTATTATATTTGATGGCAAGTGGGATGGTGAATGATCCCAATCCAGCACCAACATCAATTACTCGTTTATTTTTATTTTCCTGAAGAACAATATCTGCAATTTCTAAATTGTAGACGTTCCAAAAATTATTTCGTCGAATTTCATCAGAGATGATTTCTTGTTGAGCAAATAGAGCATATCGCGTTCCATTGGCTGTTGTGTGTATTTTAACTTCTGGTAACATAATTAATCCCAAAGATTCTCATAGTATTTGCCAAATAAACGGAAAGCATTTTTCTTTCGTTCATGATATGCTTTCATCTTTTCTATATCATAGACGCCTTGACGAACACAAACCATTTCCGTCCAGTCTTTGCCTTCTACTTTCTTGTATTCGTATTTTGGTTTCTTAATACAGAAATCTGGATCGCGATCTTTGGCAAGTTCGCCAAATGCCCAGATCATTTCTTTCATGATCCAATCCCAACGCTTGAAGTGATTGGAATCGGTATCCCAATCGTTCTTCTTTGGTTTGGCTGCAGTAGAACGAAGATGCTCAGGCACATCTTCGTCATCGGTAAATGGTGCACCATGATTTGTTTTGTGCAACTGCCTGAGCATCGGATGAATGATGTCAGCAAGAGTATGCGCCATGTTCCATGTATCCCATGGATCAATGCGAATAGACTTTTTCTGTTCACCTTTCTTCGGATACTTACCGATAGAGATCTTCATAATTAACTCTTCTTGCGTCTAGCCTTTCGCTTCTTTGATCCGAGTTTAGCACGACCCTTTCCGAAACCTTTTGTTCCTGTTTTGGCTGGCATGATCAGATCACTCCCTTGGAAGATAGATTGTGGTAAGCAGCCATCTCAAGCGCCTCTTCACTGCAACCAACCATAATATCTCTTAAACGATCTATCTCAGCACCAAGAACATATGGATCAACTTGTGTTTTTGTTAATGGAGCAGCCATACCAATTACAGTGCCACCCTCGTCAACAATTGGTTGACCTTTTTGTTCTGCATCAGTTGGCTGTGGTGGAGTCTTTAATTCTGTTTGCTTGAAATCATTTACAACTTCAAACCGATCACCAAGTTCAAAACTATATCCGATTGCTTGCATGAAGTTCATAAACTCATTGAGCATTTCATCAACAGTTAGATCTTCGTCATTGAGTTCAATGGTGACGCGTTTGCTGGAATCGCGATCCCAAGAATTTAAACCACTGCTGCTTACTTGACCATTATATTCAAATTTAACATTAGACATAAATCACCTTTCAGAAGAAATTGAGGAATTACTTTGTATATATTCGCGTTCTCGGCATTCTCTGATTATACGCTCTTTCTCAAACAAAGGCAACTTTGTCCAAGCAGTAATTTCCCCAGTTGTGCGAAAACACCCAACGCAATACTCACGATGGGTGTCTAGTTTGCAGATCCCTTTACAGGGACTGATCAAAGTTTAAACTTCTCTTCGACTGTAAACTTGTTGACATAATAATCATATACCAACCAAGCAAACCAGCCAATCATGCTTGTAAGCATGAGGATCAATCCTAGTCGCAAACCAAGAATCTCAAGAAGAACATACCAACAAAATCCCACAACGCCCACAAAAGCGAGTGACTTCAATGTCTCAACAATAGCCTTTGATCGAATACTCATAAATTAATCCTCGTCAGATGAATGATGTGGTTGTTTCGGGACAACCACTTTCCCGCATCGTTTGCAAGTTTTGTTTACAAGGATGTCAAACGGATAATAACTGCAGCGACTGGGTCGCCAGTTCTTCTCCCAATCATGCAGACCAAAGAAACAAAGGATGCGACCGATCATCCGCGCCGCATCCTCGAGATATCTTTCATCTGCTCTTCGTCGATGACAGGCACTGCGTTCGATTTATGCATCGTAGCAATACCTTTCACCAAAGTGCCTGTGTATTTCAGGCTCTCTCTTTTTTCTGTAAAGAATCTATCAGAGTTCAGCGACTCAACCTTTCGCGCCGAATCTGCTCCGACTCTCGGACCATAGGACAGACTCGGCAACTTCTCAACACCAAGAATTGCGCTAGAGCGCTGATATTTCTTGGCAACAACACCTTTGACCTTGCGCTTCTTTTTAGGTTTGAAACGCGCAGCGCAATACACCATCATACAGGATATGTTTCCACGTGGTAATCATAGAAGCGAGCGATCTCATTGATCTTGGTTCGCATCTCATGAGGCACTGGCATATCATGAATGGAATTCAGAGCAATCATACGTCGAGCAAACTGTCGAAGTTCACGCAACTCTTCAGTTGTACCGCGAGGAAGAACCTCAAAATCACCTTCGCTCATTAGACTTTCTCCACAAGTTTAGACAAAGTATGGTCAGCAATCTTGGCTCGAATCATCGTCGGAATATCCGTGTAGGGATCTTCCAAGAAATAAGAGCAACCATCCTTCCATGTATTGTACTTTACGAACCGCGCAAAGTCAAGCATATGTTTGCGATTGCTTACATCAAAAGGAACTCTTGCTTTTGGCGCAAGAACAGAACGGCGATATTCATTTGTCATCGTAGTAATATCTCCCCTTTCGTTTTGCTGGGATAGTTACTAGTATACCTGCAATCAGACCAAAAATAAAGCCAACAATGAATGTGATGTATGGATCATTCATTTAATTTTCCCAACTCCAATCTTCTTCATAATATTCATCATCAAATGATTTTGGCGCAAGATCATTAATAACTTCCCAACCAAGTTCAACCAAACGGTCTCCAACAAGGTCTGGTCGTGCACCACGCAATTCTTCTTCCGTGAAGACCACAACAGCACATCCCATTGCTTCGAGTTGACGACTCAACTCAACAATCTTTGCCATTTCGCTCATTAGTAATGCTCCGCGTTGTAATCAACATCACCTGGATCAAACGTCAAGTCATCATATGAAACCATGTCGGTATCATACTCATTATAATCAACATCGCGATTCTCATACGCTGCGAGGATCTCGTTGACTTCAGTCAAAGACAAGCCAGTGATCTTGGCAATCTCTGTTTCTCTGAGACCATCAATACGATACATCTCGATGACATCAATCTCTAAATTCTTAAAGTAACCCATTAGAACGGCACTCCTTCACCCATCGGAATTTTATCCAAATCTGCTTGAGTCTTGCGATCACCAACAACCAAGAGCATATGACATGCACGCTCAAGTTTCTCAGCGAGACTATAACAGTCCTTCGCGCTCAGATCATACTGCGTCATCGTGTTCGCAAGAACATGATCAGCAGCATTCACCAAATCAATCGCTTCACTCAATAATGTTTCAGTTTGCTTTTTCATATCAACCCCAATCTTTAAAATTTCCAGACGCTTCGTTATCTTCGAAGCCACGATAATATTCCTGCGCTTCCTCAATCGCCAACTCGGTGACTTCTTGAGAAGTGTATGAGCCATCAACGAAATAGTGCGGACGCGGAGGACGACGATAGTAACTGTCGGCAGAACCACGATCATACGGACTGCCGTGACCACGATCAAGACGCATTATTCAATCTCCCAGAAAGAGCAAACCAAACTTCATCACGAACCGCAGTGTCTGAGGCTTCCTCGAAACCTTTGACCTTGCTGAGTTTTTCCAACATCTGCATCACCACCTTCCAAGAGATATTGATGCGATATGCCACAGCGACGATCTCATGGACTGCAGCATTGCCTTCGTCCGTGAACATTCCGTAATAGGGAGTTTTCATTAGGCAACCACCTGCACGCGAGGGTGCCGAGAGCGAGGTAACATCAGATCATCAGCAAAGTGATGACCAGGAAGTGGCGCGACAAAAGTGTCAGATTTGAACTTTTTATCAACCTGACCAAGCCATACACGCTTAATAAACTTGGCACGGAAAGTGCCGTCAGAAAGCACAGCGGTCACGAGACCGACCATGTAACAATCATTATGACCAACGAAGTCAAGAGACTTGACGACGTCACCTACTTTGATTTCATTTCGCATTTCCATACTATTATTATCGCTCATGAGAGGGAAAAATACAACAGGAAAAACTCTTGTAAAATCAATAACTTACGAGCACCTCTTGGAACACACGTTTTGCCTGTTCGAAAGTGGTATCTTGGAGCACGATTTTGTTACCAGTACTGCGGCATTCTATCTCATAATGATAATTTCCCACATGCCAGAGTGTGTGGCGAGCGCCGAATTTGTCATTTTCAGACATGATATAATGATACTGTTTCATACAACGATTATCGTATGAAACACAGAATTCTACAACAGAAAAAACTCTTGTAAAATCAATAACTTACATGCTCCTCGAGAGACCGAGGAGAGAGCCGAGAGAGCGGTCCTAAAATGGGGGTTCCCCGAGTCCTGGAGGCAGGTCGAAATAGCGTATTCGGACTCCTGCCTCGCGCAACATCATTTCTGAATGTTCGATCGAGTAATGCTTGCCAGCACCAACGCCAGCGAATGGACGATTAGGACCGATGACTTCCTTGATCCCTGCTTGAATCAATGCGCGAGTGCAATCAGCGCATGGCTTTGGTTCCCAATTCAGATATGCGCGTGAGTTGTTGAGTGAAACACCAACACGAGCAGCATTGAAGATTGCGTTGCGTTCAGCGTGTTCAACCCAGTGATACTTTTCTGGACGCTTCCAGCGATCTTTCCAATCTTCTTCAATGCCGCGAGGGAATCCATTAAAACCCGTCGACAAGATGACGTTATCATCATTAACAATTACACATCCCACCTTTGTCGACGGGTCCTTGCTTTTCTGAGCAATCAGAGTAGCCTGTAAGATAAACAATTCATCCCACGATAGTTCATCACGAATCATAATATAGTCTCAATGGTTATTTGATTTCAATCTTACGAGGTTTCTGTTCGTCAGGAATGACATTTTCCAATTCAATGGAAAGAATGCCATCAGCAAGAGCAGCATCACGAACCACAATTGTATCAGACAAAACAAATTGACGAGAGAACTTACGACCAGCAATACCCTTTACAAGATAATTGCGTTCGTCCGTTTCTGCCTTTTTACCTGATACTTTGAGAGAATTTCTCTCTGATGTGATTTCAATCTCATCTTGTTTGTAACCAGCAACTGCTAATTCCAAAACAAAGTTGTAATCATCTTTCTTGATTACATTCACTGGAGGAAATGCAGTTTGAGTTGCTGTAAGCAGATGAGACGCATTATCGAGAGCAGCGAAAGCATTTTCAAACCCAAGAGCGGTTGGAAGAAGGCGATCGAGTCCGTATGTAGATGCGAGTGTAGTGATATTAGTCATTTTGTAACTCCTTTAATAAGCAAGTTTATAGTTATGGACCCCAAATGGGCATCCAACTCTATTTAGCCAAAATTTGTTGGTCCGTCAACTTTCCATTCCTCCATCGGAGGAGTTTCAGCAGAAACTCCAGTTGAACCAAATCCACCAGCACGTTCAGAGTGTTTCGTTGGACGTGTATTACAAATAGCAATATGGAATGGTTCGTTGCAAACAACTTCGCCTTGAGCAATACGATCTCCCTTGCGAATAGTTTGATGCATCTTGGAGATATTTGTTAAAAGCACAAATACTTCTTCTTGATAATCGACGTCAACAATACCTTCACAGTTCGCTAGGATCAAACCTTTTTTAAGCGAAAGACCAGAGCGAGGGTGAAGGCGAATGCTGTGATTCTGTAATGGCAATTCTGCGCGCGAAATATCAGCATATGTTTCGATTGTTTGGCGATGATCAATCTTCATGATCAATCCTGTTGGAATCAACAGACGATCTCCAGGATAGATAGAAACTTCGCCAAATGCATTTATATCGCGTTCAATTGGTGAGTTGAATGAATCATATCCATTCACAACATTACTTGTTGGTTGAAAAGATAGATCAAAGCAATTCGCTAATGAGGTTCCGTATGTCGGTAATTCTATATCATTATTAAGACGATACACACTCAAATAGATCATACATCAACCTTCCTTTTTCTTTTTTCCGATTGTATATTTCGAAACCAATTGCCAGTCGTTCTTATCCTTGAACGGAAGAATCTTGATCTGGCTCAATGGTGCGACGTTATCCTTTGTCTTGTCTGCATCAACCAACTTTACCAAACCCCACTCAGCCATTAGATTCGCAATCGTATTGCGACGCTGAATATCATTGTCTGACATATTGCTAGGCTTACCATCCAACTCAAAGAGTTCCTTGAAGTGAACGATGTAATACTTTCCTTGCTTGTGAAGAATGTGGCAAGACTGATAAAGAATGTTATCATTCTTTGCTGCAACGCCAATGCGTGTAAGAGTCTCGCGGACTTTAAGGAAGTCGTCTTGCTTTTCTAGTGTGACTTCTACTAATTTCTCGACCATGTCAATCACCCTTATATAATTGTTTTTTCATCGCGGTGATTTGGTCATCGGATAGAACCTTTAATGCTTCCTCGGCTTTCGCATCGGAGTAACCATAGTATTCTTTGACAACACTCAAATCACGACTTTGAGCCTTTTTATGCCACTTTGAATATGGGCGCTTTGAGGCTCTTACAATATTTAGGAGAAAGTCATATTTGAGTTTATTGTCGAGAGTCGTATATCGATTCATCTCGTTCGCCAGAAGAACGGTATCTCGGTGAAACGAAAGTGCACGATTGACCATGAACGATGAATATGACTTTTCATCCTGCTCCGTCAGGAGAGCATATTCTTTCGTCTGTAAGATAGACGGAATGATTTCTTTAAATAGATCAGCCATTGAACTTACACTCCACCATCATCTCAGTTAGACATGCGGTGAGGTTCAGTTCCTGGTCGGCGACGAACGCAGCCTGATATTGATACTTTGCGAGAATCAAAACGGCATTCGGGATCGTTGACTTATCCATAATATCATAGAGACTATCATAGATCTTACGATAGATCTTTGCAGGATCATCGCCGCCAAAATCAGCCACCCACTTACGCATGGCGCTGAAATTTTGATCCTTCAATGATGTTACCAATTCGTTTAACGAAACATCAGCAACGCTGGAAAGAATACCAGCATCAATCTTACCACTGACTGAGTATCGCTGAAGTTCATTCAGAACGCGACGATAATCAGGGAAGTGTTTCTTGACAACTTCAGCCAATACAGACTTGTCAAATGGAATCTTTTCATTGGTCAAGATCTCCGTTGCACGTTTCATGAACGCCATCGCCATCTTGGGTTTATCTTCTTTACGAAGTTTAAATTCAATGACAGCACAACGAGAATGTAGCGGTTCGATGATACGGTTCTTGTAGTTACAAGTCATGATGAAAGTGCAGTTATGAGCAAACTCTTCCATCGCAGCACGCATGGCTGGCTGAGTTGAGTTTGGATTTAGATAATCTGCTTCATCGATAATGATAACTTTCTTGCCACCGCCAAGAGACATTGAACTTGCATAGTTCTTAATCTTGACTCGGAATGTATCAATACCTGACTCATCCGATCCGTTGATCATCAAATAGTCGCAACCAATTTCATCGCACAATGCTTTTGCGACTGTAGTCTTGCCGACACCTGGTCCACCGCAGAGAAGGAGATGGGGAATCTCCTTGCGATCTACATACGACTGAAAAGTGGACTTGTACTCCTCTGGGAGGATGCAATCGGCAATAGTATGAGGACGGTATTTTTCAACCCACAATGCTTCAACCATAATATAAAACTCCTTGTCACTCGAAACTATTAATTAGAAGATCAGACGCAATTTTATTTGCTTTATCCTCCTTGAAAAATTCTTGTAGTTCGAAGTTGGTTAAAAACTTTCCATATCTTTTATGATTCTTAGATTTTTCGTTCCAGACATCCACATGACATTTTCTGACATCTGAATCTTTAAACAAATAATCTGGTAAATCTTGGAGACCAGCCTTCACATAACATTGCGCTTTAGGTATCCACTTTTTAACCAAACGATCATCAATATTATCATTTTCAAAACACCATGCATGGACCAAATCTACGCCTGTGGTTCCGTAAATTGTATTGCAAACTGCGTGTGGTGTTTTCTTGTAAGTCAATTCAGTATTCATAATATAAAACTCTTTGTCACTCAGTTACTATTCTACGCCATTTACCGTTTGTCATCAAGTACATTTCACCATCTGGTCCGACGGTCATACTTGCTTTTACATGCTTTTGAGTTCCAGGAACAAACTGCGATCCAAAATGAAATGTATTAGGTTCGGTCGGACGCAATTCACCATACTCAGCACCAAGAGTTAGTTTACCATTGTATCCAGTAGATTCAATCTCCTTGATACACTTTGTTTGTTCAGGATCTGGCAAAACGACTGCGGCGGCAACAATGCCACCACCAGCAATACCACCAGCAAGTCCAAGATACTTGAAGAAATTACGTCTTGTTGCCATACTTGTGCTCCCATAATGAATAAAGTGCAATACCAATCATCAAGATAACTGGTGGGGCAGAATAAGGAACCCAATGGAAGATGGTATTTGCGAGAGCAAATATACCAGTCAATAAAAGAACAATAAGAATTGGTAATTCAGATTTATCCATAATATAACTCCAAAGAGAAGGTGGGGCGGAGGAGGTGAATCCTCACGATGAGCAGTCTGGCGGATAGTACCGTCGGCAATGAGTGCCGCACCCCATAGTTTTATTTAGCCACGTTTTCGTAAACTTCAACGAAATCGTTCTGCTCTGCGACTTCTTCTTCATAACTACGCTTGTGATAAACACGAGCAAGTTTGCGGCTCAACTTCTTGGGAATCTCACACTCGTCTTGCATCTTCTGCAAAATCTCTTTAATGAGATCACGTTCTGCTTCAATGCGAGTAAGTGAGTTTGAAATCTCTTGGAGGCATCCTAGAACTTTAACTTTATCTACTTTCATTATTCTTCTCCGAAGGTAGAACTTGCTGCTTCGATCGCAATGTAGTAGGTGATGTCGACATTCTTATTTTTAAACTGCGCCAAACCCTTCTTGGCGATTGCAACATCATAAGAACCCTCAAGCAACTTGAAGTTTTCAACTTTCATCACAACCTTAAAGGTCTTGCCATCAGTTACGCTGCCAATTTCAATTTTGGATTGATCTGCTGAATCATCTTTGACATCAGTAGCGATGAAGTAGATGGTAGAACCATCACTTTCAAATACGAAGTTTGGCGAACCAGAGATACCAGCACTCTTACGCATCCAATCAAGATCTTCTTGCGAAAGGCTGAATGAACAATCAGGATCACCGAATGTGATTGACTTTTCTGGTGGAGTCACAATAACCTTTGGCGAGCAATATTTAATATAGTCAGACTTCTTCTTATTGTCAGTGCTGATATTCAGTTTGTCATCATCAAACGACAACTCAGCATCCTTGTAAAGAGAAACCTTTGCCAAGAGTTTATTCAGATCATACAATGCAAACTCTTTTGGGAAACTCTCGCCAACAGTTGCTTCAACGAAGATTGTCTTGAGCGGAGAAATAGTCTTCAAAGTATTGCCTTCCTTAAACTGCAAACTTTGATTGATGCCTGAGAAGTTTTTCAGGACTTGTACGGTACTATCAGAAAGTTTCATAATTAACGACCTCATTTGCTTCAACATGATTATTATATAACGAATCAACCAACTTGTCAACCCTTGTGGTCAACGTATCCAAATCACAATTATTGTCTAGAGTTATGTCGGTAAATTGACCGATCCAAGCCCATTCTGAATAATGAACTTCAGGATATGCATTACGCATTACTTCTTGCTGATTGAAGGTGTTGCAATCATAAGCAAGTTGATACCAATCTGGATCATCACCACGACGGACTCGAATAACCTTGCCACCGCTATCTCTAATTGCTTGTATCTCATTCGGAAAACGAACATCAGCAATGACATAGTCATTCCATGGTGCTTGTTCGCAGCGACGCATTACTGTATGAACCCAGAGGTCAGGGTGAAATACATCACGACCTGCCTCTGTGCCCATAAGTTGCAATGCCAATCTTGGTGAAAATGGTTTACCTAATTTCTTAGACCACCATTCATCATCTTGTTCGCGCCATGCTCTTGAGCCTGGAGTGTCACCTTCGAGCATACTGCGATTCCAACCGAAGATTGTTGCGCATGCATCCTTGACACTGTTTGCATAACTCTCTTTGACGAAATCATGACGTTCTACCAAGAGATCTGCAACTGTGCCTTTACCTGCTCCGATAAAGCCTACAAGTCCAACTATCATAACAAAAAATCTCTTTTAGAGAGTTCCAACGAAATTGGCAACGGCTGGCATATCACCAGTAAATGCGTATGTTCCAACGTGGTGCGTCTTCATCCATGGGCACAACCAAATCTGACCACCGATGTTTCTCCACCACTGGCAGAACATATAGTCTTCAGACAAGTAACGATCTGAACCGCGACCACCATTAGCCTTGCTATCGATAACTGTATCGAAGTAAGCATGAATATAACGCGATCCATCGAAATTTGCCTGACCAACGTGGTCTGGGCGATACTTCAATTGTGGATATGCTTCTGCGAATTTTGGGAATACTTCGCGTTTGACCATCATGTAACCTGTGCCAATCTCGAGAACTTCAACTGGTTCAGCAACAGAGAATTTCTCAGTGCCAGGAACTGGGTTGAAGACGAAATCGCCAGCGAGTTTTTCCATATCACCAGGAGTGATATCAGGATGACGCTTGACACCTTCTTTCACAGCACCCCACTTGATTGACTTCTTCGGATATGGACCACCAATAACTTCTTTATTCAAAGCAAGCATTGCTACGACATCTCTTGGATCAAAATGAATGTCAGCATCGATAAAGAGCAAATGAGTGAAGCCTTCTGCGCGAAGGAACTCATCAACAAGATAGTTGCGCGCTCTAGTAATAAGAGATTCGTTGAAGATAAACGAGAAACGACACTCAATACCATATTGAGTGCAGATTGATTGAAGATCTAAACAAGACTTAACATACATACCATGCGCATGACCACCATACATTGGGGTTGCGACAAACAATTTATTCTTGCGTAGTTCTTCTACAGATACTTCTAACTGCATAATTATTCACTCCAGTTGTAAAATTTTCTAATAACGTCAATAATTTTAGACTGATCATCGAGATTTTCGTTGACCATTGTCTCTATATAGTCCATGAGCGTTAGCGAACTCATGATATTCGAGATCTTTGTCTTACGAGAATTTTTAAATTTGTCATCTTGATCATCTTTACGATCAATGTGACGTTGATCAAGAGTGCTATTCTTTGCTGTTAGGATCAGAACCTTAAAGTCATTTGGGAACTTTTCCTGTAAGAAGTCTAGCATCTTACCATTGAATAGACGATCACCTTCGAAGATTACATTGACTTCATCTGCATCAAAAGTCAATTCATCAAAGAACTTTAATGCATCTGGTTGAACAGCCATTGATAAGCGATCAGTCCCCTGAAATGCATTACCATCATTCTCATATTTACCAAGAATATACAAATTCAATTTCTTGGAATACATGGCGTCTAAAAGTTTTTGTGGCTTGACGATTCGCCAATCATTAGCCATTGAAATTAATTTAAACATCAAAGTGGTCTTACCAGTTGCTGGCTCACCACCCATTGCAATCACTTTTACCATAATGCTTCTAGTCCTTCTTGTATGGGTTGTTCGTCTTTAAACATCCAATCTAATTTTTCTATTCTACCTGTTCTCAAATAAGAAGTAAACTTTTCTTTGTTAATTTTACTTCTTGGCGCAAGCCTTGAATCAAGTGTTTCATTGCGTGCTTGCCAAAGAACGTTCCACTCAATTCCAGTCCAGCCATCTTGCTCTGCTTGCATAATTTCTTCAGACTGACGATCAAGATAATATCCAAGATATCGTCCATGATGTTCACGAAAGATTTTCTTGAATGAACAAAGGCAAGTTTCCATGGTGAAGAAATCTACTTGACCACTCAGTTCTGGGAATCTAGATCTGGTTTCCTCAAGAATGTCTTTCGCTTTGCTTTCAAGATCTGCGCATTCTGATGAAGTGAGTTTTGTATCATATTTGTCATCTTCGCCGAGGGCAAGATGCAAACCATTGCGATGTGAACGAGAGCCAGAATGATCGTCCAACATGAGACTAGTAGGTACACAGTTAATGCCAGCAGTATGAGTAAGATGCTGAAGGTAAAACCAAGTGGAATAGCGACCAAACTTGTGAAGAGAATTCTTAAGATTATTCCAAAGGTTGTCGAAAGTCTGCTTTTCATTGTCTCCATAATATTTCTCCAGCACTTCGCGTTGCGTTTTCTTGCCGATAAATTTTTGGTAAGATTCGAACATGGCTGGCAAGTGACCTTTGTTCCACTTTGTATCTGTTTGGTATCTCAATCTTTTATAGTTATGACTATTCCACCAGCGAATACGATCCACAGTGGCGAGTTCATAATCAGGAAACTCGTTCTTCAGAATCCATGCAGTTGGCAGTTGATATGTGTTACCATACAACCAAGCAAACCACAGACGTTCCTCGTCATTGTGTTCGTATCGCTGGTGGAGATAGTTGGTGCACCATACTGCTGGATCGCAATCGCCGAATTTCATCGACCATGCGTACCAGCGTATGAATTGCTCGCGCCTCTCTTTAGTTGTTGAACGCAGGGAGGACATCAACAGTAATATCAAGTTGCATATAGTTAATCATATCACGAAGTTTATCAATATGCTTCTCTTGGTCTTCAATCGCAAGTTCGTTCTTGTTCTTGAAGTAGAGAACAATCGCGCCCTTCTTTTTCTTCACGTTATACATACGGTGTACAATGTAACCAAGAGCCACAGCATGTTCTGCTTTGGAAGCAGTCGCATGAATCGCGGCAGTGCCTTTGAGTTCATACTTCTTGACTTTGTAGTTGTTCAGATAATGATCGTCATAAGCAATTAGATTATCCTGATACTTCAACGCATTTTGTTGCGTTTCAAAGTCATTCAGAATTGAACGGAAGATACCGTTCAACTTCTTCTTGTCTTCAGTGATCAGAGAGAATCGCTCATAAATCAATTCACGAGCACTATCAACTGCCAATGGATCAGAAAGATCGATCCCTTCGCGAACCAAAAAGTTATTAATGTTTCGCTTAATGTCAGCATCTGTATTCGTCTTTCGAACAACAAAGTCTTCCTTGTTCTCAAGCATACCAAAAAGATCATAGTTTGACAAACGAGTTTCTTCGTCAGCACCAAACTCTGTCTCGTTAATATACACGACAGGAATTTCTTTCAGCGCTGTTCTTGATACTGCTTCGAGACGATTGTTGCCATTCAAAACTGTATTTACAATTTTGCCTTTGACACGAGAGACAACGACAACAACTGGATCTTTCAGCAACCACTCCCAAGCATCTTTCGGATTTTGATCAAATCGCGATTTAATCTTACGAACATGGTTCACATCAATTTGTTCAACGCGAATCTGATTGCGCTCATATCCGTGAACAACTTTGACGCATTCTAGAACAACTTTATAATGGCCAGACTTGATTGCGTCATGAATCATCGTCACCGTTGCTTTGTCTTCAGTGAATCGATCTGCAGGAACAATACCGTTCGAACGACCCTCAATCCAATCAACAACTAATTGTTTGTGCTCAACAGCGAGCAACGATTCATCAACACAATGAGCATTATTTGACTTATTATAGAATTTATTCTTATCCCAAGACATACCATAATCAAGACCGAACCACTCAATTGTCTGAGCAAGATCATCTTGGAAAGCATTACCTTCGAACAGCAAGGACTTTTCTACTTTTCCTTTATAGTAATCTTCCCAGAATTGGGGATTACTGATTGATGAGATATAATCTGGTCTATCAGTCTTGGGTGACTTATAACCAATATTCATCATTCCGTTTTCGATATTACGGAAACCATAAACATAACACTTCTTCGATGTAAACATTTTAATCACCTTTTTCGGCAAATAACATTATGCCATACTGGTTGCACCGTTATTGGTAGCAACAGAGATATTATACATCAATCAATGACAAGAGTAAACAGCAATTTTAATAAACTTGCACACATCCACCCTTCCCCTTTTTATACACTGCTGCATGTATAACAGAGTCGGTGAGGTCATAGATTCCATCGGCGAAATTCTTGCCATTAATCTTGAACATACTGAGAGAGCATCCGCTTTTCTGTTTTCCCAAGAATTTGAATCCCATAGACTCATAGAATACGACTGCATCAGGTTCGGCTGAAACGCGATAGTAACTAGTGCCAAGACCTTGTGCTCGATCAAGAGAGTCTTGAGTGAGTATTCTTGCCACACCTTTACGGCGATGTTTAGCAAAAGTGTGTAATAACTGAAGATTGAATATGTATGGGGTTTTCTTTGAGCGAGTTGTGATGATTGCACCTGCTAGTTCCTCATCCGCCGCCCCTTCCCAATATCCGATACAATACTGCCAATGTTGCTGCATATCTGCTTTTGCCACGAAAGTTTTGGCAAAAGCATCAGCCTTGTTCTCAGTTATGTGCGCGACAAATTCATCGCGGCTTGTCTCACGCAGCGTCATGGAACTCGCGTTTCTTCTCACCACGCTCTTTTGGATACTTGGTTTGTTGCCAACCAAAATATTCATCAAGATTCCATTTGAATGGTGGGAATTTATAATTTCCTTCAGCAAGAATCTCGCGAACAGACGGTCCGCCATTAAGTGCTGCATCGATGAAGTTTTCTACGAATCTAAATTGAGATTCCATTTCTTCGCGTTTGATTGTTGAACGGAAGCAGCGGAACTCAATCGTACCAGTATGCTTCATGCAGTAAGTATTGATTGCATATCGGAATGGGCGACCCATTGATACACCATCTTTACCAGCAGCGTGTAATTTGATAAAGTGATCAAAGTCAGTAGCAAGTTCGATGATATTATCGCACATATACTCTGGCATTGGGCGACCACCATCGAATTTAAGATACATTTTGGCACCATCACATTGCTTCATTTCAGAAGTTTCATGAAACTGGTAACAGGCTTCAATTGTATCTGCCTGATTGTCTTGGATGTAACCAATCAATCGTTTCAATGCAGCAATATCATCTTTCAATCCTGGAACAAACACATGAATATGACCATGATTGACGCAAGAGGCTGATGGCTTGTTACCATACTCAATGAACATTTCATACAAACGCATGATACGATCAACTTGTTCTTGCCAAGTTTTGGTTGGCATCATATTGATTTCGCCACCAAACGGAGGTTCTTTACCAAGTGGATCGCATGCACGATACTGATATGGTGGATGAATGTTTACAATATCTGTTTCAGCATATTCCCATTTACCAAGACTCGGCGGGATATCCATACGACGATCAATATCACCCCACTCAATTTCTGCGCCATATGTAAACGTTGACTTATCGTACATGCTGTAAATCCTTTGCTGATTCAATGGTTACAAACTCTTTCTTAAAGACATTTTTTGCGATTGTTGTATACTGATTCATTGGGATCTCTACAGGATCAACAAGATCAGCACGCAAAGCAATGTCTTTCGTAGAAGTAATTATACCGCCATTGCGCAAAGAAGTAAAGTAAATTGGACGCTTGCCATTGCGATAAAAACGCAACTTCTTTTCTTTGTAGAGTTCAATCACAGCCATTGATGAGTCTGGGAATTCTTCAAGTGGTGACTTATTTGCTTGAAGTGTATGAACAATCAACTCAGAATCATTACGAGTTTTGCATATGTATCCATAGAGACGCTCCCAGTTTTCTGGCATCTCTTGGCTTACTACGCCATTGTGAACAATAGAGATATCATCATTCCACAATGGTTGATTGTATGCAAGATCAGAAGTTGAATATCGGCAATGACCAATTAGATATAGATTGCCGTCTTCATTGATGCAGTTCTTCAAATCAAGAGATTCTAGAAACTTGGTTGCTGGAACAGCGTCAATGTGACTGTGAATCTGTTTATCTTTAACCCACGATATGCCAGTTGCATGTAATCCACGAATACTAGACTCACGGAAAACATCAGCAAGCATGACCAAATCGCGAGAACTTGGGTTCTCAATATAAGCACCAATCACTGCACACATATTAAGCGAACAAATCTTCTAGGGTAGAAATCTTTTCATATGCTTCTGGATGGTATTTTTGAACCATTTCCTTTCCACCATTTCTTTCCAAGTAATCATACCATTCTTTTTCTGTCCACATTCCTTCTGAAATTCCGTTCCAGAGTTTTCGTTGGAGTGGGTGTTCTTTGTTCTTTCGACGCGACTCAACATAATTAAATCGATGATCTTCATACTCTTTGCTCCCGAGTTCGAGCATCTTCTCACGGAAGTAGCAAACGAGTGAAATGCGTTCAGCGTTCTCATCGTTCAATACAATAGGTGTATTGCCGTGCATGACTTCATGATTATTTACGAGCAGGAGGTCACCAGGGCGTACATTCACGGCAATACGATATTCTGGGAATACAAGATAACCACCACTGTAGTTACCATTGTTTGAAAGTACAAGAAGATTAGACAGACCATCTGCATAATCACCAGCATCATAATGCGCTGCTGTGCGGAACGTTTTGTTCACAGTGATTGTTGTGAACACAGTTCCTGGAACCAAGAATGCTGAATCAACTTGATCTGCTACACGACGTTGATTACCCCAACGCCATGGCAATAATTCGCGGAAACCACGATCAAGTGATTGTAAGAATGGAAACGACATTTGAAATTTGTCGTAATGATTTTGTGTATATGCAGTTGCACGACCATATGGAATTCGAGGATAACGATCAAACCAACCAGCAATACCAGAAAGGACTACATTGGCATAAGTTGTATCTGAAATATAAGTTTCTTCAACACCACGCGCTTCTTCTTTGCGTTCCTTGACAGACATCTTGACGACTTTCTTCAGCCACTTCTCAAAGTCAAAATTATCTTCTCTGACTTTGACGCTCAACCAAACAAGACCGCGAGAGGATTCGGTATTTGCATATTTGGCGCGAAGCATTTCAACTTCTTCTTTAACATTGACAGGTACAACAGAATTTTCTGGTTGCTTCTTGAAGAAATCAAGAACATGTAATTGAAATTCATTGACCCATTCGCGATTGCCGCACTTCTCACCCTTTGGTCCTGCAGCAAGACCACGGTTCTGGGTTGGTGTAGCAGCCTCGCGCAGACCAAAGTAGGCTTGTTCCTGTTCTTCTTTTGTAAAGAAGTTCTTACGGAAGATAAATGCTACCTTGCGTTCATCACGAGTATTCAATTGGTCACAGTCTGCGCAAAACTGCTTATTGCAATTTGCCATTGCTGTTGGATCGCAGTCTGCTTTTTGAAAGCAATCTGTATCCTCTTCAATCAAAGTATCATAATGTGACTCATCAAGAAACTGTCCCAATAAATGAGAACAATCTAACTTTTCTCTTGCAACAATGACTTTTGCCATAACATTTTCCTCCTGCTCATACTAGTATATATCCAGTTGAGGGCAATGTCAAACTCAGTATTTTCCGAAACAAATGAAACTGTGGGGGCATTGCACCCCCACAGAACTTTAACAAGTTTTTAGAAATGGCTGATTAGCCCATCGTGACGCTGATAGCATCGCGGTAAAGAGTCTTGCGAGCACGCGCAATATGACCCTGATCGAGATACTTCTCGAATTGGCGCGAAGGATTGCCAAGACGATAGGCAAAAACCTTTTCACCACGCGAATTCGTGACGCGATTGGTGTATACAGAGATACCCTCATTGCGAGCACGATACGCAAGATCAGCAGCATTGTCGACCTTGAACATTGCGCGAACTTGGCGCGAGGTCACAGTGTTGCCGTCAGCAAGATAACTAACAAACGAATTAAGAGCATTAGACATATAATATACCTTCACAAAAACACCCCTTCAATAATGTTGCAAGATCGGGGCTTTCCTTGCAACATATCACTTATTATATACTAACAAGTGACAAAAGTAAACTCTTGCGATTAAAACGGCATTTCATTGGCTTCACGATCAAGAGCAGTGAGCAAAGTCTTGGCAGCACGAGCAATAATCTGCTGCTCAGTCATTCCCTGACCCTGATACTCTACCATATCCATAGCAGTCAGCACCACTTCTTTCGTTTGATCATACTTGGTCACACGAACGGTAAGATTGCCAGTGTTTGGATCATTGATCGTTTCTACATCAAACTCATTCTTCGGTGCTGGAGCAGTTGCCTCCGCATCAACCTTCGTGTACAGATCCAAGAACGCAGTCTTGGTGTCAGTATCGAATCGGTTCAAGCACATCTCAATTGCTTTCAGGCGATTGCCGAAGATTGAATATGCTTTCGTGATATGCACGAGACGACGAGTCGAGATAACTTCATCAACCGCACCGTCAGCGAAAGACTTGCGGATGACTTCAGCCCACGTGATCAAACGATCAATGAACGTTGCATCAGTCAGATTGTACAATGCGAAATTCTTCTCAAGAATCTTGCGCTCGGTGGCAGCAGGAGGATACTCTTGCTCGACCGTGATGGCGAAACGTTCCAGGAATGCTTCGTTGAGCAGATTGGTGCCGATGAATCGACCATCGTCGCTGCCTTTGCCTTTCGTGTTCGCAGTAGCAATCACGTTGAAGCCAGCAGCAGGATGGACGACCTCACCAGTCTTCTTGTCGAAGTATGGCTTGCCTTCAAGAATCGGTTGCAAGCAGAGAATATCTTCAGTGCCAAGATCACACTCATCGAGCAGAAGCACAGCACCACGACGCATCGCAGTGATCACTGGACCTTCACGGCGAATCGTATTGCCATCGACCAATTCATACGAACCAATCAGGTCAGACTCATCAGTGCGCTTCGTGATATTGACGCGAATCAACTCACGCTTCAACGCAGCACAAACCTGTTCAATCATCATCGTCTTGCCGTTACCAGACAAGCCAGTGATGTAGACAGGATAGAAGATGCCAGACTTGATGATGCTCTTCAGATCATTGAAGAATCCGAATGCAACATACGTTTCGCTGCGATCGGGCACAAACGATTCAGTCACGTTCTGCGCACGGCGAGTTGCAAGTTGAACAACCTGCGCGACCATCGCGGGAGCAGCCACAGGCTGCGGAGCAGAAACTGAAGAAGCCACGACACTCTTGGGAAGAATGTTGAACGTGTTGCGCGCAACCTTGCGCTCACGCAGAATGAAATACGGGAAATGCTCGACTTTGTTCTTTTTATTCTGAACAAACTCATTCAACTCGCGCAGACTGATAGTCTCTTTGTCGTACTGCGCATGCAGACGCTGAACAAGATCAATCTTCGCAGACTCACTGTAAAACGACTTTCTCATTTCAATATCACTCACTGTTTACATTATAAAATTAGACGGGAACCAAACGGAAACGCTCAACATTGAGACCGTCAGCGGGAATGAAGCGCACCTCATCACCTTCAACCTCAATTTCAAACGCCCAGTTAGGCGATTGAGCGCGAAGAACACCATCAGCGGATTCAGTAAACTGAAGTCGCGCCACCGTTTCAAGGTCACTAGGAAATTTAATTTCATTCATCATAAGACTATTATCGCCTAGAAACACACAGAAAACAAGGGAAATAACTCTTGTAAAATCAACAACTTACGCAACCGCCAACTCTTCGGCTAGTTTCGTGAGCAGGAGACGGTTCGTGCGCTTGCTATTCAGATTATCACCGAATGCTTTCGCCATCTTACTCTTGGTCATATCCTGAGTGATGTTCAACTTGTCGTCTTTGACGTTATCAGTCGGAATAGCAACATAGAAATATTTCTCATATCCACGACTCTTGGTCGTGAAGAATTTATGAGTGTTCATGCTCTTGCGCATTTCTTGCTGTTCGTTGAAATTCTTATCACCAAGCAAATACTTCATCTCATACTTGATTGCTTTTTCGCGACCAACGTAGAAACCGATATGCTTGCAACCAGTCACCTCGGCGACCAATTCAGTGATCGGCGCTTGGAGATGCCAAGGACTGCCAGTCACTTTGATTTTCTTTTGCGTTTTCTTGTCAACCAAATAATACACAGCATCACGATTTCTACCAAAAGAAATATCGTCATGCGGAGGATAATAAAGGTCAGAACCACCTTCACCGTCAGTCAAATACACAACGTTGCAAACATCGAGTTGATGCGCACGCTGAAACTTCTTGATCATTTCGCGAGAAGCAAGAAGTGTCTGGATGAACGGAGTTGAATTCAAACCGAAACCAGAACGATCCCAGCCATTGAATTCGCCACCACCAACATCGTGACTATAGTAACTCTTCGGATACTCATTCGCAACAACGCAGAGCATGTTGAATGCCTTGCGATACTGCAACGGCGACAACGAAGTTCCGATCAGATGTTTGAGGTGAAAATAGTCATTGCTGATTCGCATCTCAGTCGCAGAATCAGAGATAAATCGATCATCGCTCTTTACCATCTCAGACAATTTGTCGTTGCTGTATGCATCGTCGCTGAAGCCATAAACTTCAACAGGGACGTTGGCAAGTTTGCAAAACGAAACAAGAATCAACATCTGGTCAATCGTATTGCGGAGAATGTCTGACATCGAGCCAGACATATCAACAAACAGAATGAAGCCATGGTTCTTGCCTTTCGGTACGACCGTGATCTTGCGGAACAGATCGTTGCTGAATTTATACTTGTGCAGCACGTTCATGTTCAACTCACCAGTGCGAGCAGTCTGCGTTCGAGCATACTCGCTGGCTTTCTTGCGCATCTCGAATTCCTTCAAGATATGCATGATGACTTTCTTGTTATCAGCGTTGAATCGACGCACTGCTTTCTGCACAACAGTCTCATAAGAGATACCGTTGCGACCATATGGCTTCCATTTATCGGCAACTTCTTGACGAAAGAAATTCTCAAGATCATTCACAACTTCCGTGTTCGGAAGAATGATGTTGTCGAGATTGACGTCAGGGAGATTGAACATGAAGACTTTGCCAGAAGCATTAACCAATTCATCTTCACGACGACGAAAGTTTTGATCCGTGACAGATTGCGGCTCATCTTCGCCGTCGCCACCATCACCACCACCTTTTGTATCTTCATTAGACTCTTCATCTGAATCTTCTTGCTGATCAGCAGACTCAGAATCCTGACCGTCAGATTCTTCGGTGACATCAGAATCATCTTCGTCGCGGAACTCATCATCATTCTCGTCGAATGAATCATCAGAATCCTGCTCGCCGCTGTCTTCTTGCTCAGTCTCAGGCGGAGCAAAGGCATCGTTCAGATCATCTTTGTTCTGAATCTTGTCTTGCTCATTTTCTTTGACGTATTCATAGACACGTTGCGCAATATCAACAACTTGATCCCAAGTCTCGGCATTCTCAACTTCACGCACGATGTCGCGTTCGAAGTCATTGAATTCAACAACGACATGCGCACCGAGTTTGAACCGCAAATTGATGCGGTCGATCAAATTCAGTTTGTTAAGGTCACCGAGTTTCTTGATGCCGAAGAAATCGCGCTCATACAATCCAGCGTATGCACGCGAGAAAGACTTCGCAAGACCAGGGAACTTGCGTTTGACAAGTTTCTCGATGCGAGCATCTTCAATAACGTTGAGAAAATCTTTATATTTCTTGCTGTTGGCGGCAACTTGATCGTGCCAACCTTGCTCGGGAGTATTCAGAGCATGACCGACTTCGTGACCTGTGAGAAGATCATAAAGATCGCCGTCCATGTCCTTCCAGATAGGAAGAACCATCGTGCGATTCTTGAGGTCGAAATATGCGGTCTTGACCTGCTGGTGCGAAACTGTGATATTCTCGCTCGCTAAGAGTTTGGCGAGGATCGATTTAGAGTTCTGGATATTCATATTCATACAACCATTATCCCCCTAAATGGTTGAAAAGTAAAGTGAAAAAAACTCTAATAAAATCAATAACTTACGTCAGTCTAGGTTATATACGAATTTTTCAGGCTCTTTCGCGCCCATGGACATCGGAGAAGTTTCACCAAGAATTTGTATTTTCGGCTCTTCTTGTTGCTGAGATAAATCATTCATTTGCTGTGTCAACAATTCTTGTTGCTGCATATATTTCTTCCAACGTTTCAAGTTTTGCTTAACTTTTTTCTTTGCTTGCTCTAGTTTAATTGGACTTACAGCAGAAGTAAACACCTTTCCATTTAAATGATCAAGTTCATGCTGTATACAAACAGCAGTCAATCCATCAAACTCTTGCTCAATCCATTCACCATTGATTGCTTGAAATTTAATTTTAATGTGTTCAGGTCTTTTCAATTTCAAATAAAGTCCAGGATAACTTAAACATCCCTCAGCCATATTACAAACTGGACCAGAAGATTCAATTAATTCTGGATTGATCAAAGACCAAATTTGCTCACCCATGTTTATTGACATGATGCGTTCAGTTCTGCCGCACTGATTTGCAGACAAACCTAATCCTTGATGTTTTGATAAAGTTTCTGCCAACGACAATGCAACAACATCAGCATTCTTGCGACCTTCAGCCGTTGTAAGGTCTACTGGTATGGTTGGGGTTCTTAAAATTGGATCATAGTAATCTACAAGTTTATAGATCTCATATTCAACCAATGAACCATTGTGATACTTTACCATCTTTGCCATAATTACACCACCTGCGAGAAATTCTTAACTTTCGCGAATCGTATTGTGTGCTTGAACTTGTCAACCATTTGATCAGTCTTGTGCGTGATAACAAATATGTTCGTGTTATCATTCATCATATTTATCAGTTTCATGAATTCTTCAGTACCGTTAATGTCAAGAGAACCATCAAAGACCTCGTCGAAGATGAGAAGATTGGTATTGACACTGTTCTTTAATTTGGCGACCGACCTCCAAGTGAACAACAGTGCTAGATCAATACGTTTCTTTTCACCTTCTGAGAAGTTTTCATAACTGAAATCATCTCGGTGACGAGACTTGATGGTCTCCTTGAACTCCTCGTCAATATTAAAATTGACAAAGAAGTCCATCGCAGCCAAATACTTATTAACCAGTTTGTTGATAACTGGAACGTACTGCTTAATGATTTTCGACTTAATCCCGCCATCTTTAAGCAACTGCGCGACAATATCATAATTTTGTGTTTGTTCAGATACTTCTTTTCTTTTATCGTTAAATGCTTGTAATGCGTTCAATAATGTTTTACTTTGTGCCTTGAACTCATCGCTCATGGCTGGCTTGCTTTCAATTACATCAATTTCTTCTTGAAGTTTTGCAATATATGAACGTACTTGTTTACGGTGCGTTGTAATACGAACAAGATCTTGCTCAAGAGACTTGAGTTCTTTTTGTGTTGTTTTAATTGCATTGATTCTATCTAGAACAGCATCACTTTCTTCTTTGAGTTTACTTAAACCTTCTGTGAGTTCACTGATCTTACTATTGCACGTGTGCACTTTTTCGTCTTTGTTATTGATCGCCTGATCGCAGGTTGGACAAGTCGAATTTACAGAATAAAACTCGATGTCTTTCTCGAGTTTCTGAATATTCCCTTCGATCTTGGCTTCAAGTTGATTGAGTTTTTGAAACTTCTTTGTGTTTGTTTCTTCGTCAGAAATGCTGAGGACTATTGTTTCAATTTGAGTTTCTTTTTCTGTTAGTTCGATTGCAAGATCTTTTAGTGTTTGGCTGTTTTCTTCAAACTCTTTTTTCTTTGCGTCTACAAGTTCTTTAGTATTCTTTTTTAATTCATCTAGATGCTTCTTGTGTAGATCGATCTTATCTTTGGTATTGTCAATTTGAATTTTTAATTGTGCTGCTTCATCTTTGAGAGTATGCAGTTTACTCTTGACAATCACATTCATTGAAGAAAAGATCTGAATATCGAGCAGATCTTCAATGACAGTTCTACGGTCCGCCGCCGACAACTGCATGAACGGAGTAAAGTTCGTTGATCCAAGAATGACTATTTGCGTGAATGACTTATAGTTCATCTTCAAGATTATTTTTTCAAGATGATCTTGATAATCTTTTGCTTTTGCGTCTTGATTTAATAAACTTCCATCAACATAGATCTCAAAGACATTAGGCTTGATACCGCGAATGACTTTGTATTCTTTCTTGCCAATAGAAAACTCAACTTCAACAATGCAATCCTTTTCGTTGATCGAGTTTACCAATTGCGGTTTATTGATATTGCGAAATGGCTTACCGAACAATGAAAATGTAATGGCGTCCAGGAATGTAGACTTGCCTGCACCATTTTCGCCAACGATCAAAGTCGTGGCGTTCTCATTCAAAGGGATTTCAGTAAAGATATTTCCAGTCGATAGGAAATTTTTGTATCGTACTTTCTTAAAGAGTATCACGTTGTCTCCATAGACAATGCTTCATTGTACACGTCACGCAAAACAGTTTTAATTTTATCTGATTCAACAGGCAAAGTCAAGCCATCAACATACTTATTTAAGATTGTCATGGTATCTTCTGCTTGGTCAATATCAACCTCTACGTTATCTGTAATCTCAGAAAAATCTTCAACAACAGATACTTCAAGAGGATTTGCTTTTGCCAAAGAATCTAACAGAGTATCAAACAAGAAAGTGTTATTGCGCTTCTCAACAACAATCTTCACAAACTTGTTATTGAGATGAGAATAATCTTCGTTCACAATATCATTGTAGTACAACTCATCATCGTTGTATTTAATTTTGTGGAACATCTTCTCAGGATTGGGAACAAATGTCAGTTCGCGTGTCTCAGTATCAAGAATATGAAACCCACGCTCATCGTTGTAATCACTCCAAGTCATTTCGCCAGGAGTGCCAACGTAGACAATACTTCCGCTGTTGCTCTTGTGATGAAAGTGACCAGAAAGAGTGAGATCATATTTGTTCAGAATACTTGGATCCATACCTTCGTGACAGATATTGCCACGATCCATTTCAAAACCAGCAAGTTCAAAGTGACCGAAACAAACTTGGTTGCTGCTGCGTTTGATAAAGTCCATGATTTCCACTTCATTATCTTTGCAAATCCAAGGAATGACATCGATCCCCATCCACATCGATGGCTTATCATACAGAATGACATGATCTTCGTAATCTCGCAAAAGCAAGTCTGGCGAGTTTACTTCGAGAGTGTTCTTGAAGAAGATATCGTGGTTGCCGAGTAATACACGACACTGTATATCGTGCTTTACCAGTTGATCAAAAAAGTAACGACGGCAAAGAGCAAGAGACTGAAAAGAAATATACTTCCGACGATCAAATAAGTCACCCAATTGAAATATGGTCCTAATTCCATGGTCCACCAAATACGGAAAAAACGTATTTAGATAAAAATCTCGATAATGATTATGAAAGGCAATACTATCGCCTCTCATACCAAAATGTGTATCACCCAATATTGCGATTTTCACTTAACCACTTCCTCGTCTACAAACTTTTCTAGCCCTGCTTTCTTGGCTTTCTTTTCTTTTCTTGCATTTTCATAGTTATTGATGAATTCGGAAATATTTTCATACAATTCAAATTGTCGGAAAGTTCCATCTTCATTTTCATTGAGTTCAAACTCGTCGAGTATTCCAGCAGTTTCAGTTGCTTTGTATTTGACATATAGTTGTTTCTTCTCTTTCTGAATGCGCCTTAAGAATGCATAATATACTATTTGCGTGAAATAAGCAAATGGATTGCTCGATTTAGCAGGGTCAAAATTGTCAACGTACATTACACAGTTTTCGATTGCGTCTGCCACCATTTCATCGCGAAAGGTATATGATAGAAAATTTGGTTTGTGTGAAAGATTCTCAGCAATTTTCATGAAGCATTCAGCAACATAGCGAGGAATCTGCGGCTTTGGTTGACCGAGTCTCTTTGCCTTGCGAATCGCTGTGCGATATGCAGTCATTTCTTTGAGAAAATCTTTATTATTAATATAGTGATTCTTTGCCATAATTAGTGTATCGGTTTATCTTTCTTTGATTGTAATGCTTCGAGAATGGAAACAACTTTTTCTGCAGTTTCAGAAAGTTCTTCTGTCTTAACGGTAGTTCTTTTTTTCTTTGGTTCTTTTAATTTGTGATCATTATTGTAAAAGAAATCAGCAACATACTCATATTGTTCTACAAAATCAGGATTAACTGGAGTTGCAAATAACACTTCTTCGTTATTAAAATCAACTTCTTTTATAGAAACAACTGCTTGCGGTAGATATTCTTGCATTGCAAGAATTTGACGACCTTCATCAAAAAGAGTTTCGATCTCAATGCGCAATGGCAGTTCTACTACAATGTATCCTTCTTTGTATGTTACATATCCAATGATATCATCTGGGATAGTACGCAAGCGAACGAATTTGAGTTCGCCTCTTGGTTTGTATTGTACAACTTCTTCTGTCATTAATTTATCCTTACGTTATTCGTTGTGAAAGGAAATTTTTCTTCACTGTAGATCTTCACTCGTTCCTCATAGTGCTTCAGTGTGAAGTTTGTATAAGGACCATAACGCAAATCATCAGCGATATCGTATAATGTAGCAGCGTCTTTGTTTTCACCCAAACGCAGTACACGACCAATGGATTGAAGAGCGCGAATTTTACTCTTGGTTGGAGAAGAGAATATAATATTATGTAGGTTACGGATGTTCACACCTGTAGAGAACGTTCCATAACTTGCCACAATGATCGCATCATTTTCTTGTTCAGTAATATGTCTTACTGCTTCGCGATCTTCAGCCTCAACCCCACCATGAATAAAAAAGACTTTACGATTGCCAGCCTTCTCTTGTATCCATTCATATAATAGTTTACCGTGTTTTTCAACATAAGTAAATAAAACAAGCGTATTTCCATTCAAATTTAACGCAAGGTCAGTGATGAATTTATTTCGACCTTCATGTTGCGTCAGGAAGTTCATCTCATCAGGATAAGTAAAACCTTTGACTGTCTTACAAACTATTTCAGGATATTTCAACACAATACATTTAATACTAAAGTTCGCCAACTGTTTGCGTTCAATTAGTTCCTTTGTAGAGATAACTTTAAACGTTGGTCCAAACAAACCTTCAAGAACAAGTTTGTTTACTTTACTATCGTCAAGTGTACCAGTTGTACCAATACGCACATCGCAGTTGATAAGTTTAGTCATGATGCTTGTCAGTGACTTTGCTTTGAACGTATGTGCTTCGTCACCGATGATGAAATCAAACTGCGCAAAGTATTTCTTTGGCATGTCGTAGATACTTTGCCAAGTAGAAATAATCAGATCAGTATCTGGAATTTTACTCTCACCGCCAAAGATTTTTTGACAATACTTGTCTACATCCCAGCCGTTTAAACTGGAATAGTTTTTAAAGTCAGAATGCATCTGTGTCACTAGGTTGATCGTAGGAACAATCAACAAGCCTCGTTTCTTGCCACTATTAAGTAAGTGGCGAATCATCATATAGATGATTAACGATTTTCCTGACGCTGTTGGTGAAATGAGTACAGTTCTCTTCTTCGTAAGTCCGACGCTAGACGCGAGATACTGATAATCTCTCGGCTCCATCGGAAGTGATAGAGCAGTTGCGAGATTTTTCGTGTCAATCGGGTGGACTTCTTTTTCTTCGTCCAAGTATTCGAAGCCATAGTTGCTATCCTTGCAAAACTTTTTGATGTATGGAACCAAACCAACGTAGATCTGTTTGGTGTTCGTATTTAGCAGACGAATCTTGCCATCCCAGTATTTGTTTCGGAATGCTGGACTAAACTGATAGCCTGGAGTCGAAAATGTGAAAAAGTCAGACATCTCACGAATGATACCATCATCAGCGTGAACCTGAACGTAGATGTTACTGACTTTTTCAACAACGACGTGTTCAATCATCGAGCACCTTGAATGAATTTCTCCCAGCCCATGTACTCCTTCAATTGCCACGTACGATTGTTAAGTTCTTTCATCACGTTAGTGCAAAAGTTTGCAGCCTCTTCGTGATAGGCTTTCTTGCGTTTGAGTTTGTTTAGATCGTCATCACCATCAAGATAAACTTGCATATCTGACTTGAGGGTGAAGCGGAATGGTTCCCAACCAAGTTTATCTAATTCTTCTTGATCAAGTTTGCCGCTGTAATACATCCACTTGAGTTTCTTTAATTTGTCGAACTCAAGTGCTGCTCTCTTTGCGGCAAGATTGTGAAGAGAAAGATATTTGTTGTACTTGTTGTGAATCAATGGAATGCGCAAGATCTCTTTGCCAGGTTCCGTAGTATCAACTTCGGAATCCTTTTCCCATTGCTGCATTAATTCTTCGAGCGGAGGTGTTTCTATTTTCATACACGAAATTATAAACTATTTCATTTCAAAAGACAAGTCAGAGCAAGAGTTGTCTTACAAAGATTGCACCAGTATAATCAGTATGTCTGGTTTCAATGAGTATCTCAAGAATAATATCTATACTCTTTCGTATTCATAGTAAGAAAATCTAAATGTTGCATCGGCAGTAATGATATTCTCTGCAGAATCTTGAGAAGAAAACAGAATAGTTGAAAGAGTTGTAGGAAACAAATCAACAAATTTAACTCTAAAGTTTGGATTGTTTTTGTTTGTGTAGAGAGTGATCATACCGTCACTGTACTGCGGTTTTCCTTTGTATTCAGATCTGAATAGTGGTCCGCGATCTAATCTTTTTAAATCCAAATATTCTTTAAAATCAGTTGGGAAAGTGATTGCTCTAATCCAATCATGTATTTCAGTCCAAGCACGTAGATCTTCGTCAACTAAAAAAGTAATATTAAAAGTATCATAAACTAATTTCTCACCTGGAACATATAAGTCAACAAACGGAGTTTGTCTTGGTACTTCTGTCAAAGAAACTCCAGGGAAATTTGCTGTTTGACAAAAGTACGTCGTTCCAGGGAGACGATCAAATGTCACTCTAAACTTTGTACTTTGGAGTAAATCTTTATTTACAGGTGTTCGAGTCGTTGCTGTCATTTAGCATTTTCCGTAGATCGATGATCTTTTCTCTTTCAATAAGATCAATGATAAAATTAGTTAGCTCTATCTCTTTGCGAATAAAGAATAACTTCTTATTCAGTTGCTCTAATCTCTCTGAATAATATCTCAACTCCTGCTGTTTTTGTTCTCGCAGGTCTTTCAAATCAGAAAGAAGAACTATTTTCGCCATACAGATATTTAGTCGCATAAAAAAAGGGGGAGCATTTCTGCTCCCCCCAGTTCTTTGCCTTATTGTTTTTATCAAGTCGGCAATAACTTTCTATCACATCAATTATTGGTTGATGTTTAGGACCTTGAACTTGCGGTAGTACAAGTTTGTGCCATTTGATAGAGCACCAGTGCCAGCGCCTGTTGCGAATGGGTTTGCAACGAGACCGTAACGAGTCTTGAAGCCAACTTTTGGTTGGTAAGTCGTTGGGTCGATTGCGCGAACCATTTGTAGTGGGACGTATGGGCAGTAGAAGAGACCAGCGTCATAAGCGTTTGATCCCTTATAACCTACTACAACATAGTCTGAACCAGCAACAGAATATGGATCAACATAAACCTTGACGCGACCGAACAATGTACCTGCGAAGGTATTGCCTGTATCGTCAACAGTTAGGTTTGTGTTGTTGCTCAATGCTGAGTTATAATCGAGAAGACCTGTCATTGCTAGGGCTGATGCAACATCGGTTGAAACGATGAGCAAGTTACCCTTACCACGACGGGTGTCTTTTGCGATCTTATTTGCAGCTTGTTCGATGCGGAATAGAAGTGACTTGTACTTCTCAACCTGCCAGCGACCTGATGTACCACCATCTGCATCTGATAGAGTGCTTGATGAAAGGTTAACAACTTCTTGTGCAACGCTTGTGATACCAACGTTAGCAGTTGCATAGATCGTACGAACAACTTCGCGGTTGATTTCTGCGAGAATTTCAGTTGACAAAATATTTGTCAATTCTGTTTCTGCGTCGAGACCGTGAATTGCCTTAAGATCTTGTGCAAGTTCTAGCGTGTAAGCTGCTTGCAAGCCACGTGACTTGGCAGTTACTGATACGCGATCAACTTGGAAGCCCATGTACTTCATGGTTAGATCTTCTGCTGCTGATGTTGCTAGACCTGTACCAGTGTTTGCTAGACCGAAGACATCGGTGTTTGCTTCAGCTGGGTTGACATCTGATGAGAATACAGTGTGTGAACCTGTGCCAGAGTGGCCAGTGTTTGCTTCTCCGAAGAGAGCCTCACCAGCACGTGCTGATGAAGAAGCGTACACTGAACGCATTGCGAAAATCAAACCTGTTGGACCAGTCATTGGCTGAACGCCGCAAACATCATATGCCATTAGGTTTGGAAGTGCACGACGGACCAATCCGATTAGGATTGGGTCGAAGCCCTTGATTCCGCCTTCGCTGCCAACTACTGGTGACATACCGCCGCCAACTGCGTTGGCTGGTGATGTTTCCCACAAGTTTTGCATTGTGCGTGATTCTTCAACTAGGGCGCGTTCTTGGTTCTCTAGAACAAGTGCAGTAACTGCACGCTTGTATGGATCTGTGATCTTTGGGAGTTCTGAGTGATCAAGAACTGGAGCCCACTTATTTACATATGTTTCGTTTAGATACATTTTATAACTCTCCTGAGTTCTTAGTTAATTAGGCTTTTGGAGCCGTTTTTGAGATTGCTTTTACATAATGTGCCATTAGACCATGAACTTTTGCTACTTCAGGTTCTTCATTGACCGTCGTCTGTTGAAGTGCCTTTACCTCACTTGTCACTTTATTTGTTGGGAAGTAGTTCTCGCGAATAACTGCGAGCTTATTATTAAACTCACCCTCTGTGGTGAACTCCACGCCCTCTGCGAGCGATTTCATCTTTTCGATTTGCACTTCAGTTAGACCTTCGCAAATCTTACGAATTGATTCATTTTTCTTTGCTTCATTAAGTTCTTCGGCAATTGCATTCTTTTCTGCAGCAGCAACTGTCATTGCTTCTTCAAGAGCAGCAACACGAGTCGCTAGTTCTTCTGCAACATCAACTTTCTCTTCTGGAATTTCGATGTAGTGTTCTGCGAAAAGATTCTTCAATCCGTTAATGAAGTCTTCAGTTAATTCTGAACGAAGACCAGTTTCGATTGCAATCTTATTATCTTCAACCCATTGTTCAACAACGTAGTTTAGATACTCATCAACTTGTGATGACATTTCTTCTTTGATTGCTTCGATTGCTTCAGAAAGAATAGTATCGTTTTCTGAAATTACGTCTTCGATAATTGTTTCGACGCGTGAATTTACAGCGGCTTCGAAGATTGTTGTTGCTTTTGTGCGGAACTCTTCAGAGAGTGATTCGCCGTTAAACAATGCATCAACGTCTTCCTTCATTGACTTGCTGTGCTTCTTAACCATATCCTTCATCATCATTTTCTTTGCTTCAGCAAGTTCTTCTTCAGAAGCCTCTTCTGCAACAACTTCTTCTTCTGTTGTTTCTTCTTCAACAACTTCTGCGCTAACTTCAGCAGCAACAACTTCAGCAACAGGAGATTCCTCAACTGCAACTTCTACTGATGCTTCTGCAGAAACTTCTTCTGATTCAGCAACTACTTCTGCTGTTTCTTCTGTTTCAGTTTCTTCCATAGCCTGAACCTTTACACCCTTTGCGTCGCCCTTCGTGGCTGGCTTTGGTGCTTCCTTTGCGGCAGCAGCAGCTTTCTTGCCAATATCTGTTGGGGCTGTTGTTGGTGTTTGACCGCCGAGATCATCCATCTCTGCTGGTAGTTTTTGTGCTGTTTCTTTGGCAGCAGACATTGATGCCTTAAGAATTTCTGCAGCGGATTCTGATAATGTCTTACTCATTTGTTTAAACTCCTGAAGAAGTAATATTATTTATAAAAATTACAGTTTTGACAAGAAATTTTCAAAGATCTTTAAAGAGATCTCGTCAATTTGCTTTTGCTTTGCGTTCTTGATTTGGTTATAATATGCGTTAACATCAAGTTCTTTGACAACGCCATTATCCCAAACCCACTCTTTACCTTCCATAATACCTTGAACGAAAGCACCTGGTGCGGATGGATCCGCTACAATATCAGCCGCTGTGGCTAGATAATAGTCATCTTGAACCACATTGACACCATTGACTTCCTTTAAGGAACCCATGCCACGTGATGATACACCGAGAGTTGCACCGCCTTCCATAAGGGACTTGGCGATTTTACCCATTGGTGTTTCAAGAATTTTTGCTTTACCAATCCATTGATTTCCTTCTTGTTTCAATGAAGTGATTAAATGTGATACGCGATCTAGATTGATCGATGGAGAATCAGGATGACCTAATTCGCCGAAAGCGCGATTCTTTGTAACGTATTCTTCGTTATAACGACTAACTTCTTTCGCAAGAGTGTTTGTCTTATACATACGACCGTTACGATTCTTCATTTCTGCAACGAGAAATGGACCTTGAATGTAAAGAGTCTTGACACCGTTCTTTTCTTCGGTGATCATCTTCACTTCTTCAACTGTTTCTGTGATTAACTTCATTTATTTTAGCCCCAATGATCTACGTTTTAGTAACGATCTTTTTCTTTTAATTAATGCTCGAGCCATTTTTGCTTTACGCTTAAATTTTGCACGACGTGCAGCCAACTTTCTCTTCATTTTCTCACGTGGTGGAATTCTTACAAGTTTACCACCACGAATTGTATATCCTGGAACTGCTGAAAGAACTTTGCGACGTTGCACTTTACCGCCACGCACTCTTGCTCTAATGAGTTTTTTACGACCCATTTTTTGAACATTGGCTTCAGCAATAATTTCTCTTACAATTTCAGAAATTAAACTCATTTTCCACCAATTGTAAAATTGACTTTACTTAATGCAAAATGTGCTGCTTTCTCAAAACCCTTTGGAGTTGTGAGCATATCAGCAAACTTCTTTTTATTCTCGTCATTCAATGCACCGTGAACCATATGAATGGCTTTTGCTGCACCATGACTTACTTTAAGTTTAGAACCATCGGCAAACTTCATATGTTTTGCATGCGATGTTACATTATCTTGTTGCGCATATGCAGCAACTTGTTCTAAACTTTCCATAATATCAGTTTCTTCTGTCTGAATATTTGTTCCAGGAATAACTTCTCCAGGAGAATTGCCAGTACCAGCATATGGAATTGTGATAACTAGACCTAGTTGCTTATTATGATACATTGCAACTTTTTTACCATCTGGAAAAATTCTAATCCCTTTTCTCTGAAGAACAATCATCATTGGAGGATTGTTCTCATCTTTAAAGCCTTTTACGGCTTCATTAATTTGTTCGCCAGCATCTACATCGTAACTTTGCATTAAGTTTTTTCTTAATGCTTGAACTGACTGTTGAGAACCTAAAGCTGCTTGTGATGTTGCTGTATAATATTTTGACAACACATCTCTATGTTGCTTTGGAAGACGTGCAATATCATTCACTTGAGACTGTTTACGCAATGCCAATTTTAATCTTGGCAATTCGTTTTGCTGCATAAGTCCAGCACGCACAAGCATGCTGATTTTAGCATTATCAGTTTGTGCTTGTTTCGCCTGAGACTTCTGCTGATCCATCGCTGGATTCGCTTCCATCAACTTCGACTTCAGTTGTTTCAAGTTCATTTGTTTCTTCTTGTGGCGTTATTAAAGACGATGCAACTTCAACTTTTTTAACTTCAAGTGCATCAGTAACTTTATCTGCAATCGCAGCATTAAATGCTGCGTGGAATGCTTCTTTATCACCGCTCAATGCTGCATTAACCATGTCAATTGTGCTCATATTATGCTCCAATATTTATTTAATTTGAGAACCAAACGCTTGATCAAGGCTTGATGCTTGTTGCGGTTGTTCTCCTTGTTGCGCAGCTGCCATAGCAGCATTTTGTGCTACTGCTGCATTTTGCGCAGAAACTGAAAGGCTTGCCAATCCCATTGAATCAGCAATTGCTTTTTCTTGTTCCAATTCTTGATCCATTCTTTCCATACCTTCTTCATCAAAGTGTAGAACATGTTTCTTAACCCACTCACGAGAGAAGTACGTTCCAACATATGGATCAATTTGATTTAGAAGTTGCAAGCGAGCAGTCATTAAATCTGCTTCTTTAAGTTCAGCAAAATTATTATCTTTTAAGAAGTCATAGTGAATTTTTTCTTTTAAAACTTCCCACTCATCTACTGAACAAATTCCTTTAAGAGCCAATTGGCGCTTCATCAATTCATCAAACAATATTGTGAATTTAGAACGAACGCGCTCAATGAACTTATTAAACTTCAATTCATCTCTTGTAATTTCTGTAGTGCGACCTAAAGTAAATCCTTGATTTGTTTCAAGTCTGGAGATTGGAACATTTAATGACTTATAAAGTTTTTGCTCAAAATACTTAACGTCTGAGAGCTCACCAAGATTTTGTCCTGCTGGCAATGTGGTAATTTCAGTTGACTTACCTTCGCCGCGCCGTGGAATCCAAAAGTCTTCCATCATTGACATAAACTTACGATCGTCTTTGACTTCACCAGTAGATGAGTCATAAACAACCTTGTTTCTAAACTTGGTCATAATATCACGAAGATACTGCTCTGCTTTAATCTTCGGCATGTTACCGACATCAATATAGAACACGCGACGTTCTGGTGCACGTGATAGACGATAGATTACAACAGCGTCTTCAACCATGCGTAGTTGATTAAGTGGTTTGATGGCTTTATGTAGATGAGATAAAACCATCTGACGTTTTGCATCAGATAAACCAGAGTTAACATTGACAATTGCATCAGGAGCGATTTTAACAGTCGTATCGCTTACTGATGTTACAATTTGCTGTCCTTGTTGAGTTCCTTTGTCATTGAAAATATAAAATTCTTCATATCCAGCAACAACTTCAATCTTAGTTCTTGGATCTTTTTTCTTAATAACAGTTCGAACTTTTTTAATTTTTCTTGGATCGATATACACTAATTCTTGTATACCAATTTTAGGTTGCTTCTCATCAAGTAATACTTGATAGAAAATTCTTCCGTCCACATACCAATTTCGAAATATGTCTGCTCCAGAGTTTGAGAAATCAAGCATTCTCAAAACGTTATCAAACTCATCTCGAATCATTTTTTTAATTTTATCTGGCTGCTCTAGATCATCGAGCATTATAGAAACGGATTTGCCAGTATTATCGTGGACGATTGCTTCGTTTACAATCTCATCAATAGCAGCTTCGAGTTCTGGCTGCATCGCCATCTCACGATATCGTGTGACGAGATCGTTTTCGTTTTTAAAACTTGCTTCTAGGTCTAGGTAAGTCCCAAAGTAACCGCCAGCAGTTACTGCAATAGCACCATCGTCTGTAACAGGTGCAGTGATTGCTGGCTGAAGTTGTTGCGGGGCATCTTCAGCCTTTGTTTTAACTAATTCCCATCCGAATAGATTAATTGCCATGCATTACCTCATAATAAAGAGGGGGAGGATATCCTCCCCCGCTCAAGTGGCATTAAGCGCCGAGTAAAGATTCAATTGGTGATCTCAAACTTGAGAGACTACCACGATCAACTGATTCCCAATATTGATAGGCGAAGTTGACTGTGTACTCTTCAATTGTATCGTTTGAACCCCAATCTAGATCGATTTGAGCAATATCTGTTGGGAACATCCCAACAAACTTATACTTCTTCAACTGTCTTCCATCTTTGCTGTACTGAAGAACTTCAGCATCAACACCATATGATTGAGATGTTCTTGCACGATTAGAACGTAGGTTGCTGACATTGTCATTAATGCCACGAACCCATGATTCCATTGCGTTACGAATCAAGAAATCTTCGTCATTGATAATTGTTACTGACCAGTCAGCAAAAGTACGATTGCCAGCAACCTTCACTTCGCGACCGAAGTAAGGTACTGTAACCATTCCTAATGTTGAACCTGGAAGAGCTGCAGTCTTAACCATGAAAGAAGATTTAACCGATGCTGATGCACCAAGAGATGCATAGTTCGGGAAAGTTAAACGCACTTCAAACAGATTAGGACGTGCGCCATCACCAGTTAGCTGCGTACGAAATTGATTAACATTAAAAGCCATTGTATTCTCCTGACTTTATCCTAGTCTATTTATTAGAAGCGACCAACGATTTCGTCGAAGGCAACGCCAGTGCGGACAGCGACAAAGTTCAACTGGATAAAGTTGATGCTGCGTGCTGGTTTAATGTAGATATCGCCAATAAACTCATTGCGGTCGATAACTTCTGGTGTATTGTTTGTGTCATCACAAACAACGCGGAAGTCATAGATGCCACGACGACCTTGTACGGTACGAAGGAATGGCTCTACAAGATTCACAAAGGTTGCTCTTGTGAATTCATCGTTGAATTCGAAGAGGCTTGCCTTTGCAGCACGAGCGATTGCTTTTTCAAGAACGATAAACAAGCGACGTACATTGATACGATCGAATGCGCTAGGACGAGCAAGTAGAGTCTTGTCGCCATACAATACAACGCCTTCTCCTGGGAACGATACGATTGGGTTTACACCCTTCTTGTATAGTTCATCACGATTTGCTTGACTTGGATTGTATGCTAACTTAATAACGTTCTTCAATTGACCACGATTAAATCCTGCTGGTGAGAACCATGGATCACGATCTTGGTCTGTACGAGCGCAGAGACCAGCAACGTCACCGTTACATGGAACCCAACGATATACGTCGTTATACTTGTCGTACTGATACTTCCAGTTGCTATCCATTACAGCGTATGAAGAAGATGGAAGAGCGTCGCGGAAGTTAACAACTGATGTGACAGGGTCAGCAGCAGTTACGTTTGCATATAGTGGAGAAATAAATCCAACAACATCACGGCGATAGCCAGCGATATCGATAACTTTTTCTGCTACTGCTTCGCTTGCAGCGCCAGCCATAATTAAAGAGATATCGACATTTTCTGTTGATCTGAATTGCTCATATGCAGACATAACATTTGCGTCAACAACTGTACCATCAGTTCCGCGTTCGAAGGAGATCGTTAGATTCTCACCGTCGAATGCATGGCTTGAGTTGGCTGTCACGCCCCATGTTTCGCTATTTTGACCAAGAGCATAAACATAGCGTGAACCACGATATAGAACATCGCGATAGTAAATGCTATTGCCAGATTCGTCTTTTGCATTCAATGCTTTTGACACATTTGCAAAACGCTCAAGAACTGTATTTGGAGTACCTGAGAATAGACCGTCTTCATCGACAACTGCAATGTGCATTTCATCGTTTGCAAGAGCGTTATGATTTGCTGCAACCCATGTAGAAGTACCAGGAACTCCATCGAAGAATTCATGATATGCAGCAGTTCCAAATACAGAAGCGTTGGCATTTGCGATAATTGCAATTTTTAGCGAATTACCGACCGCACCAGGATAGCGAGAAGCAAATGCGATGTCTGAATTTGATGCAGAATGGAAAGTATTGAAGTAGTGATCTTCATTCTTTACATTGACGTTTGCTGCGCATGTTGCAGGATCTACGTTCAATGCGACAGCAGAATTCAATGTAGCAGCACCAGCACGAGAAACGAATAGGCTGTTGCTGTAGGAAAGGAAGTTTGCTGCTGTGAAGAATGGAAGGAAGGTATTTGCATTTGGTTTGCCGAATACCTGTACAAGTTCATCTTCTGATGAAACTTGACGAAGAAGGTCGACTGGACCCCACTGGAATGCGCCAGCGATGGCGCCAGTGGATGTTGAAACTGCTGGAACAACTGTAGTTGCATCAATTTCAGATACATTCACGCCTGGTGATACTAGAAAAGCCATGTTTTTCGCTCCTATGATTGGAGATTAAGAAATCTACTGAATATTTAGTATTTTGGGGTTTTTAACTTAAAACAGGCTTCCAAACAGCCCCATCCTCTACAAATGCACCATCGTTGCTGTCAACATCGATATGACCACCAAGAAACGTTGGTAACTGTTCCTCTTCAATCTGCCGCATCTGTTCTTCGTGTAGTTTTGCTTTTATATCTACGTTCGTTAGATCTGAGAAAAACTGTTGGTTTGTAGTCCATGCAAATAGAACCAAAGTCATTACCAAATCATCATGAGAACCTTCTTCAGCCTCATAACTTCCACCTTTTGCAATAAAAGTTGATAGTTCTGAGATAGTATCGAAATCTTGAATAATTAATTTTTGACCTTCGATGAGACCCTTCATTAGAGAACATCCTAATCTTTTTACTGATTTGGTTGTTCTGATACCCCGCTGTGATTTATTACCATAACCCCAAGTTAAAGCAATCTTCCCTTTCATTTCAACTGTTGAGAGTATGTTTTCGTATTCATAGTCTTCAAAAAGAGAATCCACAATTTGCTGACCGTTATCATTTATTTCTACCAATGCATAAGCCTGATTATAATAGTCGCCGATTCTCTTAATAATCGATGGATAAACAAGAGGGCTTATGTTATTATCTTTATAAGTGCACACTTGGCGATATGGAATTTCAGTAACATCGATAACACTGAAAGCAGAATAGTCCAATCCCTTTCCACGAGAAGTATCTACAACGATCGTATATGTGTGATTTGAAATTGGAGGTTGATAGATTTTAATTCCATTTTCTGATAAATGCGCAGGCTTCACAAATGCCAAAGACTTGAGAGCTGCAGCTGACAACAGAGTTCCTGAGGAACCCATGAACTCGCATTCCATTTCTTGAAGAAACTTTTGTTCACCAAGAACTCGACGCTGTTCGTCTGCCCACTGTTGAGTTCTTCCTGGAACCTGACGCCAGTTTGCCTCAACATGCGTAAATCCATTTTGACCTTCAACGGCTTCCGTCCACATACGATAAAAATGGTTCATGCCATTCGGTGTTGAAGAGATAAGAATCTTGGAAGTCGTACCAGAGGAAATCGTTGGGTAAACAGACGTAAAGAATTCTTCAGCAATATTACTTGGTACGAATGCAAACTCGTCAAGGTATAGAAGCGAGATAGAGAAACCACGGATCGCACTAGATGCAGTAGAGTTAGCAAGCACACGGCATCCGTTTTCTAACTCAATGTCACCCTTGTTCCAAACTTTAACGCCTTGCTGAATCCACATTGGCAATGCTTCGTATGCTAACTTAATACGAGCAAGAATTTCACGAGACGTGCTGGCTTTGTTAGCAAGAATTGCGACAGTTTTATCTTGATTAAAAAGAATGTACCATAGAATGTAACCGACAATGATCGTGGTCTTACCAACCTGACGACCTGCTTTTACAATTACACGACGATTATCGTTGATGTCACTGACAACTTGTTTTTGAAATGGATACAAGGAGATTTGAACGAATCCCCTATCAAGTGTAATGATCTTTACATAATTCTCAATAAAGTATGTTGGGTCTTGCGCACACTTAACATACTCACGGACTTGATCTTCCGTAAGCTGCATTGGCATGTTAACACGTTTTAATTTGGGATTTCCCAAATAGTGTTTGAGTTTAGCCGCTATTTGATTCATTCTTTAATTGTCTCAACAACTCAGCAGTGCTTCCGACGAATACAGCTTTGTCCACATTAATATTAGTTGGTGCTGCTTGTTCTTCTGGACCACGCAATTCTTTTTGTTGCTTCTGTAAAATCATTAATTTCTCTGTGACGTCAGACAAATTCTTGATCATATTTGCAGCGACTTCATATGCTCTTGGGTGTTGTGATTCTTTCGCAACTTCAAGAATGCCGTCGAGCGCTTCGTTGCCCTTTTCTATTAGATTATAATAGTTTGCGCGTGAATAATCCGCATCTGGATTTGCAGATTCGTCTTGATGAATAGTGATTGGCTTGTCGGATCGATCACTCACAACAGGCACATAATCAGTATTTAAAATATCAGCTAAATTTTTATCTACTTCACTCATAAACCAAATCTTGTTTTAGTTGCATCATAATTTTGTGAAATTTCAGAAGTTGTTAATGCTTTATTATAGACATATAATGCACCTATATCTATATCAGCATAATCAGAACCTTCTTGAACATCACGACCAAATACGAAAGGTGCGTTAGGAGATGGTATTGAACTTTCTGCGTTTGATACAGAAATGATTGCTGTACTGTTATTATCTTTATAAACTAGGCTATTGCCGCCAAAGCGAACAATAGCAGTTAATAGCATCCAAGTATTCGTAGTAAATGCGTTAGTTGCACTATTATACCCGCCATTTACAGTAGCGCCGTTCATTTGTAATCTAATGATATCACCTGTTACGACAGCAAGACTATACCCATCATAACTTGGAGAACCATATTGTTTACCCCAAATTCCATCATTGCTATCATAACTCTTCACTTTGACCCATGTTTGAATTGTTCGAACACCACCAACTGGAGCACGTAGATCCGCACTATCAGGAATTTCAATTGTATCATTTACTCCATCAAATACAAATATGCCGCCATTTGTTGCGCTATATGTTGCTCCATTAATAGTTCCATCATTCGAACCTTGAATGTCAGTCCAAGTGCTTCCAGATCCAGGATAACTAGTAGAGTTACTTGCGTCTAGATGCGCAATTAATCCAGAAGTAACAATTCCTGATACTGCAACAGCTGCAGGAGTTCTTCTACCAAAACTAAATGATTTACTAAATGCACTTAACATTTAAATACCCATCGTAACTGGATTATAAAAAGTTTTTCCAGTTGTATTTGTTGTTTTGGTGATCGTTGGTGTTGAGAAACTAAATGTGCAAATATCACCAACATTTTGTTCACCAAATTGTATTCTAATTGGATAATAAACACCAGCATTTAATGCGATGTTTCCACTCACTTCAATGGGACCATGTAAGCCACCATTATTAATTAACGCATTACCTGTTGTAAATCCAGATCTTGCGTTTGATCCAATCCACATATAAGAAGCATCATCACTACTCAAATAAAAAGTATATGTTTCAGTTGTCGTTGGTTTAAAATATCCTAACCATTGATAACTGAAATTTTCACCATCATCACTTGATGGTTCTGATATTGATCCAACTTGAATTGTGGTTGTGGATGGAGTTCGTGATGCAAACCAAGATACATCGTCAGCAAAATATCCGCTGTTATATCTTCTTGCCACAACTCCAGCAAGGTAGGAAATCCCTTTCCTACCAAATGCTCTGGACCCACTGAATGAATTAAACATTATCCGAATGTTGTCAACTGACCAAGGGTAATCCACGTTCCATTATTGTTCACAACACTAAAGGAAACAACATCCTTTTTGTTTGCAGAACCAGCTGGCTGCGTACCACCTTGCCATGTGACAGTTTGCGCTTGTCCACCAATTTGTACTGCAGTTGGAACATAAGCAGTAGCACCTTGATTCAACACTAACGTGAATGATGTTGCATTATTTGCAGGAATCGTCACATTAGTGAAGTTAGCAGTGAAGTTTGCGCTGATTGATGAGTGGACAAAGATATGACCATTGTCACAATCATGCGTAACAACGCCTGTTGCTGAAGACAATGCATTTGTTGTTTCAAATACTTTTTTGACAGTGATAATATCAGTACCAACATAAGCAGTTGTTTGGACAGTAGTATCTGGGAAGGTTAAAGTTCCATTGCTATTAAACGTCCAATAATAACTATTTGAGGCGATTTCAGTAGACGGATTTTCTCCATTATCAACTTTGAAGTAACTATTTTCGCCACCAAGATATATTTCAGCATTTGAATTATCTTGTTGACCACCAGCACGAATATGAATGTGATTTGGCGCAGTTGGATCAATAATCAAATATTGATCGTTCGTTGCATTTGAGTCTGGTCGAAGTTCAATCGTTGAATATCCGTTACCATCACCAGAACTATTTGCAACAAAGTCGATTGCACTGCATGCTGTGAAATTGGCAAGATTACCCGCTAACTCCAACAATCCATTCGTTTCATTGAATGTCCATGTAAATGTATTAGCAGTTACTGTAACATATCCATTTGCTAGTGCAATATCAATATTGCTTGTGCCATTGGCTAATGGAAGACCACCGCCTGGACCAGTTGGACCTTGCGGACCAGTAGCACCTGTATCACCTTTGTCGCCAGTTCTTGCAAACGTAATCAATACATCTTCAGCATCACTGAAAGATGCAGCGCTACCAGAAACATAAGAACAGCTTACTTCGAAGTAACTTGTCTTGTCTGTTAGGCTATTGATTACATACAACGCAAAGTCGTTTGAGTCAGCTTTATTGCTGATCTTAAAGTGACCTTTGATTGTAGATGTTGAGTCATCAATTGTTGCAAGGAAGTTATAGATGTTTGTTGCATTATCGTCGAGATAATCAATCCATAACTTATCAGCTGCAGTCACAGAAGCATTATTTAATTTCAATGTTCCCTGACCAGGATCAGTGTCATTAACGTCATTGCTGAACGTAAAGTCAAACGTTGCACCACCAAATCCACCTTGAGCGCCAGTCGGACCTTGTGGACCTTGAGGACCCTGAGGACCTTCGACACCTTGCGGACCTTGCGGACCTTGTGGACCTTGTGGACCTTCTACACCTTGTGGTCCTTGCGGACCCTGTGGTCCCATTGGTCCTTGAGGACCTTGTGGACCTTCGACGCCTTGTGGACCCTGTGGACCCTGCGGACCTTGTGGACCTTCTACGCCTTGTGGACCCTGTGGACCTTCTGGACCTTGTGGTCCTGTTGGTCCTTGTGGACCAACGGCACCTGTATCACCCTTATCGCCAGTGCGAGCAAAAGTAATAACAATATCACCACCGTCGCTAAAGTTTGATCCACTACCGCTGACATAAGCACAATCAACTTCGAAGTAGCCAGTTCTATCCGTTAATGCGCTAATAGTAAACAATGCGAAGTTTGCAGAGTTATTTTTTTCGCTGACACGGAAGTGACCCTTCATTGTTGAAGTAGAGTCATCAATAGTCGTCAAGAAGTTTTGAATTTGAATACCGTTATCATCTAGGTAGTCAATCCACAACTTTGTGACTGCTGTTACAGTTGAGTTGTTGAAACGAAGTTTGCCAGTTCCTGGATCACCTTGGAAGTCATTTGCACTAAATGTATAGTCAAATGTAGCGCCACCAAAGTTACCTGTAGCACCAGTTGGTCCTTGAGGACCTTGAGGACCTTGCGGACCGACAACACCCTGAGGACCTTCTGGACCCTGTGGACCTTGTGGACCAAAGACACCTTGTGGTCCTTGTGGACCCTGTGGACCTTGTGGACCTTCTACACCTTGTGGACCCTGTGGACCTTCTGGTCCTTGCGGACCTTGTGGACCCTGAGGACCAGCAACGTTAGACACACCTGATGGACCTTGAGGACCTTCTGGTCCTTGCGGACCTTGTGGACCCTGTGGACCACCTGGAGGACCTGATGGACCTGATGGACCTTGTGGACCAACTTCGCCCTTATCACCAGTACGAGCAAATGTAATTAGAATTTCTTCACCAGCATCAAATGCAGATGCACTACCAGAAACAAACGCACAATCAACTTCGAAGTATGATGTTTTGTCTGTTAGATTGCTGATAGTATACATCGCAAAGTCGGCTGAATTTGCTTTGTTCGTGATGCAGAAGTGACCTTTGATCAATGATGTTGAGTCATCGATTGTAGCCAAATAATTTTGAATGTCTGAACCGCTCTCATCAACATAGTCGATCCAAAGTTTATTAGCAAGAGTTACAGTTGCATTATTAAGTTTTAACGAACTGTTTCCTGGATCGCTATCTGATGTATCAGTTTGGAAGTTGTATTCAAATGTTGCACCGCCAAATCCACCTTGTGCACCAGTTGGTCCTTGTGGACCTTGTGGACCTTGTGGACCCTGAGGACCTTCTACACCCTGTGGACCTTGTGGACCCTCTGGACCAGTCGGACCTTCTGGACCCTGTGGACCAACAACACCTTGAGGACCTTCTGGACCTTGCGGACCTTCTGGACCCTGTGGACCAATATCTCCTTGCGGACCTTGTGGACCTTCTGGACCAGTCGGACCTTCTGGACCCTGTGGACCTTCAGGACCCTGTGGACCAGGAACATTTGAAACACCTGACGGACCTTGAGGACCTTCTGGACCAGTCGGACCTTCTGGACCTTGCGGACCAACAACGCCTTGTGGACCTTCAGGACCTGATGGACCTGACGGACCAACGATACCGCCATATGCAAGTGAATTCCATGCAGTGACGCCATCGCCAACTTTAAATTGGCTTGTGTCTGTTTCTAAACCAAACTCGCCTAGCGCAAGAACTGGATTCGCGGATGCCCACTCTGCTGCTGTTCCGCGACGAAATTGAAGTTGAATATATGCCATGTTAGGTTACGCCTCCGCAATTAATATTTAGTCCTACGCTAAAATCTGTACTTGGTGTGCCGCCATCATAAACTACAGCACTAGCTGGTCCTTGCGGACCTTGTGGTCCTGCAGCACCTGTAGCACCTGATGGTCCTGTTGGTCCAGGATCACCATTTGTTCCTGCTGGTCCTTGTGGTCCTTGTGGACCATCAGCGCCATTCGCGCCTTGCGGACCTTGTGGTCCCTGTGGACCTTGTGGACCATCTGGACCCTGCGGACCTTGTGGACCAGTATCACCATGAGGTCCAGGTAATCCTTGTGGACCCTGTGGACCAGCGACGCCTTGTGGACCTTGTGGACCAATATCGCCATGATCTCCTTGTGGACCCTGTGGACCCTGTGGACCTGTTAGACCTTGATCACCTTTATCACCTGTGCGTGCAAATGTGACAACAACGTTTACATTATTTGCAAATGTGTCGACAGTACCAGAAGAGTATGCGACAGGAACATCAAAGTGATTTCCGTGATCAATATGAGTGCTATTTACAGCATAAAAGACAAAGTTTGATGTATTACTTTCTTCAGTAACCTTGATCAATCCTTTGACTGTGCTATTTGAATCGTCGATTGTTTGAATGAATGATGCAATATTCGAATTTGCTCTATCAAAAACAGAGATACTCATTGTATTTGAATTATTGAGTACAACGTTGTTGAATAAAACATAACCGTCTAAAACATTTTCTGGATCTAGTTCTGTGTCAAATCGATAATAGAATGATGCGCCACCAAAGTTTCCAGTTTCGCCTTTTGGACCAGTTGGTCCTTGAGGACCTTGAGGACCAACTTCACCAGCAACTCCAGCAGGACCAGATGGACCTTGTGGACCAAGATCACCAGCAATACCTTGCGGACCTTGAGGACCTTGCGGTCCAGTTTCACCATTTACACCAGAAGGACCTTCAGGACCTTGTGGACCAACTGCACCTGTCGGACCAGCAACACCTTGTGGACCCTGTGGACCTTGTGGTCCTGTATCAGCGCCAGCGCCAGCATATAAATCAGTAAAGTTTTCATTTACTTTTTCAAATGCTTCGCGTAATGTATCACCAGTCCCATCATTTGGTGCTGTTCCAATATCAATTAATTGTTGTGTCATTTCTTATTCTCTTAGAAATTGTCGTCAGCTGTTTTTATGCCACTATCAATAGTAATTAATGTAGAATCTGTTCTATCATCAAAGAAGTTTGGTGTTTCTTGCAACACTTCTGTAAATCCAAATGCTGTATCAGCATTAGCATTCAATGGATCTGGATAAATGACTTGTCTGACAAGTTGTCGACTTGCAACAGATGTTGTTTGAACATTCCATGAAGAATTGCTAATCGCGCCAGTCATATATTTACCTGTTTGAATAACACCATTTGTCTCAATAACAATCATTGTGTTACTCTCTGAATCCCATGAATGTACAAATGCAGTAGCATTTGCTTCGTTTAACGTTCTTCCTTCATAAACTAGTTCACCAATCTTAAATGTTCCAGTGCCTGAACTGAATACAATTTCACGTTCATTGATACTATTGAATGTGCTATCATATGTATTTGCTGTTGCTTTACGAATTATCTTCGCTTCAGATGTGGCGCCATACATATACCCTTTAGCAGTAAATGTCAATGTCCAAATTATTACTCTTGTTGATTCTGGACTTCCAACATTATCCACATTTTGGTCGATTGAGTTCAGAACAAAAGGAACATCTATCTTTTCTGATGGAATCCCAACTAGATCAATCGTCACAGTATAATCTGGAGCAAAATATGGAAGAATTTGTTCTACAATTTGTGTTCCATCTTCAACATTTCGAACATAAATTGACAATGAAAAATCAAAGTTATATGGTGTTGCTTTTATATTTTTAACTTTTGATGCAGTTTCACCAGCAGAAAAACTGTTCGTAAAACTACTTCTTTTTCTTAATGGATCATACGTTATTCCTGTCATTTCAAAACTCATTCTTGGCAAATTGATCATCGTTTCATTTGCCAAATTCGGATCTTGAGTTATACGTTCATAAAACTTTTCTTTTTGAGAATACATTAGAGGAACATTGATTCTTTCAATCTCTTGCGTTCCTGCTTTGTTATATCTTTTCAGAGTTATTTCATTAAACATGGTGCCGAATGCGACGACCATTTTACGAATAATTCTATGATAAAAATGAACGTTTGATAGCATCAGACTTCACCAAATGGATTACTTTCGCTGAAGTCAAGAATATTATCTGCTTCCTGCTCAATTAAGAAGTTATCGTCTAATTTGTTTCCAACTGCATCCTGGATTTTTTCTGCATTATTGGTGAGAATCCAGATAGCACCGCTAGAGTTGCCCTTGATTGCAGAACCTGCAGCAAATGATCCATATATGTTTTTTAGTTTTAATTTTCTATCTGGTTTATTCCAAGATGCAATAATACCCTTTGCTGTTGCAGTTGCCAATGAATCTCCTTGATAGACCCACTCTAAATCGATAAATGTTCCACTTCCTCCAGAATCTAGATTGTATTCTAGAACCATGGCTTGATTGTCGGAGATCTCGTCAATTTCAGTAACACCAGTTTGGAATAATTCTCCATTATATTTAAATGCTTCCATACTCAATCCAAACATATATGGAGCAATTTTACCTGCCTGAAAGAAGTTCTTTTCTTCTTCAACAAATTTAATTTCCATTATTTTCTTTTGAATTGGAAGGTAAATTAAATCTCCTTCTTTTGGAATTCCATGAGTTGTTGGAAATTGTCTAGTGACTAGTCTTTCAAATGTTCTGCGAGCAACAGCAACTTTAGCATTCTTCTGGATCTCTAATCCAAATTTACTAAAAAATTCTTGATTACCTTCGAAGTCTTGAAAAGATTCTAGATAAACGTCGACCTTAATTGCATGGCGATAGCATTTGACTGGATCATCGCCAAAGAGTTCGTCTGTTGATGATTGAGACTCTCTTGGAAGATAATAGACATCAATTCCATGATTACGGATTGATTCTATGATCAAATCCTCGATCAGTTGTTGTTCAACTGATGCTCTTTGATTGTTGAAATAGACGCTAGTTGGCATTTTAACCTACAATAAAACTAACTGGCTCTTCATAAGTATCACGAATCTTTTCTTCTAACATATCAACTTCTCTCGTAGCCTCATCATATATCGTTTGACCATTAATCACAAGACCACCAGGAAGAGTATAATTTCCATACTTCTTGAGGTTTGTTCCCCATTGTTGCTTAAATAATGCAGCCGTATAGTCTCTAACCCAAGTATCATTGTATGCTTTTGTATAAGTTGTTGGATCTACTGCTCGATGACATTCGAATGCAATATATCCACCCTCAAACTTATTCCAGTCAGTAAACAAAGTTAATCGATTAATTGTTTTATTATATGTAAACGGTGTGATTCCAGTAACAATCATATCAAGCATGGCCAAATGCTCTCTTGCGATCACATAATAGGTATATGAAGAAGCTGTGAGATTATAAAAATCATTTAATCTCAATTGATAATTGATATCAAACATGTTAAATCCAGAAGAAGAAGTCGAAGACTGGATCGAACCTGTGAACGGAAATACTTGGCTTACGCCGATAATTGTATCAGCAAGAGTAATATAGGTGTTTGATATGTCTCCAGCCGTGACTTGATGGGCAAGATAGCATCTTTCTGTGCCATCATAGTGGTAATTACGATACATGTAAAGAGCATCATCGATACGATCTTCTAATTGATCGTCGTCGACGTTGATATCAATTACAGGAAACCCTAGTTTACGCAAACAATAATCTTTGAGTTCAGTTCGGCTGGTAATAATGGACATGTAGAACCTCGCTAATTATTGTATATTTAGTTTATGCGATAAGTGTACCGTCCCGAGAACTGTATATCTTATCTGGATGCATATGAGCAAATTGTTCCCAATTAGGCTCTCCAGGGAGAATTCTTTTTCCTGTAGATTCTTCTCCAATATGGTCTATAATATTCTGTCCAGAAGAGTTTTTAAGAATTGCAGAGTACATTTTCTCGAAATGATCCAAATAAACCATGATCATTCCTTCATTAATCGTAAACTTCCAATACTCTTGGAATGGATAATCCACAATATTTTTTCTATAAAACGAGAAAATAATCGGAAATTGTTTAGTATTTCGACTATAATAGTATTGTTTTATAGGAGTGTCTGTTTCCTCGACTTTCAGATCCTGTTCGTGGAAGTACCATGGCTGTCGCTGTAGAACCACAGAAGCCATTTTTGGATCTGATTCTAAAATTTCGATCATATCATCAAGACGGACGGGTTCTTTTAGAACAACATCGTCTTCATGATGGATTATATAATCATAATCTGTCGTTTTGAGATAGTTGAAAAACTCGGTCCACGTTACCGATAGACCGAGATTTTCTTTGTGAAGGTTCAAATTGAACCCATGCGCCTTTCCAATCAAATCGAAAATGTAATCATTTCTTGTTCTTGGGTAATCGTCGACGAGTAAACGATCTACTGCATGTCCACAGTAATCTAGATTCTTAAGAGACTCTAGAGTTTTCGTCAAGTATTTTAGACGATTACAAGAAAAAACAACATGAAGAATTTTCATATTAATATTCAGTATTAAAGAAGAACGTTTGGAACAAACGACCATTATGTAACGTGCTTCCGAAATAATCTAAAGAAGCATGAAATAGGTTTCCTCTGTATAACACAATTCGATTATATTTGTTTGCGATATAATCAGTCATGTTCCATTTTGTATAATCGTATCCTTCGTAGTCCTTATCAGTCCTTTCATACTGACCAGAAGCCTTATGCTGATACAGCGCAGTTCCAGAAGAGAGAGGTGCGTCTGGCGTTAAGTAACACACAGCAGCCCAATTATTAAAATGATCTGCGTGAATCCAAGTTCTGTCTTGAGCAGTACAAATTTGAAACGCTCCAGTATATCCTGAATCCTCAAACCAATGAGTGACTTCTCCGCCAGCATATCTGACGATATCGCCGATCGTTTTTTTAGTGTCCTCTGTGAGGAATGGTTTGGTTCTCATTCCTGGATAGTTTCCAGAAACCTCAAATTTTTGCGTTAATGCAAATTCTCTGACGGTATCTGGATTACTGTAAAAATCATCAACGATAATTACTTTTATTTTCATCGTAAATTCCTCAATAATACATAAATCTGCCAGAAGTTCCATCCCAGCCAGAAACTTTCCAATCGACCTCTATCACTTTATCTTCAAATGCTCTTGTAAAATAATATGAAAGAGTTTCAATATCATAATGATACATCGCGCCCTGATTTAATAGATGAACAGTCGCGTCGTAGATATCTATAAATTTATCTATGTGCTGAGATCCGAAGCCATAGAGAACTGTACAGTACTGATGCAATCTATCGTTATTTTGTAATTTTCTTCTATCAATAAAGTGATACTGCCAAGAATCATTCCACGGAAAATTTAAAGGTTTCTTGAAAAAGATTTTATCTCTATTTTCTTCAGTAAGAAGCAGTGAATTGAAATCATAGTAAAAGTATCTTCCTGTTGCTTTAAAAACAAAATCATACTCAGCAATTTGTTTTTTGTATTTTGTCAAATAGGAGTTTAATAACAAACATTCGCATAAACTTTTATTTTGATGCGTATTTACAATTTCATGCGCTTCTGGTGATAGATTTTTTAATGGAATGAACTCTGTATTCTTAAAGTAAAAGAATGTTTGCATATACTCTTCATACTTATCTGAAGAATCGATTACAACAATTTTTGCTTTTGGGAATGCTGCTCTTATGGAATTAACTGTAAAGATTGTTTGTCTAAATCTCTCGTCAGCACCAAAAGTAGAACGAGTTTTACTATAAGTAAATTTCCCATCTCTTGGTCGTATTGAAGAACTTACTAAAAATATATTATTCATAGAAGTCATTCTTTAAAACTTTTAGCAAATACTGATGATGCTTTTCATGAACTATCTCGTCTGAGAAATTTAATCCCCAATTTCTGCAATCCATTGGATTTAGATTCTCAACACGCTCAATGGCTTCCAACAATTGTTTGAAGTTTCTAACGCGATAACCAGTTTTGCCATTTACGACAGTCTCTGGGAATCCACCCCAATCTGTTGTGATAACAGGAGTGCCAGATAAGTTAGCCTCAATCACCATGTTACCAAATGGCTCAACATAGTATGTCAAGCCAAGCAAACACTTGGCGTTTTTCATTAGTTCTTTTCTTTGCTCTGCGTCTGCAACACCAAACACTTCAACATGATCTGGTGTTCGTTCGTATCCAAGAGCTCGTAAATTTCCAGGACCAGCAACAATTAGTTTTTTACCAAGTTTTTCTGTTGCTTGAATTGCAAGATGAACGCCCTTTTCTTCGACAACACGTCCGAAGTATAGAAAGTAATCTTGTTTCTGCTCTGAATATTCAAACTCAGAAATAGTAAATGGATTCGGGATGACTTCATCAAACCAGCTGGGGTTCATTAACATCCCACGCTCACCATAGAACATATGCATCTGAGCATATGATGTAAAGGCTCGATATGGAGCAAAAATTCCATTTGCTCTGTAACCAATTGATGGCTCAACCCACTTGCAATCATCGTTCATTTCACACGCAAGTTTATTGTCAACACCATAGAAGCACGCGATAATATCTCCTGGTGTTTTTCTTTTTCGAATTTCTTCACCAGCTGTTCTATTAAATCCAACAATGTCTCTTGGATCTGTATTGATGTTAACATGCTCACAATCAACTACTGATCCTGGCAGACCATAATGGACCATCTCAAAATATTGTGAAAGATGTTTGATGTATTTGTAGCCATGCACCGCAAATGGATCAGTGCGGTGCATGAGACCTGTTGGTGTGCGGGGATTTACAAGAACATGTATTTTCATAATAAACTCACGAAGAAATAATCTATGTTATTTAGCGCGCATCCTTCATAGTCAACGTGCCCCAATATGTTGTACCACCGTCATAGGTAATGAATGTCCACAAGTCACGAGCATTTGCTGCTGCAGTAGCAGGAGGCATAGCACCACCAGCCCAATAAATTGTATTAGCAAATGTTGGGTATCGACCACCAGTGCCATCATTCAATAACAATAATGAGAACATTTGAGCTGTTCCAGAAGATGGCGCATTGACGAATGTGAACGTCGTATTGCCAATCAACGTATGACGGAAGTAATTTGAATTGGACAAGTCAACAGTATTCGCTGTTGTGGTTGTTGTATTCACAACCATGAAGTCTTTACTTGCCTTCAATGTTGCAGTTAGATTACCACTTGCTGTCACTGTATTATTTGATACATTAGCAACAAGAGTGGATGTTCCAACCGCGAATACATTTCTTGTCAAATTAAATGTTAGGTTTGCAGAACCAGCAGTTGATCCATTATTATTGAAGAACACTTGAGTGTTTGATCCGCCAATTGGACCAGTTGGTCCTTGTGGACCTTGTGGACCTTGTGGTCCTTGTGGACCAACAACGCCCTGTGGACCTTGTGGACCAGCAATACCCTGAGCTCCTTGTGGACCCTGTGGACCAGCAACAGTTGAGTCTGCCCCAGTTGGTCCTTGTGGACCCTGCGGACCCTGTGGACCTTGTGGACCAACAACACCTTGTGGACCCTGTGGACCTTGTGGACCAAAGACTCCTTGTGGACCCTGTGGTCCTTGTGGACCTTGTGGACCAACATCGCCTTTATCACCAGTTCTTGTGAAGGTTATTGTGACATTTGTTGTATTAGCAAAATTAATTTGACCACTTGTCCAGGCAATCGGAACATTGAAGTGGTCAACGTGTTCGCTGTGTGATCCATTAATACTAAAGAATGCAAATTCGTTTACGTTTGCAGTATTTGCAACTTTGAATACACCTTTGATTGCAGAAGTTGAATCATCAATTGTTTGAAGATAATTAAACACATTTGCAGCATCACCATCAATATAACTGATAAACATTTGATTTGCATTGTCAAATGGATTTGCATTAAAACGAACAACACCATTACCAATATTAGTTGGGTCGTCAGTTTCAATATTGAATTCATATTCAAATGTTGCGCCACCAAATTCGCCAGTATCACCCTTTGGTCCCTGCGGACCAGTTGGACCAACAACACCCTGTGGACCTTGTGGTCCCTGTGGACCTTGAGGTCCTTGTGGTCCAATTAATGATGGTTGATATGCAGGATCGATTGTGAATGAAACATTCGCATTTCCAGCAGCTCCGCCTGCACCAGCACCAACACTTACAATAATTTGATTGCTGTTAACAAAGTTGAGTTGATTTGCGGATAATGTTGATCCACCATTTGCAGAAACACGAACAGTATTCGCTGCATTGTTAGCAGCTGAATATGCATTTAGTGCAATTGTATTTGATGTTTCGCTGTCAGCAACTTTAATTACTGCTGTTGAATTTGCAATGTAATATGTTTTACCAGTTGCTTCATTATACGCAAAACGTCCAATACCAATATCAGTCCAAATATCTCTATCGCCGCTAATGATCCAAGAGCCATTATTTAATGTATAAAGATCACCATTGCGAATATCAAAAATTTCGCTTCCTGCAGATGAGAAGTTCAGAACAGTGAATGTTGAACTTGCTTGGGAGTATGCGCCAAAGCCATATGGACTTTGACCTTTAAACTTATCAAGAATTGCTAGACTGTCTAGATCAAGAGTTAACGTAGTTGAAGCATCAAGTGTTGTGTTACCCAACTGAGATGTAACAAGACTGAATTGATTTCCAGTTCTTGTAACCTCAATTGTTGTTCCATCTGGATAACTTGACCAGCCACCGCTGTAAGAAACTAATGCGGATCCATCAACAAGTTTCTGTTGATCAGAACGTAAATAGTTGTACCAAATTTCCCAACCTGTTACAGTACCGCCTGTATCGCGTAGAGCAGACAATGTGTATTCTCTGCCTGTTACAGGATCAACATACCAACCAATCAATACACCAATAGTATCATTGTCAGAATTTGTTGAAGTTAATTTTACTTTGAGAACGTAATCAGAATATGATTCTGGTGAAACAAATCCAATAAATGTTCCACTGTTAGTTGTGCTGGAAATAATACCAGTATTGGCATCAAATGACCATGCACTCAACTCACCAGCATTGGCTGGTTGATTTGTTGTTGAATCGTGAGAGAATCTCGTCCATGTATTAAAGATTGTTGCATAATCTGTCAAACTATTTTGAGCAGAACTCAACTCACCAGAAGTTTCAATGAAGTATCCCTTGACTAGAGTATAATCATTTTCACGTTCGAATGTTGCTGTATTTGCCAAGAAAGAGACTTGACCTTCTAATCCAACAGGCGCAATATTTGCTAATTGTTCACCATCAAGAAGATCTGCGTCTAGTGTTGATAGCGCACCATCATTACCTGCATGCCATACAGTGTTACGATTAATCATAACACCATTTGCGCTCACTACATCAAAGTTAATGCGATCATCTGCATCATTTGTCATTTTAAATGTCATTTCAGTGGCTTCACCACCTAATGGATTTAAGAGTGTGATTGTTGCAGTATCTGAGCCACCACCAAATGCATCGTTAGGGAATCTGATTCCACCACTTGCTCCAGCAGCAACATTCAAACTATTGACGTTTGCATTATATGTGCTGAATAATCTAGAAGTAGCATTAAATGTTAGATCTGTGCATCCTGATGCAGAACCAGCATTATTATAGGTGATTTGAGTATCTGCGCCAGCAACTGGTCCTGTTGGTCCTTGTGGACCCAATTCACCTGTTGAACCAATAGATCCTTGTGGACCTGTTGGTCCTTGTGGACCAAATACACCTTGTGGTCCTTGTGGACCTTGCGGACCTTGAGGACCTTCTGGTCCTTGTGGACCTTGAGGACCAAAGACGCCCTGTGGACCTTCTGGACCTTGCGGACCTTGTGGACCAATAACACCTTGCGGACCTTCTGGTCCTTGTGGTCCTTGAGGTCCTTGAGGACCAAAAACACCCTGCGGACCTTGTGGACCTTGTGGACCTGTTGGTCCTTGTGGACCAAAGACACCTTGTGGTCCTTGTGGACCCTGTGGACCAGCAATACCTTGTGGACCAACTGCACCTGTATCACCTTTATCACCAGTTCTTGCAAAAGTGATGATGACTTCTTGACCATCAGTATATGCTGCAGCACTTCCTGTGACATGTACGATATCTAATTCATAATATCCAGTACGATCAGTGAGTTCAATGATTTCGTATAATGCAAAAATACTTGCAGATGACTTATCAATAAGATTTAAAAATCCTTTAATTGAACTTGTACTATCATCTAGTGCTGTCAAGAATGTCAAAATGTTTGCACCATCAGCATCAACATTATCGATATACATTTTTGTCGATAGTGTTGTTGCGCCATTGTTTAGATTCAATGTACCAAAACCAGGATCACTGGTTGTTAATGCACTGCTAAACAAATATCTAAAGCTGACGCCACCATAGACGCCTTGTGCACCAGTTGGTCCTGTTGGTCCTTGAGGACCAGGAACATCAGAAACACCAGATGGTCCTTGTGGACCAGTTGGACCAGCAACACCTTGTGGTCCTTGTGGACCCTGTGGTCCCATTGGTCCTTGAGGACCTTGTGGACCTTCGACTCCTTGTGGACCCTGTGGACCTTGTGGTCCTTGCGGACCAGTTACGCCTTGTGGACCAGCAACACCTTGTGGTCCTTGTGGACCAACGATTTGACCAGCATCAACCCATTGAACTAGATCATCATTGTAGACATATAAATGTCCAATGTCTGTCACAACATAAGCATCTGCATCATTTGCTGATCCAGGAAGATTTGAAACGCTAGTTACAGTACCAAGAACATTGATACCGCCACCAGGAACACCCTGTGGTCCTTGAGGACCAGTGACGCCCTGTGGACCTTGCGGTCCAACAACACCCTGTGGACCTTGCGGACCTTGTGGTCCAGTGACACCTTGCGGACCTTGAGCACCCTGTGGTCCTTGAGGACCTTGTGGACCTGTTGGTCCTTGTGGACCGACAAATGGACCTGCATCCATCCATTGTGCTGGACCTGGACAATCATCCCAAATCCAAATGTGACCAGAATCTGTAACAATGTATGCTTCACCAACAGAAGCACCAATGATTGCAAATAGAACTGCAGTATTTGGAACAGTGCCAGAAATACGAATACTGCCACCACGATCACCTTGTGGACCTGACGGACCTGATGGACCTTGTGGACCACGAGCGCCTTGCGGACCTGATGGACCTGATGGTCCTTGTGGACCAGCAAATCCGCGTTCACCCTTTGGTCCTTGTGGACCAATTGGACCTTGTGGACCAGCAACGCCTTGCGGACCACGACGACCTGTTGTTGCTGTGACTTCCCAAGTTGATCCATTATAAATGAATTCAACAGTAACGCCACGAATATCTAATCCAACAGGATCTGATTGTCCTTCAATTGTGCTATCAAGTGAGCGAACATAAACTGGATTTACATTCCAATTATCACCATCTGTAACTTGAACGTATGCGCCAAGTGTTGCAGTATTTGGTAAAGTAATCGTGAATGGACCATTCACAGTTGTATTTGCAACAAGTCGATCACCATCACGTGCAATATAATCAATTGTAATTACATCCCAGTGTTGTAGTGCACCAGATGCACCACGTGGACCTTGAGGACCAGCAACACCTTGTGGACCACGTGGACCAGATGGACCTTGTGGACCTGCTTCACCAGCAACACCTTGAGGACCTTGTGGACCTGCTTCACCAACATATCCGCGTGGACCTTGAGGACCTTGAGCACCAGTTAAACCTTGAGCGCCACTTGCGCCAGATGGACCTGTTGGTCCAATGTCACCTTGAATACCTTGTGCGCCTGTTGGACCTTGTGGACCACTGAATCCGCGTGGACCAGATGGACCTTGTGGACCAACTTCACCAGCAATACCTTGCGCACCACTTGGTCCTGTAGGACCTTCTTCACCAACAAGTCCACGTGGACCTGTGGGACCTTGCGGACCAGCAAAACCTCGATCGCCTTGTGCACCTGATGGACCTGTAGGACCTTGAGGACCAGTATCACCGTCAGCACCAGCAGCACCAGTTGGACCAGTGAATCCACGTGGACCAGATGGACCTGTTGGTCCAACCTCGCCTTGTATACCTTGTGCACCAGTCGGACCCTGAGCGCCAGTTAAACCTGTTACACCACGTGGACCACTTGCGCCAGATGGACCTTGTGGTCCAGCAATACCTTGAGCACCTGATGGTCCTGTTGGACCAATTGAACCTGTTTGACCAGCTGGACCTGTTGGACCTTGTGGACCAGAAAACCCTCTAGCGCCAGAAGGACCAGAAGCACCAGATGGACCACTTGGTCCAGTTGCTCCTGCAACACCTTGTGGACCACGAACACCAGCAGGACCGCTTGGACCAGATGGTCCTTGTGGACCAGCAAAACCTCTCTCGCCCTGAGGACCAGAAGGACCAGAAGGACCTGATGGACCACTTGGACCAGAAGGACCTCCATGTGGTCCTGATGGACCTTGAGGACCCTGTGGACCAAATGAGCCTTGTGGTCCTGATGGACCTTGCGGTCCAGCACCACCACGTGCTGTAGAAACTTTTACAACTGGTTTTGCTGTCGACACACGAATAGTCTGACTTGGTGTCGTGCTAACATTAGATGATGGCATATTACTTTGTTACCTGTGGTAAAACTGTAATAATTCCTTCGACAATGCGTGTTGCTACGTTTGCAGTGTCGACTTGCTTCACATCAAATAGGTAACGACCAGCTCTGATATTTGCTGATGTCGCTGAATTCATTGACAAAACAACATTTCCGCCAACTGAATTGGCAATCGTAACTGTAAGATTTGCAGTTACGTTCGTTGAATAGTATGATTTTCTGATCGATGAGGAAAAGATGTAATTCGTTACATCTAGTGGGCTTCCGTCATCTTGAGTCAAATCTAGATTATAGGAGAGATCTGTTCCTTGATCGAGATCTAATTCTACAAATTGCGCCATTTAGGATTCCCCATTTTATTTTCTTATTTATAAAACGAGGGCAGCGGCTCTGAACATCAATCTCCAGTAATCTTTTCTAGTTTAAACTTCTTCTTGATCATGTAATATTTACGATACCAGTTCCCTTCGTAGAACTTTTTAGGGGATTTATGGTTATCTAACTGCTCTACGGTTCCTGGACCATAGTTGGCTGTAATATCATGAGTTGTTTCGAACGGAATCACGTGTAATAGAGGAGTTCCAGCAGGAATAGTCAACTCAACCTTTCTCTTAGGAGAAAGAATTACATTGGCAGTAGTAAATTCTCTATAATCTACAACTCCAGGATACAAATATAGATCATCTAAAAACGGACAGTGGTATGTCGCTGGGAGCAATAATGCAGAAATATTTTTCTTACCATAGATCTTCCATGGTCCTGGAATATTAAATGCAGTTGGTTTAATTCCATCTTGAAATTGAAATAATCCATTTGTAACATCAGTTGCCATCGGGAACGCATCTCGAATTCTCGATTCTGGCGGCAAGATCTCCATTGGGTTTTGGAATGGATGTGGTTTGGCTTTTGCGCTTTTATCTTTTGTATCAGTGCCCAACATGATCACAGTTCCAGCTTTATTTGCTTTGATGTGAATGTCGACCCAAGCAGTTATCAGATATCCCATTCTAGAATAGTCGTGCATTCCAGGACATCCTGGAAAATTGTAACTACCTTGTTCTTTTTCTTGGAACTCTTTGAAGAATGGCTTTACATCTTTTGCTAACAAAACTGGATAGTGTGTATAGACTTGACGGCTTGAATCAACAAATTGTAAGTCAGGAATATCTTTTTTAAAAAAATTGAATACTTTATTAATCATCATGTTTTCTCTTTCTCAATTCCCAAGTATAGTGATGCGTGCGACTTTCTTGAGCCTTTTGAATCTTTTTAATTTTCTCCAACTCTGACTTTTCCATCGATCGAACTTTTGGTTTCTTATTATTAAATGCATTTCGTTTAATTGGAATTGCTGTGACCAAAGGAGTTCCTGCAGGGATGCTACCATCAAAATCAGGAACAAGCCATGCTGCTGGAAAATTAACTTCTTTTGGATAAGCATCTGTATCAACTAAACCACCAAGACATCGAAATGGTTGGTCGAAATGATTCAGAGGTGGAATGAATAGAGTTGACCAACCTGGTTTTGTTTTGATTACCCAACGGTTGATAAACTTAACTGGATTTCCATGAGAGAATCCAAATGCCTTTTTGCCACCAACTTGACCTGAATCATGAAACTCAGCAACAACAAATGCTGGTGGATTTTTAATTTCAATTTGAGTACAATTATGATTTGTGGTGATGTGCAAATCGCCAGAAAGAGGAATCGTGAAACCAAGCGACATTGCATCAAGCATTGGTAAACACTTTTTTGCAGTCATTGTTGGATTACCAAAGACATCTCTACGACCTGGATCATATGTCGGCGCAAGATCTTTAAACCATTTTGGTAGGTATTTTACTGCTGCTCTTGGTTCTGGAATTACTCCTTCGAACTCTGGATGGCAGTAAAACTCCATCACATCATTACCCCATAATTTAAACATATTTTTCATCAATGAGTCCTCTCACCCATCACCCAACATACCAAAGACTTTCGAACTCCAGATGTTACTGGTGCAACTCTATGCGGCATCCAAGAAGAGAAGAAAATAACTTCACCTCTTTTTGGTTTTACAACAAATGGTTCGTTCACTCGACCATGCGGAACTAGTTCAAATTCTCCGCCCTCATAATCATCTGGATCAGAGAGAATAATTGATGCACTAATTTTGCGAACATAATTGGCGCTTGTTATATCAGCGTCGATATGCCAATCATAGTGTTGTTTATTTTTTGCTCGATAGACAGTATATTGGAAAGTTTCAAATCCATCAACGTCATACATGAAATGATCATAATTAACTTGCGAAACTAGAGATCCAAATTTTTGGAAAATCCAATCTGAATTTTGATCATGCATAATCCACATGATATCACTATCGCGAGCTTTTTTGTTCACAGAACCTTGTGGACCACTACCAACTCCACCTTTCTGGAACTTTTGTAAATCTTCAAGATCTACAATCTTATCACATTCGTCTTCAGAAAAAACTTTATTTACGACGCAATATTGATCAAGTCTTCTTGCATACTTTTGCACTTTGAATCCCATAGTCACTCCACATACGAGCAAAATAAAATTATACTATATTTAGTCGATCTTTACAACTATTTGACCGCCTGTAGGTACAACTACTGGGTAGTTTGCAGAATCAGGATAAACATTTGTATCGACTGCAGTTGGTGGCACATATGGCGCTAGTTGTCCTGCATTATATCCAGCAATATTTCCTGGAGCATTATAATTTGCGGTCGCACCAGCACCACCTGGGAAGAATACGCCAAGAACATTTGTTGAACTTCCTGCAATACCAAGAATTGGTGGATTATATGTGGCGACATTACCAACATTATACGTTGCTACAGTGTTGCCAGAATATGATGCTGGATTTCTTGGATTGTATGTTGCAGGATTACCTGCATTATAACTAGAAATGGTATTGCCAGAATATGCAGCAGTAACTGGAGGATTATAAGATGCAGGATTTCCTGCGTTATAATTGGCAATATTGTTACCAGTATAAGTTGCAGGATTACCTGTATTGTAAGATGCTGGACTTCCAGAATTATAATTAGCAAGATTGTTGCCAGAATAAGAAGCAACAGATCCAGGATTATATGTTGCAGCATTTCCAGTATTATAACCAGAGACATTGTTACCTGAATATGATGCAGCGCTGCCAGCATTGTAATTAGCAGATCCAGGATTATATGCTGCAACGTTTCTTGGATTATATGATGCTACTGTTCCAGAATTATAATTTGCATTGTTGCCAGAATAACCTGAGATATTCGTTGGATTATATGAAGCAGGACTACCTGAATTATAGTTTGCATTATTGCCAGAATATCCAGAAACGTTACGAGGATTATATGATGCTACTGTACCAGCATTATAATTTGCACTATTTCCAGAATACCCAGCAACGTTGTTACCTGAATATGATGCAGGACTTCCCGTATTATAATTAGCCGAACCAGGATTGTATCCAGCAACAGTTGGTGGATTATATGATGCTGCTGTTCCAGCATTGTAGTTTGCAGATCCTGGATTATAATTCGCAACAGTTGGTGGGTTATATGATGCAGCAGTTCCAGCATTATAATTGGCAGTGCCAGGATTATATGCTGCCACGTTTCTTGGATTATACGTTGCGACTGTACCTGTGTTATAGTTTGCTGTTCCTGGATTATATGCTGCAATATTGCGAGGGTTGTATGTTGCAACTGTACCAGCGTTATAGTTTGCTGTGCCAGTGTTATATCCAGCAACACTAGGTGGATTGTAAGTTGCAGCAGTTCCAGCGTTATAATTGGCGGTGCCAGGATTATATCCACCAGTTGAATTTCCAGGAGATCCAGGGAATGTTGAATAATATATGTAAACGTAAACTGGACCAATTTCTGGATTATATCCAGAAGCATTTGTTGGTCCAGGCGCTGGACCACTGCCAGTTTGCGGATAGTAAGTGGCACCAATTAAAACTGGATCTTCATAGAATAAATAATCCATACCAAAATCATGAACATAAAATGTTCCAAACCAATTTGGTGATGTTGGTGGATTATAAACTGCAGTATTCCCAGAATAACCAGCAAGATTTCTTGGATTGTATGAAGCAACATTTCCAGCAGCAAAGTTTGCATTATTTCCAGAATAACCAGCAATATTTCTAGGATTATATGTTGCTGCAGTTCCAGGATTATAGTTGGCAGTGTTACCAGAATATCCAGCAACGTTGCGAGGATTATAAGTTGCTGCAGTTCCAGAATTATAATTGGCGTTATTGCCAGAGTATCCTGCAAGATTTCTTGGATTATAAGACGCCACTGTTCCAGGCGTGAAGTTTGCATTATTTCCAGAGTATCCAGCAACGTTGCGAGGATTATAAGAGGCTACATTTCCTGCTGCGAAATTTGCGTTGTTGCCAGAATAACCAGAAATATTCGTCGGATTGTATGATGCTGGGCTACCAGTATTGTAGTTGGCTGATCCAGGATTATATGATGCAACATTACGAGGATTATATGAAGCAATAGTTCCTTCGTTATAATTTGCAGTCCCAGGATTATAAGCAGCCAAATTATTACCTGAATATGATGCAGGACTTCCAGCGTTGTAATTTGCTGATCCTGGATTGTAGGCGGCTACATTTCTTGGATTATAAGTTGCTGCAGTACCAGAGTTATAATTTGCGTTATTGCCAGAATATCCAGCAACGTTTGTCGGATTGTATGATGCGATGCTACCAGAGTTATATCCAGCAACGTTGCGAGGATTATAAGAGGCTACTGTGTTTCCAGAATAGGAAGCCACGCTTCCTGCATTATAATTGGCATTGTTTCCAGAATAAGATGCAGGATTATTTCCAGAGTAGGTTGCAGTAGAACCAGAGTTATAATTTGCACTGTTTCCAGTATATGAGGCTGGAACAGGAGGATTATAGTTTGCTGGGCTTCCTACGTTGTAGGTAGATGCGTTGTTTCCAGTATAAGACGCTGGAGTACCTGCATTATATGTCGCAGGGCTTCCAGCGTTATACGTTGATGCGCTATTTCCAGAGTAGGTTGCGGCTGTACCAGGAGTTGCATCTGTTCCTGTTCCTGCTCTACCTGAAACTTGAGCGTTGAAACGACCATATGGAATGGTTATGCTAGATGTATTGTTGAAAGTTGTTGTGTTTCGGAATGCCGAGCCGATCCAGCTTTTCAACAGGTCTGTGTGTATTGGCATTAATACTATAATCCATTGCTAGTTTGGATATTTAGTATTTACCGAATCAATCGTATCTGTCAGGAATTTCCCAATCGTTTACGACATCTGGCGGAAGAAGAATACTTCTCGAGATTGCTCTATTTTCTAACTTTCTATTGATGTAGTCGACTCCGGAGTATTTTCTATACTCTTCGAAGAATTCATCGTCAAAACTGTCTAGGAATGTTTGAAATTCTTTCTTGGACTTTTCTCTATTTCGATTCAGCTGCTCTGATGAAACAACTTGATTCACGTCTTGTTTCGTGATGTATCTGTGAGTGTCGAGTAAGTGATAGCAATGAATTTTTCTTGGTGCGCAGAGTTTATATCCTGCTGCAATAGAAGCCAGAGTCATATACTGTTCTTCGCCTTCGAAGAAGATTCTAGGATTCATACCAACGTTTCGAATCCAATCTGTATGCGTAAAGAAGTTTCCTGCAAATAGATGAATCGTTGGATGTAGAAAATCTTTTGTTGCTTCTCTATATTCGCCATGAGCGCCGAGAATATAGTTGTCATGGAATGACCAATAACCAGCCTTTACTGTGATTTCCCCATGACGATCCATTGATGGAGTGCCATCATCTTGCATCCTAAATGTTCCGCAATTCGCATCAATGATGATTCGATCAGTTTGATGTTGTTGCATTCCAAGTTTGAAATCGCTAATTAAATAACGATCCCAATTCTTATCAAAGAGCATATGAGAGTCGACCTGATAGTAAAAGTCTTCATCATATGTTTGGATGCTATTGATATGACGCGCCCAACCCACGCCATCAGAGAATTTTGGGTCGATTCTCTTATAACGAACATTTTTATTTTGAGCAAGATCTGGATATTTTGCTTCTAAACTATCCTCATAACTTGTTTGCTCAAAAACTCCATATGTGATCTTTGTCAGTTGAGACTGCATCTCCATCATATTGCGTAAAGTTTGATGAAGAAGGGGATCTCTGTAAGAGACAATACTGACAAAAATTTTCATTAACAACCTCTCTTTCCCATAACCCAAACGTTTAGAGTTCTTCTTGTTCCTGATGTTACAGGATTAATTCTTGCTGGCATCCATGGTGCATAGAATACAACATGACCAACTGGTGGTTTTAGTGGAACAACTTCATCTGGATCAGCAGTACCCATGATTTCCAATTCACCACCCAAATATTCTTCTGGATCTGTTAACATGATTGAAGCGCAAATTTTACGTTCCCATGTCATGTACGCAAAATCTACATCATAATGCCAGCCACAGTCTTGACCTTTTTTGTATTTCACAAATTGAAAAGTATCGAAGCCATCGATATCGTACATAAAAAAGTCAATATTGATTCTTCCGATAAGACCAGAGAACTTATCGAAGATCCATTGTGTTTCTTGATTTGGCGGAAGAGTCGCAATATCTGCTTTATTCTTGCCATTTAACTGATCTTTGCCAAACATCAGTTTCTTTTCTAGAGAAAGAATGGCATCAACTTCTTTCTGATCAAGGAAATCAGAAACGACTGCAAATTTAGATAAGACGCGATTATACTTGATGACCTGAGGCATAACAAACTCCACAACGCATGATTAAAACATTATAACCTATTTATTCGATTCTTACAACTATTTGTCCACCAGGAGGAACTTCAATTGCATAATCTTTATCATCGATTTCTTGGTCGTTGAAATAGTAACTTATTTCTTGCTCGTCAAAGTATGGAGCGACAGAACACACTGCACCACCTGGGAAATATACACCAAATGCATATGATTGTTCTCCTGGAGTTCCAGGGATTGGGAAGTTGTATGTTGAAGCACTTCCAGTATTGTATGTTGCGGCGAAGTTTCCGCTGAAACTTCCTGCAAAATTTGCAGTGTAAGAAGCAATACTTCCAACATTATATCCAGAAACCACGTTACCAGAATATGATGCAGGTGATCCAACGTTATATGTTAATGGCGCTGAAGCATTATATCCATTAATATTGGTTGGATTGTATGTTGCAGGATTTCCAGTATTATAGTTTGCATTATTACCACTGAATGATGCAACAAAGTTTCCTGTGAACCCACCAACTGTATTACCAGTATATCCTGACAATGTATTTCCAGTAAATCCAGAAATGTTAGTTGGGTTGTATGTATCAGGACTTCCAGTATTATATGAAGCAGGATTTGCTCCTGCATTATATGCATCAATATTAGTCGGATTATATCCCCCAATGATACCAGGATTATAATTTGCATTATTACCTGTGTATGAAGAGACAGTTCCTTCGTTGTAATTTGCATTTCCTGCAGGATTATAACCAGCTAACGTGTTGCTGGTGTATCCAGAAATGTTGGTAGGATTGTATGATTCAATTACAATTGGATTGAATGTTGCAGCATTTGTTGGATTATAAGTCGCAGGATTTCCTGGAGCATAATTTGCATTTCCAGGAGTGAGTGTATTATATCCAACGATTGTTGGTGGATTATATGTTGCTGCAGAACCAGCGTTATAATTGGCATTATTGCCAATATACCCAGTTAATTCTGGGCTTGTTGGTGGATTATAATTCGCATTTGCTTCAAAACTTCCAGTAAAGTTTCCAGGAACTGTTTGAAATCCTGCTGAAGTGCTTGGTGGATTGAATGTGGCAATATTTCCTTCATATCCACCTGTTTCTGTTGATGGACCTGAAGGTGCTGGTGTACATGTGTATTCTGTATATGTAACTTCATAAACTTCTGGAGTTCCAGGAGGTGGACCAGTAAAATATGTTGGTGTTGGGCATGTTGGATTAGAACCACTTGCAGGTGGTACTGTTCCAGAGTCAATTAGTGATCCATAAGCAGTTAGATATAATGCATAATTTCCAGTTGAGTTCCAGTTAACACCACCAGTTGGTGAATTGTATAGAGCAGTTCCAGTAGTATATCCTGAAATTGAACTTGGTGGATTGTAAACCTCAACAGTTGTTGGTGGGTTGAATACACCAGTAGTTGTAAATCCAGCAACAAAGTTTCCGCCAGCATTATATTGAGCAGTTCCCTCGTTATAACTTGCAACGCTTGTTGGATTATAAGAAGCAATTGTACCTGGTGTATAGTTTGCTGACATTTTAGGTTAACACATCGTCCTCGCCACCCTGGAATCCTGGACTTGTTCCGCCATTATCGAGTGGTGCGTTGTAAGTTGTGATTGTTGGTTCGTTATATGTTGCTGGTGTTCCTTCGTTGTATGTTGCTATATTTCCACCGCTAGTTGTTGCAATATTTCCAGAATTATATACAGCAGCACCAGGATTATATATCTCCGTTGCTGCAGTGTTAAATCCTGCAACAGATGTTGGATTGTATCCCGCAATTGATCCAGTGTTATAATTGGCGATCGTGTTGCCAGTATAACTTGCAATTGTTCCAGTATTGTAATTTGCATTACCTGCAGAATTAAATGTCGCAGTGAAGTTTCCAGTATATGTTGCTGGGCTTCCAGTATTGTACTGCGCTGTTCCAGGATTATATACTGCTGTACCTACGTTATATCCTCCAGCAACACCAGTATTATAAGATGCAGCAACACCTGTGTTATATCCAGCAACACCAGTTGGAGTAAATGTTGCAGGATTACCAACATTATAGTTTGGCGTTTCTAATCCCATTGGATTGTTATATCCAGTTATTGTTGGTGGATTATATGCAACTATGTTTCCAGTGTTATAGTTAATACCAATACCAGAATAAGTTGCAATATTATTGCCACTATATCCAGAAATTGTACTTCCACCAGAAATTGGATTGTTACCAGTATATGATGTTATCGTTGGTGGATTGAATGTTGCAGGATTGCCAGTATTATAGTTTTGTGTATTTCCAGCGCCAGGAATCAATGTTCCTGGAGTAAATACTGCATTACCAGAGTTATACGTCGCAGCATTATTTCCAGTATATGTTGCAATATTTCCAGGAGAAAACGTTGGTGTTCCTGTATTATACGTTGCAGCGTTTGTTGGGTTATATGTTGCAATTGTTCCAGGAACATAATTGGCGTTTCCAGGAATTGGTGCATTATAAGTGTCAATTGTTGGAGGATTATAACTTGCAACAGTTCCAGCATTATAGTTTGCAAAATTTCCAATGTATCCACTAAATGTTCCAGGAGTGCTTGGGGCTGGAGTACATGTATATTCGGTATATTGATATTCAATGACTTCTGGAGTTCCTGGTGGTGGACCAGCAAAGTATGTTGGTGTTGGACAAGAAGGATTTGATCCAGAAGAAGTTTGATAATCCGTGAACAATAAAGAACCATATGCAGTCAAATACATCTCATAGTAAACTGCAGCATTCCAATTAAATCCACCAGTTGGTGAATTGTATGTGATTGTTCCAGCATTGTAGTCAGCAATGCTAGTTGGATTATAAGAAGCAATTGTACCTGGTGTATAGTTTGCTGACATTTTAGGTTAGTACATCATCTTCACCACCTTGGAATCCAGGGCTTGTGCCAGGATTTGTTAGTGGTGGATTGTAAGAAGCAATGGATGGCTCATTATATGTAGCTGCTGTTCCCTCATTGTATGTTGCAACTGTGTTGCCAGTATATGCATTAATATCTGGTGGATTATATGTTGAAGCAACTCCAGTATTGTATGTTGCTGCGTTGTTTCCAGTATATGAAGAAATGGTTGGTGCGTTAAAGTTTCCACCACTTGTTGGTGGATTGTATATCCCAGTTGGTGTGTTTCCGCTATAACTTACAACAGTTCCTGGAGTATATTGAGCAATACCAGCATTGTATCCAACTATTCCAGAAGGATTATAATTAGCAACTCCTTCATTATAGGATGCTGCACTTCCAGAGTTATATGATGCAATATTGTTTCCACCATACGTTGCAGCATTTCCTGGAGTGTAGATTGGATCGCCAGAACCTTCTGGATTATATCCAACAATCGTAGAACCAGAACAGTCTATGAATGGATTTCCTGGAGTAAAGTTTGCTGTATTTCCAACGTATCCAGAAATGTTTCCAGTATTATATTGAGCAGCACCAGCATTGTAATTTGCAAAATTGCCAGAATATGCATTAGCGTTACCAAGAGTAAACCCAGAAGGATTTCCTGCATTATAGTTTGCGCTGTTGCCAGTATAACTTCCAATAATATTCCCAGTATAACTTGCGATTGTTCCAGTATTATACGTTGCTGCTGATCCTGGATTATATCCACTTATATTTGTTGGATTGTATGTAGAAATAGTTCCTGGATTGTATGTGGCGCTATTTCCAGTATAAGTTGCAGGTGTTCCAGGAATCGCTGGAGAGCATTCATAGTATATTGTGTAACTATAAACAATAGAACCACCACCAACAACGAATCCAGGGAAATTTGGGAAATTTGTTTGGGTTACTGGTGTCGCTGAGTCGCGAATAGGACATCCAACTGATGTTCCAGTACCTTCAAATGCTACTTGTTCGTAGAAGAAGTAATCTTCGTCAAAGGTTGATTCAACAATAACACCATACCAATTAACAGTTGGTGGATTATATGTTGCGGGATTGCCAGTATTATATCCAGATAAAGTATTGCCAGTATAAGTTACTGCATTACCTGCATTGTATGTTGCACTATTTCCACTATATGTTGCAATATTATTTGTTCCGGAAACATAACTTGCTACACTTCCTGGAGTATATACAGCAGAACCTGTGTTATAACCATTTATATTTCTAGTATTATATCCACCTGGAATTGATGGATTATAAACATTACCCACACCAACATTATATCCAGAAATTGTATTACCTGTGAAATTTCCAGTTACATTGCCAACATTATATTCAGCGCCACCAGAACCACCAACATTATAATTGGCTATTTGCGGTGCATTGAATGATGTGGCGCAAGGATTATAAATTGCATTATTTCCTGGACCAATTACATTGTTTCCAGTATATGATGCAGGAACACCAGAGGTATAATTTGCACTGTTTCCAGTATAAGATGCTGCTACACCAGGGTTATATGTTGCTGCAGCACCAAAATTATATGATGCTGCATTGGTCGGATTATATGTGGCAATATTACCAGGAATTGGACAATTACCAGAACCACCACGACCAGAAACATAGAGTTTGTTTCTTCCATATGGAACTGACATTGTTCCATATGTATTGAACACGGTGCTTCCTCTGGATGGTCCAGGAACCCATGTTTTAACTAACTCATCAATACGTTTTGGCATTGTTTATTATCTGAAGTCTTTAACAGCCAAAGTTCCAACGTATGTTGAACCACCATCATATGATGTAAATGTCCAAAGATCTTTACTGCTTGCTCCTGTTGTGGCAGGAGGGATTTGACCACCAGCCCAATATATTGTATTAGCAAATGTCACAGATCTTCCGCCAGTGCCATCTTGGATCAAAACTAGAGTAAATGTTACTGCTAATCCATTTGATGGAGCATTTGTGAATGTGAATACTGATGAACCAGTTAATGTATATTTAAACCAGTTTGCATCATTTAGATTTACTGTTACTGCACCAGAAACTGAAGAACTCGAAATATAATCTTTAGTTGTCTTGAAGTTTGCAGTAATATTTCCCATAACAACATTAGCTGGAAGGTTGTTATATTCAATCGACCAAACCTTTTCTGATTCATCCCAGTGCAAGTCAGCATTTGCAGTTCCAGCGCTTTGACCACGACGAACTCTGAAATAGCCATCGTCACCGTCTGATGAAGAGAAGCGAAGAACATATTTGTCGCTATCTGTGACTGAAGGAGCAAGAATAGGATCTTCTACTGTCAATGTACGAATATATGCATTGGTGATATTTGCATTAGCAATATTTGCCAACTCACGAACAACCAAGTTTCCAGTTGCTGTATTGCTTGCAACATTTAGATTGTAAGCAAACACATTGTTTGTGACGTTTACTGTTCCAGTTACGTTTACATTAGCAAAAATAAATGTGTTTGGATGAATATTCAACATCGCGTTTTCATGTACGTTTGCGATGTTCATGATTCCAGTATTGACTGAAACGTTTAGAGTGTTAACAGTAAATGCACTTAAAGAATGTGCGTTAATGATAGCAACATTAGCGCCATAGAATACTGTGTTGGTGTTGACTTTAAATAGATCAGTTTCACCCATGCGGCGAAGATGAATATCACCAGCATCGACATAAACATGATTTGTAGAGTTGTCAACTTCGATGTTATGGACAGTTAGAGTTCCATCGATATTAGTGTCGTCTTTGACGTCAAGAATAACACCGCCGCTTGCATTCGCAATACGAACATATCCTTCAGAAATGACAACGTTACCGAATGGCTTCACGAAATCACCACGACAGATCTCATTGACATCATTAGCCATGAGATTATCATTAATACGCCATTGATTGAACGTATTAGATACTGTTGTTAAGTAAACATTAATTGTATTTGCCATATTACTTCTCGCCGCCGACTGCCTTTAGTATTTGATTAAGCATAGTTTTGATATCAGAGACCTCTGACTTCAGACTATTTATTTCTTCTTCGACCATCTTCGCTCTTCGCAATTCAGCCATCTTCTGTTGGTGTTTTGCTACAGCAGATTTATTTGTGTTGAGGATTGCAAAATTCTCCATATCCTTAACATAATTTAAATTTTCTTTCACTTTCGCTTTTTCGCGCATATTAACCTTCTGGTACAGCAGTGATTCTCAGATTCTTAACTCTTGGAATCAATGATTGGTCGCTAGTGATCATACAAACCTTAACTTGGAAGTGTTTAAATGTACCACCAATTGGGTAGTTGATTCCGTTTTCAATATAGTTAATTCTGTTTTCATCTAATGATGGACGGAATTCTAGTCCAATAAAGGTATTGGTATTTCTTGAGAAGGAGTCTTTCACCTTGCTCATGAGTTTCCAACTCTTATCATTAATTTTTTCTGGATCATCTGCAGAAAGAACTTTGTAATATACAAGAATATCTGTTCCAGTTGGACGAACTGCATCCATGAATACTCTCAAGTCCCCAGATTCAAATCCGTCTTCAAGAATAATTTCTCTCGTGATATATTTCGATAGAATATTTCCGCCAGATTTTCCATCTTCACCAGAAACTATTGCTGTCGCAGTAGTACCACCAGTTGTTCCCAAGAAGTTAGGTGCTTGAATCGTTACCGTTGGAGTTGTGGTGTAACCACTACCAATGTGAGTTAGAACGATTGCATTCACAGTATTCATACCATCCGTATTTGCAAGAGCAAATCCATTTGCGCTTGATCCATTACCACCAGCAACTGAAATTGCATATAAACCAACATTGTATGTTGGGTATGGGAAGTATGTATTTCGGAATAGAACTGCAGCAGTATTTACTAAAGAATTTGAACTTCCATGAACACTGATAGAAGCATTTGGATCTGCTGATGTTGTATTTGAAGAAATATATTTTGCGCCAAAATTGGTTATTGCAATTTTTGTATTCGATAATCCAGCATTATTAATCGAGAAAGTTGCTGCAGCCAATGACAAACGCTCAATGTTTACAATCGGAGATATGTCTGCATCAGTTGAAGACATGTCGACTGAAAGAATGAAACTGTTTGCATTACCTTGAACTAGTTTTCTTCTATTGATAGAATTTTTTGCAGACTTATCAAGTAGAGTTCCAAACTCAACTGGCTTATTAATTTCTAAATCAACACCAGAAGTTTCTTGAGCCAAAGTTGCAGAATAGATTCCCTTCAACTTATAGTCAACAATACCAACTGGGAATCTTAGATCAGTTGACATCAACATAACACGGTCAATATCGATATTAGCGACTGGAGGAGCGTCCAAGTTAAATGTTACGGTTCCAGCACTATCAAAGACTGCTTTGTTTAATACAAACATCAAGTCTTGATTTTGATATGGTGTCCAAGTTGATGAGTTCTGTGATCTAAAGAATGATCCAGCATATGGCTGTTCTGAAATTCGAACAGTTGTGGTTGTTGAAGATCCAAGAACATCAGCACCGAGTTCAGCGATAAACAACTCATAATCTGGTGAGTCTGATCCAACAACAATAGCATATTCGCGATTTGGCTCCAAGAATACTGGATCGTCAAATGTAAACTTGGTTGCTGTAGTTGGGTCATTAATACTTGGAATATCAGATATATTAACATCCTTGGCATTTACAGTTTTTGCTGCAAGGTAGTTCTTTGTTGGATAACCATTTTGAACTTCTGCAATCTTAACTGTAACTGGAAGCTGCAAGCTGCCACGAGAAATTAATTTCGAATTTTTAAAGTATGTTGCAACAGATGGCTTACTCTTGAAGAACAAATCAACAGAAGTACAGTAGATACCATAGTCCTGTTTGTTTCCATTTGGTTTTGGCGTAAAGAATGTTTGCGCCATACCATCACCAAGAGGAATTCTTGGGATCGTTGATGCTGTTGATCCAGTGACTGGTGGTTTGACAGGTGTTCCAATAGCAGGGCGATCAGCTGGTGATGCTGGAACAACTAGTGAATCACCAAGTTCTGGTAATGGTCGAATAACTGGAGTTGTTTGTATTCTTTGAGTTGTTTGAAGAATACCAGAAGCAGCGTAAGTTGCTGATGCGCGCATTCCATAATCAGGATCATTATACAATGCAGTATCTGTAATCGTGAATAGTCGATTACCAGTCTTGAATTTAAATCCTGGATAAGAAGGAATATGGAACAATCCTGCTAAACTGCCATACATATCTACTTCATGATTGCCAATAGAGTATTTGGTTGTGCAATCTGGAGTAAATGTCAATGCGCTATTTAATGTTGCAATTCCACCATTAATGTTAGTGATTCTTTTCAACTCACCGACACCAGTTCCAGAACAGAAGTAAATCAAATTACCAAGAGCAGGAGCATTACCGCTTCCAGAATTTAAAAGAATGGTATCTGATGCTCCAGAATTCACATTTGCAACAACACCTGATCTATGAATAAACGAACTCACATTAATATTTACGGAAGCATTTTGCGTGCTTCGAATCATATGATTGAATGCAAAGGTAGCGTTATTAAACTCTGATGAATATAAAGCTGCAGCTGTTGGGGTTGTTGCATTCCAAATATGCGTTAATGCATTTGCAACAAAATTTGGATCACTTGTAGCGAATCCAGTATTTGCATTTACAACAAATCTAGATCCTTGAATTGGTTCAATTGCGATTAAACCTTGACCAACGCCATGGAAATAGCGAACGATTCCGCGGAACACTGCTTGATCATATCGTTGTGAACCATCAGCAGTTTGATAAACAATATCTCCTGGCTCATATTGTTCAGCAACAACAGAAAGGCTGACTCCAACTGGAGCAACATTAATGTTCATATAGTTTTGTTTTAAGTAAACTATATTTGATCCTGATGTTGCGATAACAGTTGCAAATCCATTTCCGCGTTGTGGTGCAATAACACCTTCGCCTGGATAAAACAAATCTGCTGTTTGTGAATCTGTCACATTTAAAACATCTGCACTTGAATAGGTAATAGTGGGTGTAGTTCCTTGTACTTTTTGAAAATATAATTTAGCACTACTATCAAAGTCGCCTTCTAAACGACGAATTGTCACTTTCTTATTTGTTGTATCAAATGACTCAACAATACCATTAAAGGTGTTTACTGTTGCGCTTGTTCCTTGATAGACAATATCATTTTGTATGACTTGTGTGGTATTATTTCTGCTAACTTCAACGACTTTTTTAGAATCAAGAAGAACACGGCTTCCAGCTTGACAAAATCCATTGACAGCAATATCGTCGAAAAATACTCTTGCGATTTTATATGGCTTTAAATTGTTAGCCACAAATTCAACTTCACGTTGACGAATATATGGTACTAGATTTGTGTCGACGACAACCTTACCAGTTTCTGTTGTAATTGCCATATTTTGTTTTACCTAACCGTTAATCTCTATCGTAATTTAGTTTTTCTTTCACAACCAATCCACCACCGCTACCCTTTGTTGGAACGATAGGGCTTGTTTCTGCTTCTAGTGAAGCAGATTGTGATAAGTTAATTGGTTGACTTGATGTTGGTATTGATGACTCATAATTTGGTTCTGGATAAACAACAACTTCAGTAACAGTAGGTTCAGAAACCCAACGAGAATCATTGAATAGTCCACCATTTCCAAACATATCGCCTAATGAATATGATGTTGCACCAAATGTAAAGTTGACACCAAAATTAATTGGTGAAATTCTAAACCATGGGTCATATTCAAATCCAGTAATTTCTGGATAAGGTTCTGGCTCATCAATTATATCATCAATTGGAACTGGTCCAACAGGGATTGTTGGTCTGATTGGATCAGTTCCAACTGGGATATCATCTTCACCATCAACATCTTTCTCAGGAGGATCTGTACCTGGATCCTCGATGATTACTGTATCCGCGTTCTTTGTTGGAGGCGGTAGAGTTGGAGGTGGAGGAGGTTCTTTGACAATTTCGCGAATTACTGTAGTTGTTTCAATAATACGTTCTGGAACAGAAATGATTTCTGGTTTTAGTGTTTCAGAAACCCAAGTATCTGTTTCAGGAGTCAATACAATTGATCCATTAAATTGACCAAACAAGAATGGTTGAACAGAAACCGACTTATCAGAAGCAAGACCCTGAGTGATTGCAGGGACTTCTGTGTAACTTAAACATACAGTCTTTTTATTTACTGTTGTGTTATTATTGTCATATGGCTTCATACCAAGCGAGAAAACCTTCATTGCTGGGATCATGAATCCATTTTCTAGAGCAACGTTGAAGTCTGGACTCTTATAATCAACAATATTGAAGTTTGAGAAATTTTCGCCAACAATACCATACTTTTCTTTCTCAGTGCCATCCTCATACTGCGTCTTATCAGCCATAGCAAGTTTTTCAACGTTGTTTAAAGACGTGAAGAACTCAACTCTTTCAAGGCGTTTATCAATACTTGCAATATCTCTCATCGTATAGCGACGATTTTCGCGATACTTTGTGCGAATCTCTCTCACATCTGCCACATATGGTGGTAGATATAGAGTATAAAGAGTCATAGCATCATCTAGATCGGCTGGTGGTAATGGCTGCGGCGCAGACTTACCCTTGACTACTCTAAATTCCTTATCTTTAGAAAGGACTAGTTTATCAATTCTTGGTAGATAGTAATCATATGACAATTCTGTTGCTTCATCTGGCGATGGAGTTGCAGGAACTGTATATCTTTCTGCTGTATCTCCTAGAATTTGTGTTGGTCTAAAGTCTAGACAATCACGCAAGTTGTATACAATACCTGAAGAAGAGGTATAAACTGGAATTGTTCCATTCTCATATTCATCCTGAGAATATGAATCTACAGAGAAGAAGGAAACATTTGTTCCAGTAGCATAGATGTGTTGATAGTAATCTAGATGAACAAGAAGTTGTGCGCTAGGTGAATCATAACCTTGCTTCAATACAAGTTTAGCGTGATTATACACATCATCTTTCTGACCATAATCGACATAGAAATGATCTGTAATATCTCTAAATCCTGGAACTGTTTGTGTAGCATCAATCACTCCATTTGGGAGTGCTGTTGCTGTACCAGCAAAAATCTTACGAACCTTAACCACATCAGGAATATAAAGAGAAATTGAATCACCAGGAAGAACCGTGGTATAGTCAACATTAGTTATGAACACAAATCCATTTGCAGTATCGATTTTACCGTAAACAATGTTTGCTGCAGAGTTTGTAGGATCTCTTGGATCTGCAAATTCAATAGAAACATCTGCAGATGTTACAGTTGTTGGATATGCATTTGTAACAGCCTGTGAAATTGTCGTGCATCCACCGCTGACCGTTCCTCTTGTGAAATAGAGTGTTGAGTCAAATGTGGTATTACTCTTCAACACTTTTCTTCTGATTTTATCTTCAGCGTCATTTTGCTTCACAGCAACAATGATATCAACCTTCAATAGATCTGTCAATCCAGTATCAATTGTTAGTGAGTCGTTTGTTTTAGTAATATTTGCTGCAGTTAATTGCAACACATCACCGTTAGCAACGCTACCTGATCCACCATCGTCTTTAACGATCACGATTAAATTATCTTGAATTGCACCAGTAGAATCTGTCCATGGGAGAGATTCAAAGACTGATGTCAAACCAGTACCACCAGCGATTTGGAATATACCAGGATCTGATGGACCACGATCTGCGATTAATTTATTGTGAATATAATCGGAGTTGTTGATTGAACCACGACGAGCATATGATCTTGGCAATCTAAAAATTAAACTTTGCTTTGATGCATCTTCAACAGTAGTTTCTCCAGTTAGATACTTAGAGAACGCAGACACATTCATTGATGCATTTGCAGCTAATGCGATAGAATTTGCAACAATAGGTCCTGCAATAAATGATTCTGCGTGATCAATTCTAAAGTTGAATTGAACAACACTATCAGCAGAAGGAACTGCGCCGCCAACTTTAGCACCATCATCAAATTCTCTGTCCAGAGTTGCTTTCTTTGTTGTGCCATTATAATCAACAATAGTTCTTGTTTGATTAGTGACATTTGATGAGTAAGTTGCTTGTTTGTAGACTTGTACAGGGTTTGATGCTGCATGGGTCAATGTTTTAGTGAAAGCTGTATTAACTGTTAAATTGCCTGTATTAACAGCAACAACTTCTCTCACTTCATCTCCAATACGAATCACATCACCAACAGCAACTTTCGATGTGAAAGTTCCGTTAGTATTTGCATTAACAGTGAAGACATTTTGCCAAACGTTTGCAAAAACGTCAGCAACAGCAGTCAATTGAATTGGTAGTATGGTTACAGAAACATTGACATATGCGTTTGTCTTATCAGAAAATTTATCTGATAGAGTAATAGATTTGGCATTATCAGATGCTGCAGAAACTTTCGCAACAATTGGTGTCAAATCTACTTCAGAGATATAAAGTTTGAAAACGCCATCTGAGTCTATTGTTGAGTCAAATGGATCTGCAGCATGACGAGTAAAGTTCTTAACTACGGCAGTACCGATTTTCGTATTCTTGTATGTTTGGGTATTTGCGTTATAACCTAATCCGATATTAACAGATGAGGTGTCAACGCAATGGATATCAACTTTTTCAAGTGAAGCAATATTGATAAATCCATTACTTGATCCGCGCAATCCTGTTACATAAACATAGTTTCCATAAGAAATGTCAACATCTGTTTCAACAAGACGTTTGACATCTGTCTCACCGCGAGGCTTGTCAACGTTAATTCTTAATGTGCCGAGAGTTTCAAATTCGAATCCCTTGACATATGCTTTACCAGGTTCTATCGCGAGACTATATTGATCGTTATCTACACCATCAAGAATAGTCGCACGGAATGGAGTCACAGTATAGTCACCAGACTCATCAAATGTGCGACGAGCAAGAGTTTTTTCGAGCTCAGCATAGATTGGGTACTTCACCTGTTTGGTGATGATACCATTCTCAACACGCATCAATTCGAAGAATTTAGATTCATCTAAAACTGTATCAAGTGGGCGTGTTGTTAAGGTTAAACTAAATTGAAAACGATCAGCGCCTGGAGCCTGATAGTTGAATGAAGACTGTGCTGGATCTAAGAGAGTTGTATCAATTTCACTGTCTACGACTTCTTCATTGATTTCTAAACCAATTTTAACGTTTGCTGAGGATGAGTATGCATTTACGACAGCTGTTTGGTCTAGAACCTTTACGAAATAACCATCTGCATAAAATACACCTTCGTTGATAGAAACTACTGTTCCAAGACCAGTGTATGTGTTTTGGGTATTTGCAAATGCTTCTGTAGATTCTCCAGCGACTTTAATTGTGTCTCCACTATTAAACTCGTTTCCTGTGACATAACGAACCATCAAAGTTGGTTCGCCATCTTCTGGATAATAGGTTGCGAGAACTTTGGCTTGGATTGTTCCAGAGGTATTTCGAATTACTCGATCTTCGAAGTCAGCGATGTCAACGTCGACGCTATTATATGTTCTTTCCAACTTAAGATATTTGCACTTATTATCAAGAGTCATATTTCCGCCGATGACTGGAGAGCCATCCTGGAAAACGTGGTCACCGAATTGCTTAATCTGATTCTGTAGAATCGATTGAATTTGTGTAAGTTCACGAGCCTGAACTGCACGACCAGGCTTAAAGAGAATCTTCATGTAGTTATTATCTAATGCGTTCTCTTTAAAGTCATCGTAATATGGATCAATATTAAATTCCATGAACTTCTACCTAGAATGAAAGTACAATTTTAACTTGGTCGATTTGATTATCTTTTCTAACAATATTCGGTCTATTTTCAACATAAATCAGATCTCCACTGTATGGCTTGATCTCGGAATTCGCTACCCCTAAAATTGGAGTGGATATACCTGAAGATTCGCTCTTTACAGTAGCAGATACTGGGAATGACCCTGTGATATTATTTATGTAGAGATAATTATCTCCTGCTGCCCAGTGAGCAACATTTGCGACCGCATTCGCCGAAGATAGTGTTGATCCAATGTAAACTGTCTCATCATTAATGAAATTAGCAGTTACAGGATCGCTCACAAGTAGTCTGGTCGTCGTTCTATAGTTTGTTAGATTGGCGAACCACGCACTATTTGCGATAAGCGGATTCACAAGAATACCGACTTGATTGAAGTCGAATATATTCGTAGAATCGCTGATCGGAATCTTTTGACCGTCTGTATCGTCATTCAATTCAACACAAAGCATTAAACTATGAGCACGGAGTTCTTTTGCAGGATTCGATCCATGTCCCCCTGAAGGACCAATCTGTATATCGAATATTGCATTTGAGCGAACTACTGATACCGTTTGGTCTGTGGCTGCATATATGAATGGAGCGTTTACCTGCAAGCTGGTGTTATTAACGACAGAAACGACATTTCTAGAATATCCATTAATTGTAACAATATCATTCACATAAACGTTTCCGATAAATGCGTTTGCATTTGATGATGAGTTAGCCGTTACAATCGTAGATCCATCAATATTAACCGTTCCGACCAGAGTTGCAGATGGAATTCTATTCGCAAGAACATTATTTGCGGTAATTGTTCCTCTGGTATAGTTGTTTCCACCAATTTGAACTGTGACGGAAGTTATATTTCCATTTGCAACTCTCGCTAGGAGACGAGCTCCACTTCCATCTGTGTTTGTGACAGACAAGAAACTTCCAGTATTTGTGTTTCCACCATTGAAGTATCCAGATCCACCCCAAAGAACTTTAACGATATCGATTCTACCGTCTTCAGATCCAGCGCGAACTGCATCGTCAGTCACCACAGGCATCCATTCTTTAGTGAAGAATTTCTGTTTTAATCCTGGTGGAATGGTATACATATATTTCCAGCGATAGCCATCTCCAGTTACGATAAATGGATTTTCTGGCAGCTGCCCATCAATATCAACTGTCGGTTCTACTGTTGATGGGGAATTATTTCCATTAAACAGACACTTGAATACTTGGTCTCTATTATTTCGAACATAGAAAGTATTGGCAGTTCTAGGGAAAGTGTTGTCTAGTCGTTGAACGACAACATTTGAATTTGAATATCTAGAATCTACATTTAAAGAAATGACTTTATTGCTACGGACCGTAACAACTTGACGAGCTTCATCTCCGATGACAATAACATTTCCAGTCTGGACATTTCCAACAAAATTAGTCGTAGTCAATCCAATTACTGTTTGGCTATTACCAAGTAATGTTAATGATCCGCTTGTATTTGTATTCGCAAATGCACTGTTTACAATAAGGAAAGTTGCATTTGTCACAGCGACAACAGATTTAATCTCTGAATTTACAACAATCTTATCGCCAGGGAAAATATAAGTCGTGAATGATGTTCCAGTACCCACTACTGCAGTATTTGCAGGAATGCTCGATAATCCGCTATTACCACTTAATGATACTGCAATTGAACCGCTTGATGCAATATTGACCGTTCCAGAAAGTTGGGTATTTGCATTTGAATTAACTCTACCCAAATTTTGATAGTCATTAAAACAGAAAATGTTAATGTGATCTTCATATGTGTCATATGTTGTATTTGCAGCCCAATCGATTCTAGAGACAACAGGTTGCAAATCAGATCCGTAAACTTTTTTCATCCCAACCATGTTGGAATAAAAACCGTTTCTGAAATTCGTAGTGCAATCAACGCTCTCAACATTATCAGCGCTGTTACCAAATGTTTTAGAGTGACCGATCGTGATGAATGTATTGCATAACTCTGGATTTGTTAAATCCGACTTTAGTCGATCAACAATAAAATTACCATATAAACTCGTGAGCATCGATTTCATGTTATTTTAATTTCCTGTGAGTGTCACAATTTTGTATCTAAACCCGCCACCTGATAAGTTGGGAACTACATGGTATACAAGATTTGTTGTATTACCATTAAATGCCAGATTGATATCAATGTAATTGCTTACAATTCCACCAACAACTGCATTTTCAACAGCTTGTCTTCTAAAATAGATTAAACCACTTTCATTACTTGAGAATTCAGAGTTGACATTTAATGTCGTTGCATTTGATATATTTATTACCTGTTTTACAGTGTTCCCAATCAAAATAAAGTCATTATTGTTTAGGCTTGTATTGAATGAAGTTCCATTGCCAGTCACTAATGTGCTATTAGCATAGACAGAAACATCACCAGAAAGTTCTTGGTATGAGTTTGCAGAGAAAATATTTAAAGAAACTGTATCATTTACTCTAACATACTCAGTTAAAGAGTTAGCATTTTGCGCAACAGTTAATCGAGTATTTGCAAATTTTCTTAATGATCTATTTGTTCCATCAGTCGAAAAGGCAGAATTGATAATCAAATGTTGCGTATTTGTGATCGAAACGATTCTTCTGATCTCATCTCCAATCTTAATGAGATTGTTTGCAGCTAATGGTGTTCCAACAGGACCACTAACATAGGTGTTGTAATCCACATTTGCTGGATTTGAATTTGCTCTAACTGTTCCATCAAACATAACATTGCCAACATTCGCAGAGGTTACAATGATTCCGTTTGTGTTGACGAAATACGCTCTATCGATTAATAAAACATTACTAGAAGCCAATCCTTGTCCTCTATAGATAAAGTCTCCATCAACATAGAGTTCTGTATTACTTGCAACAGAAGAAATGGTTCTACTGATTGGGAGTCTTAACACTTCTGGAACAAGAATATCATCTGGGTCATCATCAATGATTAATAGATCGCCAACGTTGACACGAGTATTTGCGTAAAGAGAAACGTTGTTTGGATCAGATAAGAATGTTGTACCAGTTCCGACAACAAGATTTGATCGTGAGTTTGGAACTGCTACAGTGGCTGCAGCGACACCTTCTGTCTTATTTCTAGAAAGAATAGCATGAACGTTTGATTGGAAAGAGGTCACCTTTTCTTTATCAGTTCTTGCCATTGTTTTGGCAATTAGTGCAAGACCTGCAGGATGTGCTATGTTCTTAATTGTTGTTTCATAGTCAACCAAGTTTTTCTCAGATTTAATCACATAAGAGAAATTGTGATATGTTTTTCCATCCTCAAGAACTTTATCTGCGCTTGGGAAACCATCGGTATTCAAATAAAATCCATTGAATTCAATCAAACCATTAGCGAAGAATGCTTTCGCTTTCGCTAGTCCGTTACCATAACGAGTTGGGTTTGGTAATCCTGTTGCGACAATCTCAGATGGATATTGAGATGGTGCTGGAACATTCATAGACAAATTAGAGTTACAATAAACTCCATTGGCTGTGATTAGATCCTCTGTATTACTGAAGTTTCCAGAATAGTTGTACAAACGTAAAACGCCAGTTTCTGGATTATATGATTTTACATTTGCTTTAAATGTTGCATCTAGAATACTATTTCCCTGATATGCATATTCAGTTTCATAGAAAATATTTGATTCTGGGACAGGATTGATAACTGTATCAAGAATCTTAAGAGATACATTTGGTGTAGAAACATAATCATATCCTCTGTAAATCAATCGAAGATCTTTAATTCTTCCGATTGCAGAAGTATTCACAACGTTTTCTACGCCATCTCCAAATAGATATCCGACTAGAGAAGCCTCTGTTCCCGCTTGCTTTTCAATTAAATTGCCAGTTCCTGATTTCTTGAACTCAGTATTCACAACTAAATGAGTATTGTTTATGACAGAAACAACTCGACGAATTTCTCCATTAACTCGAACTAATTGTCTATTATTAGCTCCTGCACTACCAGCAAATGATGTTCCAGTTCCAATAACAAGGTTACTGCCAACAGCAACATTTACAGTTCCAGCGAATGTTGTATACGTTGGAGAAACTCTGTTAACATGAACTTCTGGTCTTGCAAGATATCCCTCACCTCTGTCAGTAATTTGAACAGAAGTAATTCTACCTCTTGATCCAACTGTTTGAACTTGAGCCGCGCCGCCGTATCCTCGACCACTAAATGTGATTTGGTCACCAACAGCATATCCAGTTCCACCATCTAAAATTCTTACTTGAGAAATTAATCCAAGATCTTTGAAAGTTTGCCAGTGAGTTTTCTTGAGAGTTGTATTATCTTCATAGTCATATAGAGAAGACAACTGCGTATCATAGTGAGATTCAATACCAAGTCTTGGAGTTCTTCTAAATCCAGCTCCACCATTGATAACAGAAATTAAACCAATGCCACCAGTATTTTCAGTGACAAAGTCAAAGCATTGAATCAATTTACTATCCGCATTTGCAGGAACTTGTCCATTAACAACAGATGTAAATGTAAATGTTTTGTCTGTATTTTTTGTTTGAAGGGTTGCGCCTGTTAAAGCAGCTTCAATTGTAGAGACGCCTTGCAACTTCACATCATAAATTAATAACTCTCCAGAATTTGCAGAAACACCACTCACACCGAAAATAGTGTTATTTGGAGTTGCGATTTTACCAGAGAAACGAGCATCAAAGAAGTTTGTTCCATTAGCCCAAACTTGCTCGTTATTGCTAAAGAAATCATCTTTATCGTTTTCTGTAACTTGAAGAATAACATTACGATTGTTCTGAGAAAATACTTCATATTCGGCGCTAATTAATGTGTCGCCACTATAGTCAATTACTGATCGATCATATGTAATTGGGATTAAGAAGTTTCTTTGGCTATTTGCTGTGCATGCAGTTTCATTTACGACAGACACTTGAAGATCTGTGAACAAGTTTGATTTTGGATCATCACCACCAGCAAAGTTACTATAAACGATAACTTCTGTATTTGAATAGAGTCGATATCCATACCCAGGAAATCTTGTTGTAACCGATTCAATAGAACCTGTAGTGATGTTACCAACAACTGCAACAGCATCATTGGCATCGCCTGTAAGCGCAAGACCTCCAGTAATAACTACTGGATCTCCAATGTTGTAGTATAATCCACGACGTCTTTGTGTTGGATCCGTTTTAATATTAGAGTCTATTTTAATATTCGAGATAGTTCCAATGACTTTTTCGATGAAAACTCTATCAACACCAAACTGATCAACATAATCGATTCGAATATTTTCTCCATTGTTAAAATATTGTTTCACATTAGAGACATATATTTCAACAATTTCTTTTCCATTGGTTTTATCAATTGTTCTGTTTGCAGATTCAACAACGCAACTTGCGCCAGAATCAACACCAACTATTCTTCTCTTTTCTAATAAATTGACGTCGACACCTTTATTGGCGTCATTTAACGTCAATTGAAATGCTTTTGGTTTTGCCCATTTACCATCTGATGCGATAAGAATTTCATCTTTTGGATAAGAGATCTCAATATCTTCATTGAATAAGACTTTGAATAGCCAACGAATAGATTCGTCGCTACCTTTCTTGCTATAAAATTCTCTTGCAGCTTTTAATAATTTCTCAGTGCTGAGTTGAGTGTTTTCTGGAAAATATGGCAAGAGCTCTTGTTTGAAATATCGAATAAACTCTGCAGGTGTTTGATCAACATCGCGATAATTCTCAATTTCCATTGCATGATAAACAGTATTTCCTGCAGTATTCGAAATACCGCTAGGATTGTTTTGTTCAAGCCATTGATAATATAACTCAGCAAATCTTTTAAATTTTGGATGATCAGCTCGAATAAAATCTGGAAGTTGGCTTCCAACTAATGCTGAGATTGTTTTTTCAGTTGATGCCATATCAACCCACCACTGGATTAATAATTGTTGCGATGCTACCTGGATCAGAAACGTCCATTGTTATGATTCTATTTTGCACAGAACTAAAGACTTTCTTCGATGGAATTGCAGTTGCAACCATCGTGCCAAATGGATCAGAAACAGAAACAGGTTGGAAGTTATTGATTGTTACAGTTCCTGTCTTGTAATCAATTACACCAATGTTATCAGTAATTGTTTTCTTTACAGGAGAAACATCATCAAAATAGTAAATCTTTAGTCGACCAGTTCTGCCTTGTAGATTAACATTTAATACAGTTCCAACACCACCACCGCCAACTATTCTTGCACTTGCGGTTGTATAGTTAGATCCAGGTTCTGTTATGATAATTTTCTTTATCTGTCCATTTACAATCAATGCTTCTGCCTTTGCTCCATTTCCGTCGCCATCGATGACAACTTCTGGAGTAGAAACGAATCCATTTCCAGGCGCCAAGACTTCAATCTCTTCAATACCAGTATAAGATTGTACAACTTCTTCAATATAGCAGTCACGCAAAATTCCAGCAGAATCATAATAACCAAAAGATGGAGAAACTTGAATATGATCTGATGTAGTTCCTTGTAACAACTCAGTATTGAAGTTGAGTGTGTACGATAATCGTTTTGATGAATCAGCAAAAAATCTCTTTTCCAATACAATTGCAATATCATTACTTACGATTGAGTTATCGCAATCATCGATTGCTCGAGCAATTTGTGATATTCTAAAAATTGAATTGAAGTTGTTTAAATTATCATTTGCAAAAGTGCGAATTGCATTTATGACTGCTGCATCAACTTCACCTAAAGTTTTATTTGTCTTTGTTGGATCATACCAAACTTCAGACTTAACATTCACATATGTGTAATCTGCAGGAACATATTCTGGAGTAACAGTTAAAACACTAAATGGTTTTAAAATATTTTTCTTAACTGATTCAATCTCAGATGCGGTGATTTCATATCCACCTAATGGTTTTGCAGAGAAAAATACTTTTCCATAAACTGGTGGAACATTTTCTTCTCCACCCCAAACATTGACTGCTTCGAAGTATGGATAATCGCGATTAATTAATGCAATATAATCGTTCTTTGTGACGGCTCGATTCTGAGAGATATACGCCTTTGGTGCAGTGAATCTGATCTTTTCTATGTCCTCAGCAATTGCACCTGAGGAAGATTCATTCACAAGAGAAACGTTTGAAGTGGAGGAATTCAAAATGGTGTCAAGTAAACGGAAATTTCTTAATCCGTTTGCAGCAATTCCATTTGTGATGATATATGTTAAAACGACAATGTTTCCATTGACGAGCTTTTTACCAATAATATTGTCACCAAAATAAATCTGATACTTTCCATTCTTATTCTCTTCAAGATAGAACACACGAGCTTCTGAGTCAACGTTTGTTGCATCTTGCGCTAGAATATATGTTTCTTGATTTGCATTCTCAGCTGATGCTTGAACAACAACTTGAAGAGTAGATGTATCAATATTCGAATCTGGTATTTCGAAATATTGTTTTTGGTTAGTTTGTTCGTCGTATGTGAATGTGATTCCAGTTGGCTGACCTTCTTTAATTTCTACATTCTCAGCAACAAATAATCCTGTTGATGCGTTTTTAGTCACGACTCTGCTGCTTGGAGTCACAAAAACATAATTGGATCCATCTTTTGTTTCTGAAACAAAACGAGTAAATCTTGGAATTAAGACTGCGCTATTTGAATCATTAGCCACAGGAGTGATTGTCAAGTTGACTGCAGCTCTTGCAGAAACTCTAGAACGAGGAGTGTACCCGAGAAGTTTAGCGTGAGAAACAACTGATTGTCGAGTGAGTGCAGTGTCAATAAACATCTCATTGGCTACCATATTAAGATAGTATCCCATGTAATGCGTATTATATGAAAGAAGATCTAAAAGCACAGACATACCTGATCCTTCGAAATTATAATCGCTGAATTCAGATTGAGACTTTAAGTATTGTTTTAGATTATCTCTAATTGTATCAAAGTCTAGTTCTGCGACTTTTAGTTTTGCGTCAGGATTTGCCATTAACGTACTCTTTCAAGGAAGAAGGTGATTGTGATTGGATCTACTGTATTCTTTATAAAGAAAGACATTGTCACATCATAGCGATTTTGCTCATAATTTGGTGTCGCTACAACCTCTTGGATCTCGACTCTAGGTTCGTAATTTTTAATCGTATACCAAATAGCGTCTTGTATCAAGTTTGTTGTAACATTATCGATCGGCTCAAATAAGAACTTTCTCAAATTCGAACCTAAATCTGGCTTAAATGGTCTCTCATAGTGTCCAGTAAGCAAAAGATTACGAACAGACTGCGTAATTGCATTCTCGTTAAGTTTCTTCGAAACATCTTTCGTGACTGGATGGGCATCGAAATCTAAATCGAAATCTGAGTATCTACGAGTAATTAAAGACATTTAAAACCAACTAATAGAATTATTGATTATTTATGTTGTTACGGGTCAGGTAGTTCACCCTCGACTCCAGGATATGGGTCGACATAATTATTTTCTAGAGTGACTCGAGTCGTGATTCTCGTTATGTCGAACCCAACATCTAAAGTAATTGATGTTGGAATCCCGACCAACTTTAAGAATTTACAGAAATCGAAAGTGAACCACTCGAACAGCGCCCCTAATCCGATCAACTTAAAAAATTTGTTAATTTTAGCCATGTATTTCTTAAGAAGATACATTGGCCATTGTTCAGCGAAGTTTTGCAATCCTTCAATATATCGATGCATCTTTTCTTCGTGGCTGGTAACGTTATCGTCGATATCTCCACCAATAATCTCCACTAAACTAAATCCGAATATCGAGATACCCTCGATTTGTTTAATCATTTCCTTTCTAATTTCATTTTTTATCGTTGCTGGAGCATTTTGCAATTTCTGATTCAATGAGGATATTTTCGATTCGATCAATGCTCCGACATCCATTGTTAGAAGGACAGGGAGAGGTGGTAGTCCAAGAGTCTCCCATATTGTATTAAACTTGTCAATCAGACCCCCAATAGCATCATATATGATATTCAGCGCTGCATTCTGGAGTCTAGCCATAATATAGGAAAAAACGATATCGGCTCTAATGGCTTTCGAGTTTACTCCATATCTTTTTCCATCATATAGTCGATATGGTTCTGGTAAAATTCCAAATAATGTGTCAACCTCATTAATGATCTGAGCCTTCAGTTCTGCTCTATATGCAGCATTCGAGAATAGTTGTACTATATCGATAGAAATACCTAATACAGGAACAGTGAATGATAAAGGGAGAACATTATTAATGATCTCCATCAGTTTGGCTTGCACGTAAAGATGAAACTCTTGAGTCAATGCAGTTATTCTTCTTTCCCATTCTTTATCTGGAATACTCACGCCTTTGTAAACAGGATCTGAAACTGAAACTGGAAAGTTTTTTCCTAACGCTTTTTCTAGAGTGTTGATTATCTTATTGACTTTGATAATAGTCTTTTCATAGGGAGCAATTTTCTCGAGAATTCTCTGACGCGCTTCTTCTTGAACCTGCAGCGCTGCTTCTCTTCTAAGTTTCTCAATCTCTACCTTAAGAACAGAAGGTAAGTTTGCTATCTGAACAAATATATTCGTTAATGCAGCTTTTGTTGGAAGTAGAGTACCCTCACATGGAATTGACAAAGAGATTGACATTAGCCACTTCCACTTGAATTAGAAGTTGGAACTTTCTGAGAACTGATTGTAACTTCTTGTAAAGTTTCTGTTTTAGGGAATATTCTTTTTGCAACAGTTGTTACAACATTAACAGTTTTCTTGACTGTGCTGTTGATTTCGTCTTGTAATTGAGAATCTAGATTGAAATCAATATTTCTTCCTGCCGCTTTGGTCGACACATCATCAATCTTACCTAACAAACTCTCTTTCAGATTACTCTTAAGACCAAGAATGTCACCCTTCTTCTCGTTAACACTAACTTCGAAGTTGGCGACTTTCTGACTTAATTCTCCAATTGGAGAATTGGCAACAAAATCTTTAAGAACATCATCAGCTGCAGCGCTCAACTTATTGAAAACATTACTTACTGTAGATGTCAATCCAGAAAGAGCCTTGCCGAGTAATGAACCTTCTGTTGGAATTTTCTTACCTGTAACTGTGACTTCTTGTAACTCACTTGCATCAGATGCTGTTGCAGCATTGGCTGCAGCCATGGAAGCGTTTGTATTTGCTGCTTCTGCTGCATCCTCTGCTGCAGGTGGCATACCACCACCACTCAATCCTGCTCCAGATGAATTTGTGGCTTCGCCAGCTTGCATATTGATTTGCGCTGCAGGAATATCTACTGTATCGCCTTGAACTGCAGTTGTTGCGCCCTTCATACTGAGTTTCTTATTTGCAGTGATATTAAGAACACCAAGAGAGTTGATATGCATATCTGATGTAGACTCTGCATAAAATTTCTTACTCTTCATACGAATATCACCCTTAACGGAAAGATTATAGTTTCCGCCAACTTCGATGTTCATGTTACCACCAACTTTAAGATTGCAATCTCCGCCAACTGTAACAGAGCAGCGACCATCAATGTAAACATAATCTGATCCCATCACTACTGAATAGTGATCTTTCTGAATTCTTTCTACTCTGTTACCTTCTGGATCTAACTCGAAATATGATCCATTACGATGCGCAAGATGCACTCTTTCTTTTCCAGGAGTATCGTCAAATTCTAGAGCATGTCCAGATTCTGTTTCAAGAGCATTGTTATAAGGATATTGTGGACCGAAAGATGGAGGCGGCTCACTCCAAGAAACTCCACCCGCAGAAACAATGTTTTTCTTTAGATTTTTCTTTCTTGTAGCAATAATAGTTGAGTCAGTTTTACCGCGAGAAAGCCTATTAGTTGTTGGTTCTTTAATATACTTGCTTTTTGGGTAAACTTCTGATGGATCATCTGGCTTTTTTGGTCTTGATGACAGAGTAGAACCAGGGTCAGAAAATCCATTCTCATAGTTTGGTTTCTGGTCAGGTTTTCCTGGAAGAACGCCAACAATTGCTGGATTTTGAGCATTGTCGCCATCAATAAAAAATCCAAAAACCATATCTCCTTCTTTTGGAGTATATGTGTTTGGACTGTTTACAGGAATGACTGGATGCGCCCATGGCAATGAATCAGTTGGAATGTTTTGTTTCTTTTCTGTATGCCAACCAAAACAGCGAACTCGAACACGACCAAGCTGCTCTGGATCATTGCGATCTTCAACGACCCCAATCCACCAGATAAAACCTTCAAGACCGATAAAATTCTTTTTTGCGCCTGGCATCACTTACCCTTCTTTGATAATCTATTCAATCCTTCTTTTGCTGCAGGTACTTGCTCAGCATAAGAATCAGAAACCATTTCAACAATAGACTCAAACACATCTTCTGAGAATTTATGATTGACTGCAGTAACGAGATATTTACCACTGCGTTTTTTATCTAATTTCTTTCCTGCTTTGTTTGCTGACTCAAACATCGGGAATTCATAGTTGACAATGTCTCCAGCCTTTAATTCGATATCTCCTGGAATTACAACTTTAATCTTAAAGTGATTCAACATCACCATATGCATTGCTCTTGGCAACATCCAGAATTTTATATCGTTGCTCTTTTCTGATGCAGTGTCATTGATTGACAAATAAGTTCTGAAGAATGAGTCGCCAGCTTCAAATAATGTTTGATTCTTCGAGTTCTTAAATGAATTGACGGGTTTAAACTTATTGATTAGATTGCCACGACCCTCAGCAGCACCAAGATCATAATTGATATAGTTATAGTTTTGTGTAAAAATATCAATCGTCATCAATTTCGATGCAAACGCGCCATTTGATATTGAGGTCAGCATATCAAAGTCATTAACAATATCAAGATTATCGATAGAGTCTTTATTATTTGCTGGATCACGATCAGAATTTTTTAATTCGTATTTGAGAGTTTTATATGGCTTCTGTTTAATCAGAGTTTGCAAAGATGTTAAATTGAATCCATTCTTGTTCTCAAAGAAGAAGTAACAGAATTTATTCTGATCATATCCTCTTGCGGTTGCCCACTGGATAGCCTCAAATGGTCTATAGTTTGGAACGATTAAATCAAAATTGCCTGATGTTTCCTCTAACGAGGATATTCTAGAAGGCTCAACAGCAAGCTCTGTTCTTAGAATATCAGAAACAATATTTTTAATCTTTGTTGTTTTATAAGATTTACTGACTAAAATTTGTTGAGAAGAAATCATCTCATCAGAACAAAAGTGTAAGATGTAACTCTGACCAGAATCAGTCGTTGGTGATCGCTTTGATGCTTTAAAGATTCTGAATAATCTTTCAAAAGGGCGACCAAGACCTGGCTTATCAATCTTCACAGAAAGATACTCATTCCCAACCAAGTAAAAATTACTGAATACATCATTACCATCACTAACTAATATTTCACCATAGATAACACTTGAGTATAAATCTTGGAATATTTGCAACTCAACGAAAATCTTTTGTAAACTTAATGTTTGTCCACCAGAATTGATGAGATCTAAAGACTCTATCTTAAAATCTTTAGAGCCAAACATACCATCAACAGAATTTCCAATCGCGTCAGCCATTTGCCATCAAATCTCTAAATTCAGCCTCAACACGAGCCACGTATTGTGGATCTAATATTCTAATCGCTCTTTTCTTTTCGTTTTCTTCAAACTCAAAGGTGTATATAGAAACGGCTTTATTACGAGTTACAATAGTCAACAAATAATTATCGAAAGAAGATGTTTCTGTTGAAATTACTAAAGAAGTATCTGCAGTTGTAGGAAGCGTTTGAGGAAGAAGCAAGTTTGATCTGAAGTTGACAGAATACTCGCCGATTCTAGTAATGTCGACAGTAGTATTTACAACTAGGTCTTGATATGTGGATGTTGTTGTAACTTCTTTTTCATAATGATGAATTGTGTCTTTGCTTTCTTGCACGGTCATTGAATATTTGTTCGCAATATAAGAATCTAGAACATCGCTCTTCAATGGCCAATCATAATTTGGATTTAAAATATTATTAAACAAAAGTATAATCCAGCTTCTATATGGATCTCCATATGCTTTGTGTGCAATGATATCTGGAGTATCCTCATCACGAATCAAATACTCATACGACAAATCAACATTATCGACAATGTCTCGTAAAAACGTAGTGCGAGCCAATATGTTTGTGACTGCATTTACGTTGATTGTATTTTTGTTAAACGTATATAACGTTTTTGGAAAGCTCTCGAAGTATTTCATTAATATCCTTCGTCGATAAGTTTCTTGTGAAGAATTTCGACTTCTTTAAATCTCAATTGTAAACTGATTTCTACTGGCATACCGTCTTCAAACGCACTCCACTGTCCTGCACTTGCATAGTTTACATCGATACCCTCAAGAACACAAGTAGAAATTGCAGGTAAATTGTAATTTCGACCTTTACCCAACATGAACTCAATATCAAACTCAGAAGGAGGAATGAAATAGCGTCCACTTGTTCCAGTTGGAATTTCTGGAGCAGCATAAAATCTGAAAGCCTGAATGATCTTTAAGATCGTGTCGGATTCTTTTCTATTTCTTGGGGCGAATTTGAAATCGAAAAGAAATTGTCTATTTTGAATGCTCTTAAACAAAAGTTCAATTTGAGGGTTTTGAGCGAGACCAGCAGAGAATAGAAGAACATCTGTAATGCCAGCACCGAAGTTGCCAGTCTTGTCAGCGATCATTCCACCTGCTTCTGCAGCGAATCCTGCGCCAGTGCCTGTGCCACCACCACCTAATCCAAATGTTGGTTTTGCGCCAGTCAATTTTCCCACAGTCTCTGAAATACTTGCTCCCGCTGCAGAAACACCCTGAGCGGCAAGTCCTGCTTTACCTAATGCTTGAGTCAAACTAACTTGATCATAATCGTTCACCAATTGATTGGTGACAGTATCTGGCATATAGAGATTGATTGATGCAGCAGCTCGACGAGTCTTACGACTAAGATTAATTGCAGAAACAATGACGCCAGAGGCTAATCCACCGATACCACCTGCAGCAACTTCAGCACCCAATTCGCCTATAGCATTTCTGTTTCCTAATAAAGCCTTTCCTACTGTTCCTACATTATCAATTGCAGTTTCTGCTGTGCTGATTGCTGTAAGGATACCTGCAGTTGTTGCACCTGCAATGGCTCCAAATGGATTTTCTTTACCTGCAAGACCAGTTAATCCTCCAGCGCGATTTGTATCAGCAGAGGACAATCCAGTTGTTTTGACCTGATAACTAGATTTCTCTTGAATACATGGAGTAAAGCGAACCCAATGGAGGTTTCTACTCGTATCACCAACTTCTAAAGGAAATCTTAAAACATCGAAACTATAGGGATTTTTTAAAAGATCTTTTTGCACGCCAGTTGGTTTATTAGAAATTACTGGTTGTGCGTTTCGTTTAGCGTCTGTAGGAGAAGCCTGTTGATTTGCCATCGAATAGCCCTATAAATAGATTGTTATGGCATATAGTGGTAAATTTAGTCCCAAAAATACCAATAAATATTTAGGTGATCCTACGAACATCTGGTACAGAAGTCTCTGGGAACGCCGAGTCATGGTTCATTTAGACGATAACCCAAGTGTTATTGAGTGGTCTAACGAAGAAATTGTTATTCCATATTTATCTCCAGTAGATAATCGTTGGCATCGCTATTTCCCAGACTTCTTCGTTCGAGTGAGGAACAAAAATGGTATTGGAGAAGCGATGATTCTAGAAGTTAAACCAAAGAGTCAGGCTAAACCACCAGAGAAAAGAAATAAAATAACTCGCAGATATATCACTGAAGTCATGACTTGGGGTATAAATGAGGCTAAATGGAAAGCAGCAGTCGAATATTGCAAAGACCGCAACTGGACATTTAAAGTAATCACAGAAGACGATTTAGGTATTTAATGGCATCTTTACTTGATAAGGTTAATGCGGAATTATTGGCTTCTGGCATAAAACCAAGAACAGCAGCCGCACAAAGTTGGCTCAGAGACAGAGTCTCTGCATTACGAATCCCAACTAATCGATCGAACATCTTAAACGATGCCAAGAGAATTTCGGGTAAAACTTTCGTTGGAAGAATGTACTTTTTTCACTACGATCCCAAATTTAAAGACGTTCTTCCAGTTTGGGATAAGTTCCCTCTAGTTATTCCAATGGAAACCTATTCTGATGGATTTCTCGGAATGAATCTTCACTATCTTGATCCTGGAAGTAGATTAGCGTTGTTGGATAGATTATACGATTTTGTAAACAACGATAAATATGACGATACAACTAAATTTAACTTATCATACGATCTTCTGGCTTCTTCCAGAAGATATAAATTATTCGAACCTTGCATAAAGCGATACTTGTTGAATCACATTCGTTCCTCAGTAATTTACATTGAGCCTGACAACTGGGAAACTGCTATATTCTTACCGACAGAAAAGATGGTATATAAAAAGTAATGTTTAAAGTTTCAGACTTCTTAAGTCACTTCAACAAACACCAAGATTTTGCAAGAACAGCGAGATTCGAAGTTCGAATTGCTCCTCCTGCAGGAATTCCAGACCTAGCAACATATGATCTTCGTTTTCAATGCGAAGCAACAGAACTTCCAGGCTATGCTCTCAATGTAGCGGATAATCGATATTATGGAGTTGGTGTTCCAATTGCAGCGAATCCAACTGCATTTGGAGACATCACATTAAACTTCATCTGCGCTGGTGATATGTGGGAGAAAAAACTATTTGATCGCTGGATCAATGGCGTTATCCCAATCAATAACTACAATCCGAGATATAAAGACCAATACATCTCATCACAAATTGAAATTTGTCAATTTGACGGAGTTGCAACGAGCGATAACTTGGCAACTCAGACATCGAAAAAAGTATACTCTGCAATTCTATTTTCTGCATTTCCAGTTTCTATTGGAACATTATCTTTAAATTGGGCAGATGACGGTATACATAGACTTCCTGTAACATTCAGATATGATTACTGGTTACCGAAGAATCTAGATGATCCAAAAAGAGCACCAAATGGTTCTACACCACCAGCCTCAATATACTCATCAGACAAACTAAACATCATTGACCCTACCTTGACATTAAAGGTTGACGTTGACATTTAAAGTGGAGTGAATTATGCCATTACCAAAAATTGAACATCCTATATTCGAAGTTTATCTGAAGTCTCTTGACAAAAAAGTGAGATACAGACCATTTCTAGTCAAAGAAGAAAAACTTCTTTTGATGGCAAAAGAATCAGAAGATGTACAAGATATCTTGAAAACAATTAAACAAATTATATCAAATTGCTGTTTAGATGATATTGACATCGAAGCACTACCAATCTTTGACGTTGAGATGTTCTTTATTCACTTAAGATCAAATTCTGTCGGAGAAACTGCAGAATTAGTTTATACATGCAGCAACGTCGTTGATGAGAACCCATGCAATCACGTTGTTGAGTTCGAATTAGACTTGAAAAATATCAAATATCGTTTCAGTGAAGATCACAAAAATATTATTCCATTGACTTCAGATATTGGCGTTTGTATGAAGTACCCATCATTAAATCTTCCGCAATCTCTATTAGATGACAAGTTCGAAGATGGTGGGTATGAAATTATCAGCGAGTATCTAGACTACATCTATGACTCAGAACAAACTTATAAGAAAGAGAATATCAGTAAAGAAGAACTATTAGGATTTTTCGACGATCTTTCTCTAGAGCAAGTGAAGAATATTAAAACATTTTTCGCAACCGCACCTTCCGTTGTATTAGAACAAGATGTGACCTGTCCTAAATGCGGTAACGTCAATCACATGGTCTTGGAGGGCATCCTAAATTTTTTCGAATGACGCTTGGTTATGATAATTTAAGAAATTATTATTCAACGAATTTTACATTGATGCAACATCACAAATATTCGTTGACTGAATTAGATAATATGATCCCTTGGGAAAAACAAATTTATGTAAAGATGTTGGCAAATCATATCCAAGAGCAGAACGAAAAGATTAAAATGATGCAAGCACAAAAACGTAGATGAAAACAAATATCTCAGACAAAGACATCAGAGCAATTCGAGATCAACTACAGAAACTCGAAAAGAAACAAAGAGACCCAAAGTCTTTAGAGAGAGCCATCAAAGCAGAAACAGAAGGCATGGGGTTTCTTGAGGGTGAGCGTCGAGCAAATGAACTGCGCGAGCAATGGCAGATTGCTACAGAACAAACCACAGGAATGATGTCAGGATTCTTGACTGGTCTATTCGGTCAAGATCTTGGAAAATTATTATCAAAGAGATATGCAAAGGCAGACGAAGATCAAGTAAAACAGGCTCAAGAATATTTCGAGAAATTTAAAAAGACAGAAGAAAAGAAAGATAAAGTAACTGCTAAAAAATCAGAAAGAAGTTCTAGAGAGTTTAGAGGGTTGAAGAAAACTGTCATTGATATTCAAAAAAATGTTAGTTTGATTCGCAAAAGTTTAACAGGAAAGTCTTCACCAGAAGTTAAACCAGGATTTTTCTTTGATACTAGAATGGCTGGTGGTGGAAGATATAAAGATACTGCAACAAATAAGATTGTAAGTAAAGATGTTGCTTTAAAGCGCACAGAGGACTTATCAAAAGCAATTGCTGCTGATGAAGATCCTATGATTAAAATCTCCGAAACAGTAGAAGCAATCTATAAAAGTCTTGGTAAAGAAACAAAGAATAAAACAGTCCATGAAAAATTAGATGATATGGCGATGGAAATAGGTGATGATGGATTCAGTTTATTTGATCTGTTTGGTGGTGGCGGAGGAAGAAATCGTCGTGGTGGTGGTCGCCGTGGTCGTCGCGGCGGTCGGCGTGGTGGTGGAAGAATGCGTGGTGGTATTGGCGTTGCAGGACTACTGGGTGGTGCTGCTCTTGGTTATCTTGGTTATTCAGCAATCGATTCTATGAGAGATGAGAATCTAGAATCATATGATCCTGAGATGTTAAAGCAGGAAGCAATTGCTGCGCGTGAATCTGGAGACACCGAAGCAACTAAAGCCATTGAAGAACAAATCAGTGCACAAAAACGAGATATTAAACTTCAAGCGGGAGCAACTGCAGCTGGTGTTGGAACTGCAGTTGTTGGTGCTGCAGTTGTAAACAAGGCAGCTAAATCTGCAGTTGTTAAAAATGTCAAATCAAAAGTTTGGAATCTATTCCTCGGGTTTGTTAAGAAAAAGGCACCAGGATTATTTGCAAAAATCGGCGCCAGACTTGCCCTTGCTGGTGGCATGGCAACAGTACCATTTGCTGGTTGGATTGCTTCAGCTGTAACAGTGATTGGTAGTGTTTGGTTGGCATATGATTTATACGTTTTATGGAGAGAATTCTCTGCATTAAGTGATGCTGAAAAAGAATTATATTCTGAAGAAGCAGACAATATACAGAAAGAAGCAGATGCGCAAGCAGCCAAAACATCAACATCATCAACTCCAGGAGCTGCAACAACAAGCACACCAAATATTGAAGCAACATCAGAACCAACAATGGATGATATGCTTGGTGCTAAAGCATATGGTGCTATAACTGGCGCTGTGGATTCAGTTAAAAGTTTCTTTGGAATGGAAACTGCAACGTCTCAAGATCTCAAGAAGTATGTCAAGGCAAAAGATTCCAGCGTTAATATTGATGGACTAAATGATCAAATGAAGACCAGATTGGCTGGCATGGCAAAGGAATATTATGAGAAAACTGGAAATAAGATGCAAATCAATTCTGGATATCGTTCTCCAGAAGAACAAGCCGCATTATTTGCAAAATATGGCGCACCTAGAGCTGCACCTCCTGGAAAGAGTCGACATGAAAGCGGACTTGCAGTTGATATCAATTCTACAGATGCAAATAAAGCAATTGAATTAGGATTGATGGCAAAATATGGATTCACTCGTCCTGTGCGTGGTGAAACATGGCACGTTGAGCCTGTTGAAACAGCCAAACGCGGAGGAACACCAGATAATCCATTTAAGCCAGGTGCTCCAATTGTTGCATCAAATGATGGGAAACCTATTGATCCAAAAACAGGAAAAGCACCGACTGGTGGTGTAACAAATCAAAGCGTTGCTCAAGTTCAATCTGGATCTGTTGCGGGATCTCCTGCGCCAGCAGCAACAGCGCCAACTCCACCTTCTACAGTTGCTTCTACATTATCTCCTGCAAGTCCTGTGCAAAGTACAGTTGGACCAGCAATTCAACAACAAAGTGAAATGCTAGCATCAAATCAAATGGCAATGCAAGCACCAGTGGCGCCAGTTGTGAATAATGTTGTGAATCAAGCAGCGCCTCCGATGCCAGCACAATCAAATAAATCTCCGATGATCAAAGCAGAAGCACGCTCATCAGACAGTTCATTTATGAGAGCATTAGCAAAAGACTTTGCCCATCCATCTGCTTTCACTACCGTTTCGTTGGTATAAAAAAAGGGGGACCGAAGTCCCCCTGAAAACATCTACGGTTTTCTAAAGAAAATTACTCAGCCGCCAGTTTCTCGAAGAACGCCATGTCATCATCTTCGACAGTGACATCTTCTGCAGTCGTAACTTTCTTTGCAGGAGCAGATCTAATGACAGGAGCGCTCGCTTCTTCATCATCGATTCGCTTTGCTGTAGCACCTGGAAGACCACCTGCGCCAAGAACCTTGTCCAACTTTGCCTTGAGTTCGTCATAGGACTTGAAGTTTTCTGGCTTCAAGAAATCCTTGAGTGAATGTGCAGACTTCCAGACCTGCTCAATCTTCGCATCTTCGCCATTGAACAATGCAGCAGGAGCCTCAAACTCCGACTTGTCATAGTTACGATAGCCTTCGACGTTACGAATCTTGATCTTAAAGTTTGCACCCTTCCAGAAATCGAAAGGATTCATCGGCGTTTCGTCAGCGAACTGCGGTTCGAGTTGCTCCTTGATCTTGTCGAAAATCTTCTTTCCGAACTTGAACAAGAACACCTTGCCTTCATTCTGCGGACGCTTTGCGTCAGAGATCACAAGAACGTTTGCGATGTAGGTCAACTTGCGCTTCTGCTTACGAGCAATTTCCTTGTTGGCTTCGATGCCAGAATTCCAAAGAACTGTGTTGTATTCAGAAACAGGGTCAGTCTTGCCAAGTGTGGTGAGAGAATTCTCAATGTACCAACCACCTGGACCTTGGAATCCGTGCGACCAGATTTGAACCCAAGGAAGACCATCTTCACCGTCAACGGCTGGCGTATCAAGGAAGCGGATAACTGCGTATCCGTTGCCAGCAGCGTCAACTTCTGGTTGCCAAAAACGTTCATCAACATTCTTGCCACCACCATTACCAGCAGAAGAAGATTCAACTGCCTTCTTCAACTTGTCAAGGGAAGAACCCTTATTCTTTAGACTTGATAGACTCATAGTATTTCTCCGTATAGCGTTGTATTAAATGTATATCGACTTGTCCACTTTTTCATCATCACAATACCATTATATATCATTTCAGTCGCCAAGTAAAGTTTCTTTTGTCAAGAGTTTGTACTTTTCGACATTCACATTCAAGAATGCTCCGTATTTGCGGATCTTTCTTGATACTTTGGGATAGATAAAATCATCACTGATCTTCTTGTCCCAAATTCGAATAAAGTCGAAGATGTTATTGAGGATTACCATCGTCTCAATTGTAACATCTTTTTGGAGAAATGCTACCAACAGTTTTGGAAACTGCCCATCTTCGACTTTAAATAAATCATTGAACGTTTCTTTTGTCGCAATCTTTTGTAGATCTTCTTGATAGATCTTGCTCATGGAATCGGTGGTTCGTTTCCAATCCCGATAAGTTTCTTCAGCCTCTTCTTCAAGCAGAGACTTGGTCCAATTATCGTCACTGTGTACAAAATTAGCAACCAGAAATGGAACCATCTCATCGTCGCGATACTTGCGCGCAAGACGGTGGAATAGAAACTTGTCACGACGCTTTTGAAATGCATCTACAGATACTCTTGTCTTGCCATCATAATGGAAGAAGTTATAACTCTCTGAAGTAAAATGTAACTTGATGGCTTGATAAGTGCAGTACAAATCGTAACCATTCATATTGGCAGTCTACTACCTCGTGGTAAGAATCTTAACTCCATTGCTTCACCTTCAATGATACTCTTTAAAGAGTCATTGATTAAAGTTGCAGCAACTTCAATTTCTAGATTATTTCGTTCGCAATAGGTTGTTACTGCATCCATATGATCAATCTTCTCTGCGATTGCCATTTGCATAATCATCATAGAGAAATTATTTTTTTCTTCACGACTTGCCATTTTACTTGATCTCATAAGCATTCAAGGAATTATTCAATTGCTGAGTTACGCGAACAAAAGTAGTTCGCTTACTCAATTCTTTCAATTCACTTGCTCCAACATAAGTACATGCCGAACGAAGTCCACCAAGAATCTCTCGAATCGTTGGAGTGACTTCACCGCGATATGGAATCTCAACTGTCTTACCTTCACTGGAACGATAGTCAGCAACACCACCATTATGAAGATCCATGGCAGTATCTGAACTCATACCATAAAATTTATTTTGCCCCAGCGGACTTGAGCCACCTTCACGATGACCTGCAAGCATTCCACCAAGCATCACAAAATCGGCTCCCGCAGCAAATGCTTTCACTACGTCTCCAGGAACGGAACACCCTCCATCCGCTATGATATGACCTTGAAGACCATGAGCAGCGTCAGCGCACTCTATAACTGCACTCAACTGCGGGTAGCCGATGCCTGTGATCTTACGTGTTGTACACACAGAACCAGGACCAATACCAACCTTCACAATGTCGACACCTGCGAGAATCAATTCCTCAGTCATCTCTGGTGTGACAACATTACCTGCCATCAAAACGATATTCGGATACTTGTCACGAAATCGTTTAATAAAATCTACGAAACTTTGCGTATAACCATTCGCAACATCAACACAAACTCTCATATATGGTGCTTGCGCTGCGCTATAAACAAATTGAAACTTTTGCAAGTCAGAGTCTGAGATTCCCATTGAGTAGATGCTGCTATGCAAATGCATTTTAAAACGTTCAACGAGATCAACGTCTTGAATATGCTTTGTCAACGCAACCATCAAATCCATTTTTGCGAGTTGCAAATCCATATCAAGAGTTCCAACTCCATCCATATTTGCAGCAATAATTGGAACACCAGTCCAGCTATTGCCACTTCGAAACACGAATGTTCTTTTAAGTTTAACTTGGCTTCGAGAAGAAAGAGTCGATCGTTTGGGGATGATCAAGACATCTTTGTAATCTAACTTCACGTCTTCAATAATTCGCATAAAACCTCAACGGTAAAAAATATGACGACCAATTTTCATAACCAATTGCTTTTCTTCTGCCCACGCTGGCTCAACATAGTCAGCATGAAAGTATTGTGCACTTCCAATTATACCGTACCTGCGTTTGGAAATCAAAATGTTTTCAGCAATTCGCAAGGACTCAAGCCACATTTCCTTTGATCGAACAACTTTGTTTTGTTTGCATACCCAAGAGAACTGACAAGTTCTTCCTGTTCTTTGATACACAACACCGCAAACAGTTCGTGGAAAGTTTTTGCTTTTGACGCGATTCATGGTCACTTCGGCAACAGCAATCTTGCCATTGCGTGGTTCAGAACCAGCCTCAAAGTAAATGTTTCGAGCAAGACATTCAACTTCTCTCATGACTCTTTGTTTCTCATCATAAGACAAGCGCAAGAATTCCATCTCAGTAGACATGAGATCGACTTGAGTTGAGAGCATTGTGTTCTGTTGCTCATATGCAGATATTTTAGAGCCGAGATCTGCATTGACTTTCGCTACCATAGTGAATGGCACGTATAGGGTGAAGAACAAAAGAAAAAACAGTCCACCCCATCTACAGAACAAAGTGTGATTGCGATCAAAATAATCTTCCACATTACAAAGTATATCTACTGCATTCATGTTAGTTTTGCCTCCATTATTGCAGTGGAAAGAAAAGGGTGGTGGTTCGCACCACCACCCCTGACCTTTCTGTTACCGAGCGGTCAACTCTTTGTGCTCATGTGCTTATTAAGCAGCGAGAGCCATAGGTGTAAATGAATCATCGTTTGCATTTACTTTTTTTGCGCTGATTAAGTCAGTCGCCTCACTGGTAGCCTTTGGGTTATTACTTGCCCCGTCGAAGCCATTTCTTCCCCACAGAAGCACACTGAATGTTCGGTACAATCCGACTCTAAACACTTTCGTGCCAGTGTGCTTTTGGTGGAGAAGGTGGGAGTCGAACCCACGTCCGAAACACCTTTAATCAAAGGTTTACTACCATTAATCAACTAATAGTTGTGGCTTTGCTTGTTCGTTCAAAGACTTTTGTTGCTGTTCAATATGAGCCTTATATTGCTCATTAGTCATTGAATGTAGACCAGTACAAAACCCAGTAGGACTACGACCGCAACCGCATTTAACTTGTTGTGTTTGCTGATTCATAATTTTTCCTATTTCAATAATGAACTTGGATCATTATACAACGAGATATCTGTTGCATACAAAGCATTCAATAGTGTAAGATGATTTGCATTAATTATAGACATTGCTGCAGCATCTCTATCTTTAGGAGAGACATTCATCTTTTTATAATTATCAATGCTAACAAATTCAAGAGCAGAAATAAACTTGTTTGTCAAATTCACAGAAATGACATTAGTTCGAATCAACTCTTGGAGTTTTGTATCAATCTCATTGAATTTAAAAACGTAGTCAAATTTCTTACTTCCAATAACATCACTTTGCTTCATAAAGTGCGGTTCAACTTGGGTTTCTTGCGCCATTGAAATGCATGCAGCAATGGCGGATTCCAGGTTCACTTCTGCTACGTTACTCTTAGAGATCTCTCCATGATGCACAGTAATCACTTTATCGTGAAACATGATATCTGGATGCAAACTCTTGCAAGCGCTCCAAAATCTCTCAATAGGATCTCGTAGAACAACGATATCGATATTTGCACTCGAAATCAACATTGGTTCTAATAGAGCCAATGTAGTCGATGCATTCTTCTTGATTCGATGGATTTTAACCATATTCAATACCAAATAATAGGTGAATGACCTAATATTTAGCCATTTAGAACTTTAGCAACCGAGTTGATGACTGCGGCAATGCGACCGATATCGCGGAGTTGCTCAACAGTCATTCCCTCTTTCTTCAAAGTATCGTAGTGGGCTTTGACGCAAAAATGGCATTTGCCGACAATAGATGCGGCGAGAGAATATGCCTCGAAGTTGACCTTCGAAGTGCCACCGTGACTTGCGATTGCGTTCATGCGGAGTCCTGCAGGGAGTCCCTTCAATGCAGGATCATCCGCCATTTCAACATAAGGATACCAAACATTATTTTGTGCCATGATGGCTGCTGCGATCAATGCTGCATCGCATTCCTTATCATCTGTCATTCCTTGTTCGATAAACTGAAGCAACTTTCCATTGCCTGTAGCCATCGCAGCAGCAACCGCACATCCGTGTGCAACCACGGGATCAAGAGAACTACGCAGAAGAACTGCGTCAAGATTTAACTTCGTATCTTTTGCGTACTCTGGGAGAGTGTCTTTGATCGTATCAACCCAACTCATAGTTCATCCTCTTCAATATCTTTATCATCAAATAAGTCTGCTTCAGATCCACAGTGTGGACACGCCCAATCTTCTGGAAGATTTTCGAATTTGCCATACACTTCTTCTTCAAAAATGTAACCGCAAACTTCACAGACTTTTGCTTTCATATATTAACCTTCTTTTGGCATATCCATGCAGCGTGAGAACAAATACTTTCTTGCTTGACGCATTTCTGGGTTGCTCAAGAAACCATCTTGATTCTTATCTGCTCTTTCAAACAATGCACTAGAGACAGTGCAATAACGATTTACATCTTCAAATGAAACTTTGCCATCCTTGTCAAAGTCATACTGTGCCACGCGGTCTGAAGCCATTGCTGGCGCAGATAACATCATCAATCCAATGATTAGTTTTTTCATTTAGTCTATTTTCCTATTAAGATGAGAGAGTCTTTTCACCAACCTGACGGTTGCACTGACAAAGTTCGCCAGTTTGCAACGCATCAAGAACACGAAGTGTCTCTTCTGCATTACGACCAACGTTGAGGTTATTGACGGTAACGTGTTGAATCACGTTGCTTGGGTCAACAATAAAGGTTGCGCGAAGTGCTGCACCTGCTGGCTTGAAGAAAACTCCAAGTTGTTCAACAAGGCTCTTGCTATATTCGATATATGCATCACCAAGATCACGCTGCGTATCAGCAAAGAACCATGAAGTAGTCTTCTTGAGATCTTCATGAGCATTCTTCCACGCTAACTTGCAGAACTCGTTATCCGTTGAACCGATCAAGAGAACAGCATCGCGATCAGCGAAGTCCTTGTTCAACTTATCGTAAGCAACGATTTCAGTTGGACAAACAAAAGTGAAATCCTTTGGATAGTATACAATAACTTTCCATTGACCTTCAAAAGAAAGATCCGTAATATCTACAAATGCATCATCTGGAGTCAATGCTCCTGGCTTGACTCCCGTCACAACGAATTGTTCTAACTTATCACCGACTGTTTTCATGGTCAAACTCCTGTATAACCAAAACCTATACGAAACTTATACACAAGGGTATATATGCGTGAGATACCCCGCATCAGTAAAAATACTGATAAATGTATTCAATAAAATTGATTGATAGAGACTATTAAGCGACGATATTATGTTCTTCGCGGAGAATCTTCTTGTATGGCTTTCCTGCAGCCATCAATTCTTGCACTAGTATGAGACGATCGCACAATTCCCAACGACCAGCACGTTGAAGTTCTTCGATGATGACTTTTAAATCATATTCATTAATTGGAAGATCCATTGAGAGCCTCCTCATATGCTTGCTGTTCAAGTTCAGCCTGACGTTCTTCAAGACGAATCACACAACCTTCTACCCACGAACGAGCAGCGCCAAGATTGTTTCGATATTGATTAGGTACTCTATCTTTACAGTATGATTCGAAACGCTTCCCAACGTAGCGATATCCGCCACGATTTCTTGCCATGTTCGCGCCAATCAAACCACCAACGACCGTGGCAATCTTACGACCGTCACCATCGCCAATGGTGCTACCAATTGCAGCGCCAGCCGCAGCACCCAGAAGTACATCCAATTCGCTCTCTGATTGAGCGAAAGTGCTTTGCGATCCAAGCATTAGAACCGCACTGATTGCAACTAAACTAAAGACTTTCATTTGTATCTCCAACGTAACGGACAGATATATTGTACTACAATCTCAGACCAAAGACAAGTTATTCTTGCTTTTGTATGCATCGATATATTTAATCAATTCTTGCTTGTGTAGTTCCAACTCATCCTCTTTGACCACAAGAGTTTGACAAAAGTTCGCGGTATCAACACCGATTAGAATGATAACTTGCTTGGTATCTAATCCAGTCATCTCTTTAAACATCTGGCGATATGCAGCGGCTTGCATAAAGTAATTGCCGATGTTCTCTTTCTTCTTGAGACGGACGGAAGTCTTAAAGTCGATCACAGAGAGAATGCCGTTATGTTCGGCGATACAGTCTACGGTTCCAGCAAGACCAAGTTCATGAGAGAACAGACGATCCTCGAGACAGTGAATGTTGTTCACCTTTGCATCTATTTCTTGCTTCATTCGAACGAACAAAGACTTGACGTTTGGTAACATCTCGAGAGAAGAAATATCTTCGTTGTTGAGATACATTTCTAATGCTTTATGCACAGAAGTCCCACGAGTGGTCGCTTTGCGAGAGATCTCGTTGGCTTTGGCTTCACCAACTCTTGCGCGCCATTCCATCAATTCTTTCTTGCCATAATCCGACAAGACTGTCGTTACAGACGGATACTTCTCACCAGTAGGAGTGACATAGCATCGAGTGCCATCGACATTCTCTTGCAAGAGTTTGGGGAAATCATGACGAATATGGTTAAACATTATGGAGTATCTCAATCAAACCAGACATAGTCTATTGTATAACAAAGTCAAGCCAAAGTCAAGTATTTTCTTGCTTCTCATATTTCTCAACAGCAATCAAGAAGTCCTTGACAAGACTACTGCGAACGATATCGTCAGTCGTAAACTCGATATTGGTAAACGATGGCATCATCTTGGCAATCTCGTGGAACTTCTTCAAGCCAGACTTATCCTTGTTATTGCGATAAAGATCTGTCTGTTTGTAGTCGCCGCAGAAGATAATCTTAGAACGATAACCCACACGAGTCATGATCGTTGACAATTCTTCGAATGTCATATTCTGGCATTCATCAACAATAATGATCGCGTCATCGAAACTCATACCACGAATGAAACTCGTTGAGATAAACTCAATACGACCGCATTCCTTTAGAGCCTCATATGAATCACGACGACCGAACAGCGTATGAAAGATTTGCATGTATGGTTGTTCATACAAACTCATCTTGTCTTCGACTGAACCTGGAGTGAAGCCAAGATCGCGAGACTGTACGGCTGAACGTACAATGACAACTCGATGAAACGAAGATGTCTTATCAAGCACTTCTTGAATGGCTTGATAACAAGCAATGAATGACTTACCAGTTCCTGCTGAACCACAAAGCATGGTAAAGTAATCACCACGTTTGTATCCTTCAAAGAACTTTGCTTGGTTCTCTGTCAGCGGCTCAAATATCTTCAGTTCTGTTGCTTTAATCCGTTGAGGTTTTTTCTCAACGACCCCTTCACTAAATTCAATAACAGTATTTGAGTTTTTTTTCTTGGACAAAATTTAGCCCTTTTGTTGCCTTTTACGATGCTTCTCCAATACTTGATCGGTTTTGATACGCTTGGTATTTTTTCTGAGCACTTTATCAGCAAGAGGACTTCTTGGATTTTGCTCAGCGATCTTATGCATCACTTCCTTCCAAGTATTGTCTGTTTTCTTTCCAGCCATGTCGCCAGTGCCAGTGTAACTGAACAGTGGGGCTTCGCTGTAATATCTTTCTAAATGCGGATTGTCTGCCTTAAATGAATCATAGGCAGAGATAGAGATTATATGTTCTTCGACTTTACCAGTCTTCTTATTCACAAATTCGTATGTTGGCATACATCAATATTTCCTAAAGTATCCATGATGCGCTAGAAACGCAGTAAACTTTACATCTGGAAATTCCTTTTTTAAAGTCATGAAGACTTCCAGATTCTTTGGATCGTCATCAAACAGAGAAACTGTTTTATATCTACCTGTATTTAGATACTGTTGAATGAAAATCTTCTTTGCATTAGCAGAAGGCATTCCCAAATTTCCTGCTCGATGAACATGCACATTTCTCATGTTCAGTCCATGTTTCTCAAACGTAGAAAGAAAAGTATCTTTGTCATCGAAATCAGAACGAGCAGTCAACACAATCACCTTGCTATTCGGAAGTTTAGCATAGGCTTCTAATGTCTTTGCAGCCTTATCAATTGCTCGCTGAATCGGAACAGAAGTTTTATTGAAGAGTTTTGCATCTCGAAACTCAGTGAAGTCGAATGATTCACCTGCTTTGAGTTTGTATGTATTAAATTCTCGATTGGTAAGAGAGTGGATTCGTTTTCCATCTTTCATCACATGGACCATCGCCTTGGTTTGAAAGAGGGTTTCGTCGATATCCCAGACAGAAAGATTTCCGCGAGAATCGGATTTAAACTCTGAGAATTTTTTCATCCATTTATTTATACCAAGAAGGGATCTCTCGATTCTTCCAAGTAGCAAAACGCTTTTTGTGGACTCGATAGTAATTGCGATATGCAGTAATCGAATCCCCAGGAACCTTTACATCTTCGGGCATCGCTTGCGGCGGATCAAACCATCCAGTAGTTCGAGAAATGTTATCTGGTGCATAACTCAGTTTCTGAATCACAAGGGAAGTCTTGTGTTGCTTGTCAGTCGTTCCACCGTAGCGATGACGATACTCTTGACAGAGTTCAGCAGCCATGTTCCATAGCCACTGATAATTTTCAAGAGACTCACGCACCCAGATCGCAGAAGGATGATTCCAACTCACTGCATGATACAGTTTGTCTTCACGATATTCATCCAACTTCCAGCGATGAATCTTGCGACCAGTTTTGCTTTTGTCGAAATACTGATTGCCATCGAGTATACGATGGGCGGTTGACATCAACTGCGCATACTCAACAATCATCTTTACGACATGACGATCGCAATGTTGTTGTGCGCAAATTTTATGGTCACGATCAAGGAAGAAGATGTTCATGCACCACCTCTAATGTTCTATCTTTCTCATCCCAATATTCTTCAATTGCTCTCTTGGCATATTCCATTTCAACGTATTGACCGAGAATTAATTCTTCAGTCGCGTTGATTGGAATCTTCGCGCCCCAAATAATTGTATGTGCTAGATTATATACTTGGCCAATGACCAATCCATTATGTACTTGGAAATAGTAATGACAATCTTTAGTTGCACATCGCCATCCACGTTCTATCATTAGTTTGTACTCAGTACTGATCGAACTCGACCATTAACTTTATAGACCAAACGACATCGCTTTGATCCACGTGGATCGTTTTCCAAGAAACGATCAAACATGCTCTCAGCAACACGTTCATCGTTTGATCCAGGACCATCAATCCACGCGCTGCCAGATCGATACTGGATTACATATGATCCATATTCGTCGTCATAACTTCGACTTGAAGACCCACCACGACGATTGATTAATCCCTCAAGAAATGCGCGTTGAAATTCTGGATCTTTCCAATCTCCTGATACTATGGTTTTGATTATGATGCATAACATATTAATTGCAACAAAAACAAATGCATAAATCAAAGATAACGCAAAACCTAGACTCAATATTCCTCGACCAGAATCATCACTCCATAGAGCAGGTGCACAAATCATAGCAATTGGAACAATTGCAAACAAAGAATACTTCGCGGCTTTCTCACCCCAAAATACTTTAGTCAGCCACCAAGAAACAAACAGCGTCAAATAAAAGAAAAACATTAATTTAGTCTCCCTTTTTGTTCGAATTCCGCAAATGTCAGAATGGCATTTCGGCTGTTCGAGATTTCATCAATCATCATATCATAATCTTCAGGAGTCATCGATGACTTGTAGATCATGAATGCAATCTTAGTCATGATCGCAGCGCATGCATATGGATCGAAACCTTCCTTCACAAATCTACTTGTCAGTTCTGCAAAAGAAACTTCCAATGCCAGCATTTTTTCATCAGACGTATTAATTGTTGTCATAGTTCACCTGTAAAGAAAAGGGGGACCGAAGTCCCCCAGTTCCAGAGTCTTACTCCGAATAAGACTCACTCAACCCCAACTCAGCCTTCAGCGAGGCAAGTTCGGCATCACTGTCGATCTCCTCAACATCCAGCGTCGGGACATCCTCAACAACTGCAGACTTGGACTTACTTACGACAGTCTTGGTCTTCAGAACCGCAACCTTCGCAGCCTTCGGTGCCTTGGTCTTGGTAGTCTTACCAACCATCTTGCTGGCGATTGCTTCGCCATTATGCAGTTGATAGGACTCAACCTTACGACCGTCGCGGATCGTCTCAATGTTCGCACCGCAGTCACGCTTCAGCGCACAAATGAGAACCATCGCAGTCACAGGCTTACAGCCCAAACGAGAAACAAGAGTATCGAACTTGAACGGTTTACCGTCCTTCAACATCTCATACACTTCAATCATCTTACGAGTCGGATTAGCCATAATATAAAATCTCCAAATTAATAACGGACAATAACAATGATACTACACTTCAAACCAAAAGTAAACCAGCAAGAATTACAGGTTATGCAACGGATTTCGTGCACGCAAGAATGCGAGTGCTTCTTGCTTCGAACCAAACTTGCCACTGATCGGAGTCTGATGCCGACCACGAACAATATACCAACCACCTAACAATTTGTTGAATACAATTTTCATATTAAGCATTCGAGATTCGAATATACTCAGCCTGTTCTCGCACAAGCCACTCGCGCAAACGAGTCCATCGTGCTTTCTTGCCATCTGCCAAACTCTTGCGAGCCAGCACCGCATCAACACGGACGATCGCATCATCATGCTTCACCGTACCAGTTGAGACCAGAGTCTTAATATCGCTGACGCTCGCCAGCGCAAGATTAACAGTAGTCATTAGACCTCCACCAGACCAAGAGTCTTATTCAGTTCAGCAATCTGCTCGGGAGTGTAGACAACCCCAGCACTCGCCTTCCGATAGTTCTTTCGGATCTGCTTCGGCGCATTCGCTTTCAGACGCAAATCAGCAAGACGCTGCTCCATCGCTGCAATCTTCGCCGCACGCTTCTGCTCACGAGCAGCCGCACGCTCTTCACGCTCAGCCACACGAGCAGACCGATTCAGGGCACGCTCAGCGGCAACGTCGAGGCGCAGGTTCGAAACCTTCATGCGGAGTTCCTTAACACGCTCGAGGGCATCCCCGAGTTCATATCGCGCACTATCCAGCGCGACTTGGAGTTGTGTTTTAGTCTTCATACAATTATTATCCTATATCAGTAGAAAAATAACAACAAGAATAATTCTTGCAAAATCAATAACTTACGCCGCTGCCTTCAGAGCAGCGAGTTTCGCTTCCATCGCGGCGATCTTGGCAAATCGCTTTTCGTTGCGTTTCGCAAGACGCAGAGTGCGCTCTTCTTGCTTCACGATCCGCACCCACTTGCGCTCGTCGGCGATAACCTCTTGGTGCATCTTGATATTCAGACGCGCTTGCTTGATCGCAGCGCGAATCTTACGCTGGTCATCGAGGAGATTCTTGATAACGTCTCGCTCGATGCTAATCTGAGCGCGACGATTTTTTAGCGTTAAACCGACTGTCTTTTCGTATGACATTTTTCTATTCCTTCCTACTTCGGGAGGACCAATTCCTCACCCTATACAACCATTATATCGCGGGAAGGTGACAAAAGCAATAGTAAAATGTCGAATAAAATCAATAACTTACGACACCCTCTCTCGCCGAGGGAGAAGCCCGAGGAGGAGGGCTGTTTTTAGGGTTCCCGAGGGTAGGGGGAGAGGCGAGAGACCGCTCGGATCGGCTCAGATAAGATACACTGATTCGAATTTCTTGATGACCTGATATGGTCCGAATTGATCGACGATCGAACGATAGTTCTTTCCGCAATAGTCGCGTAATGATAGAATTCTCTTGTATAGATCATCTTCATTGTAGTAAAGCAAATCATGCGGCTTCAACAACTCAACATGATTGCGATCGAATCCACCTTCCCACGCCAAAACTGGTTTATGCCAGAACAGAGATTCACAAATTGATAATCCGAATGATTCGCCGAGAGTTCTGGCATGAATCATCGCATCGCATGCATGAATGAAATTAGATTTCTGTTGTTGACCGAAGAACGGTGGCATGAAAATGACATTTGGGTGATCAATAAACTTTTCTGTATTCGCAAATAAGAAAACAATGTCATTTCGTTCATCTGCAATTTTGGCGATAACTTTCTTTGCGAAATCAATATCGAATGTATTGAAGCCACCATGTCTTCCGATAACAAATTTATTTGCAGGAATTCCTAGATGCGCTCTTGTATCATAGTTGGCTGGTGGCAGATGAACAACATATGGAACCCATTCAAGATTCAACGTATTGTTATCGCGTGCAACTTTTTCTGATAGCCACTTTGAAATGTATGCATATTTGTCTCCATGCGGATCATACCACTGGAACACACAGTGCACGCCAAACTTTGTTGTATTGATGATTATTTGTCTTTCTAAAGTCTGAAAGTCTACACGAAGACCTGCTCTCTGACTGTAGCATAAATCGAATTTAGATGCAATCTCGTTTGCTTGACCTTCGTTTGAGTATTCATAAAGAGGATATACTCCACGAAGTTGTTCTATTACTGAAGATTCTGAACCAACATCAACGCCATTGGGATTTGTTGTAGAGTACATAATTGCACTCTCATTACCCAAAATTTCTTGGTTGTATTTTGCGTAATCTAGAATTGAGTTGGTTGTACCACGATAGTTCAATTGCTCAGCATGGAATAGAATCTTCTTCTTTGGCATTTATACTTTCATTCCTTTATAGGTTATATTCCATTGCTGTTGAACAGCAGTTTTAATTAGACGTCTTTCCTGAGAACCAAACTCTCTTTCGTATATAGTTTTTCCCTTGTCTGGGCTTTCATAAATCTTTTTTGGTGGATCAACTACGATATTCTTTCCATCAGAAGCGGCTTTGCAGATTCCTGCCTCAACATCATTTGACCAATTCATCATTGTTGCACCTTATTAAAATATTCGACCAAGTTATCATATCCACCAACATACTCTCCATCTAGAAAAATCTGTGGAACAGTACGAGCATCTGGAACGGCTTCTATTAATTGCATCTTGGTGAACCCAAGACCAATCACACGTTCTTCAATTTTATATCCTTTTTGTTCTAATAACTTTTTCGCCATTACACAATAAGGGCAACTTGGTTTACTCCAGACTATTGCATTCATTTTCCTGGTCCTGTGTAGTTTTTAAACTCTTGATCGTCTTTAACACTATATCCTGGCTGTGATGCAATATGCTTTACAGTCACAGCCCATGGAGTATAGAAGAAACAATTCTTAATATAATAACTTACTCTTCGAAGTTCTTGAAAGTGCATGAATGTGAAATGGTCGCCGAACCAAACTTTAAACTGTTCTGGTATTGGATTCCAATCTTTTTTATGGACAAAAAAGAAAGCACCATATCCATATCGGTTCGTAACTGGTTCACTTTCAATTTCAATTTCGCCAGTTGTCACTTTAGGTTGCTGTTGTTCTTCAATTCCAGGGCAGATGTACAACATACCCATTTCAGGAGTCTGTTTCATAAAATCATCTGCTCTATAGAATGCACGAAGATCAACAATTACATCATCACTTAAGAAACAAAGATGCTCAAATGAAGCCATCTTTGCTCCAAGATTCCACGCTGGATTGACATAGATGTTCTCATCACAATTTACTAGTTTAATTTTAGGATGAGAAAGAACAGAATGTTCTGGTGTTTTATCTTTAGCATTATTGATGAGAATCACTTCACCAACACAATCTTGCATTAGAACATATTGTAGAAAATCGCAGAATGGTTTAAACTGCCACATTGTTGGAGTTATAACAGAAAGCATTATGACCTCAGTTTATCTAAACTTTCTTTTTGACATTGAATATAGAACTCATGCGTTTCTTTTGCAATGAGTTCGAATCTTCTTTTAACGTGATCAGTTTTCCAAGTTACATTCCATGGAGTGTAGAAGAAACAATCTTCAACCAGATAGTTCATTCGACCCATTTCAATCTGCATGTTGAACACCCATGAGTCGCCGTACATAATCAGTAACTCTGGATGAATGTCAATCCAGTTTCTCTTATCAATAAAGAATAATGCACCCCAACCTAGATTATACTCAACTCCAACCCATGGACGAATTTTGAGATCGCCAGTAACGACTAGTTTGTTGAGGTCTTTAATATTGTCGTGATTTGGGAAATGAAGATCATAAACTTCTTTGGTTATTCGAATTCCAGTGATGCCTTGATCAGGCGTCATGTGATCGTGAACTCGTTTAAAGAGTTTTAGATCAACAATCACATCATCACTCAAGAAACAGATCTTATTATTTTTTGCTAGTTTTGCGCCAAGATTCCAAGAAGGATTACAATAAATGTTTTCCTCCATATTATGCATCTTAACCTTTGGATGATCCAGAGCCGCATGCTTTGGCGTTGCTTCCACAAGATTATTAATGATGATAACTTCTTCAACTATTTCTAATTGAAGAAGATCTTCTAAGAACTGGCAGAATGGATCAAACTGCCACATTGTAGGAACAACAACCGAAAGCATAACGACTCCAAATGGTAGCGGGGGCAGGATTCGAACCTACGAAAACCAGATTATGAGTCTGGTGACTTGACCGCTAGTCTACCCCGCAGTTTTTCTTTGATCTTCTTTTTTCTTCTTTCCGAAGATACGCTCCCAGTTATCATCAAACTGTTTGCGTGGAATGCTTAATGGGCGTGGCTTACTTCCCTTTCCGCCAGTACTCATGCTGCATGTCTCCAGACTCTACTGTTTTTCGGAATGCTTGCTCTTAGATATTCCATCTGATCAGCAAGCACTTTGCGATTCTTTAATAGTATACGCTCATGAACCGTAGGTGCATAAGGCACATAGATCAAATGCATCTTTGCTTCTTCTGGTGTGCGATCACCTTTACGATGATTGCATGGACGACAAGCAGTGACGCAGTTAGTCCACTGATT